>Ga0335072_10000747_pt1 | contig 58393 bp, 58 predicted proteins | sample Lox_Sample_21_FD_206725 | JGI IMG/M metagenome (GOLD analysis project Ga0335072, IMG submission 206725) | Soil microbial communities from Loxahatchee National Wildlife Refuge, Florida, United States - Lox_Sample_2.1 | ecosystem: Environmental > Terrestrial > Soil > Wetlands | place: USA...
GAGCCTCGTGCAAACCATCGGCCGCGCCGCGCGCAATATCGACGGCCGCGTCATTCTCTATGCCGACGGCGTTACCGGCTCGATGGAGCGCGCCATGGCCGAGACCGCGCGCCGCCGCGAGAAGCAGGAAGCGTACAACACAGAGAACGGCATCACGCCCGAAAGCGTGCGCAAGGGCATCGGCGACATCCTCAACAGCGTCTACGAGCGCGATCACGTGTTGATCGCTGCCGGCGCCGGTGAAGGCGGCGAATTCGAAGAGGCCGCCACCATCGGCCACAATTTTGAGACGGTGATCGCGGACCTCGAGACGCGCATGCGCGCCGCTGCCGCCGATCTCGACTTCGAGGAGGCCGCCCGCCTGCGCGACGAGATCAAGCGCCTGCGAGCGACCGAACTCGCCGTGACCGACGATCCGACCGCGAAGATCGTCGCTTTGCCTGCTCGCGCGAAAGGGGGCTCGCCGCGCCGAGGCGCGCAGCGCGACAGCGGCGGCAAGGTCCACAAGCCCGCGCTCGATGAAATGGGCATCGCGCTCTATCACGAAGTTGCGCCTCACCGTCCGGGTGAAAAGCGCGCATCCCCGCGAAAACCGAACCTGGACGAAATGGGTCCGGGTGTTGAATCGATTCCTGGAAAGAACTCGGGCCCGCGCTCGACGCTCGGCCGCCCCGGCATGCATGGCGGCTTCAAGCCGCGCCAGCGTTGAGCTGCCGCGCAATGCTTTCGTGCATTCTGTGACCGATGGGTTAGAATTGTGCTGTTGGCGCGGAATCATCCGCCGCTAGAGCGGGATGATTCTTCGTTGAATTTCCGTGCCGCTCTAGCGTTTTGTTCGAGTATCATCTCTTCGGAAATCCGGTTCCTACCATCGGATCAAGTTCGGGGGCAGGCTTTTCCGGATCATGCTCTGACAAAGGAGAACGCCATGGCCAAGGGTCAGATGCGAAGCAACAAAGAGAAGAAGAAGCCGAAGCAGGACAAGAATAAGAAGAAAGGCGGCGTCGCGCCGGTCTCGCCGTTTGCCGATATGCACAGCCAGGCCAAGCCCGGCACGTGGGGCAAGAAAAATTAGGACAGGAAAGGTTAGGGCAAGGAGAACTGCCGGCGCATCCACCATGACGCCGTCAGGGCGCCGGGAGCCACACGCGGCATTCCTTGCCCTGCGCCGGAATGACGATGGCGCGCGGCAGCGCTGCGCCGGCACCACATCTGCCGGCCGATTGCGCCTCGTCCATGTCGATGGAGACATGCTTTCCGACGGTGACTTTTACCCGGTCGGGCTCTGTCGGATTAAAGGGAGTCGCGTTGGTGATCAGCGTCGCCCCGCTATCATCCGACCACGTCGAACCGTGCTCGCCTCGCGTTGAATCGATGACGCACGAATAGCCGGGACTGCCGCGGCGACCGCACCAATCGACGTTGACGCTGAGCTTCGTCACGACGCCATTCGCAAGTGTGACGCTTGCATCGCCGGTGGCACACCGCGCCTTCACCGCAAAATCGCATTTTCGAATCTCGTCGGCATGCGCGAGGAAGGCCGAGGACGTCGCCGCGACCAGCGCAGCCAAAGCAACGATCCGTCTCATAGGGTCCCTGAGTATCAAGAAGTATTGGCGGGAGCGAAAGTGTCCTTGACGTTTATCCGTCTTCCGGTGAGCCGACTACCCCTTCGCGTCCGGCTCGAAACTGATGCCCCAGCGGCGCGTGCAGGTGCGCAGCCATGGCACCACGCCGGCGACAACGGGGAAGTTCAGCGTTTCGACCTTGAGGGCATCGAATCGCGCCTGCACGCCGTCGTCGAGCGCGGCGGCCAAGGCCATGCCGTGTTCGGGCAAGATCGCGATCTCATCGTGGCCTTCGACTTCCGCCGAAAAGCCCGTGAACGGCTTGCCGTCGAATTTTAATGTGGCATTGATCGACGCGCCCGCGCCGCCGGGCAGGTCCAAGGCCGAGTCCTTGAGCAGCATGCTCAGCCCCTTGCTGCGACTGGCGACGAGGAACGTGGCGATGCTGCGTCCATTCACGCCGCCCATCGTATAGTGCGCCCGGATCATGCAGGCGACCACCTCGCCGTCGTCACCGCGCAGTTCGGAGGCGTCCCACCCCTTGATCTTCCGCGTGTCCCCGATGCCAGGCGATCCGACTGCCGTTGGCGCCGCCGTGCCGATCTCGGCCGAATGCAAACCGGCCTGAGGAACGCTCGGCTTGTCCACGCCAAAAGCGGCGAGCACCATGCCGACGGCCGAATAGAGCACGACGGCGGCACCAAACATCAGCACGCGATAGAGGATTCTTCTGTTCGGCATCGCTCTGCTCCGCTGTCGCGGCAGTTTTGACTCGAATCAGCCCGACGTGAACCGCGCCCGGCTTAAATAACGACATCAGTGAAGGAAAAGTTCACGCCTGTCCCGGCCGGCACAGACGAAAGCGCTCAAAACCATTAGTCGCGAGAGTTTGACCTCGGTTCATGCGGACATCATACGGCGGCGCGGCGCCACAGCCGCCCACGAAGCCAGGACATTGAATTGAATCAAGGCCGAATTTCTCGTTTGGGCATGATCTCTTTCCGAAAACCGGTTCCCACTTCTCGGGATCATGTTCGCGTAAAAGCTCATCCGCTGATCACTTCGGCGATCATCATGTCGTGAGGATTGATGATCAAAAGCTTGTTCTGCACTTTGGCAAAGTCATAGGGCTTCAGGGCCGGCAGGTCGACTGCGGCTTTGCCTTTGATCGCGTGGATATCCAAGGTCGAGGGGATTGCCGACGTTGTGCTCGGCCGGAAAGTGGCCGGTCCATCCTGGTTGGGCGTGGCGCTCAGATCGTTCCAGGCGGTTTGTTGATCTTGAGGCGACAGGGAGAGAGTGTCGCCCGCCTTGGGCGCTGCGCCAAACAACGGGGCCGACGCCGCACGCGACAGCGCCACGGCCCAAAGTCCCGCCGTAAAGGCCGCCAATCCCACCAATATCATCGTCCGCACCTGCCACGGCGGTGACCTGCGCAACCGCATCGGCGTTCTCCTTCTTGGGCAAGGCCCCATAGCAACAATGCCACGTATCGCCGGCATATTGCGTTACTTCGCGTTCATGTTGCGCGGGCCATGACCGGGCCATGACCTCAGCCGAAACCGAGTTCAGCCGGAGTCGACCCCGGCGCTGCGGGTCGGCCCGCAACGCCGGGGTTTCTGCAGCCTTTTGCAGGCGAGGAGTTCTACTTGCGGCTAGCCGGTAATGACCTCGGCAACTTTCCGGTCGGACGGATTGACGATGAGAATCTTGCCGCCGACTTTGGCGAAATCATAGGCGCGCAACTGCGAAAGGTCGCGCGAGGCCTTGCTCGGCACAGCGCTGATCTTCACGGTCGCCGGCACTTTCGCGCCGGCATCCGCGGCAAAGCCGCTCGGCGCGGTTTGATTGGACGCATGGTCCAGATCATTCCACACCATCTTCTGTTGCGCGCTTGTGAGGTCCAGCGTGTCTTGCGCGCGAGGCTTCATGGCCGAGGCCGCCGAGGCCGCGGTTACTCCGCTTAGCAGCACCGCTGTAGCCAGGGCCGTGACAGTTGCCATTACACATTGAGTTTTCATTGGCGATCTCCCTTGCCAGGAATGATCGCCCCGCCGGGAAAACGCGATAAGGCACGCAGACGTTTCGTGCCAAGGCGTTCGTGCCGCGCGGCGCGCCGTCGCGGGCGGATGCACGTCGCTTGATTCTCGGCGTCCAGATGTCGGCGCCAGGTGTCGGCGTCCCGATGTCGGCGGCCAATTGATCGCGTCCAGATCGCCGTGTCCGGATACCATGCCCTATACGCCATGGAAGAAAGCTGCCAGATTTCGGTCTCCTCTGCGGAGGCCGGCCAATCCACACAAACGGCACAGCAAACCGACGGACACGACCGACGCAACCAGCCGATCCACCATGTCCGATATCAGCCTTGACTGGGGCCCCCTCGACTGGGCCGAGATCGCCTTGATCGTCGGCGCGCCGGGACTTGTTCTCGGCGCCGTGCTCGGCGCCATCGCCTGGCGTCGCCACCGACTCTGGGGCGCCTTCCTCGGCGCCGTCGCGGGACTCGCGCTGTGGGATGCCGGTGTCGTGGTCTGGATGGAACGGCCGTGGGGCTAGTCTATCGAGAAAAAAATTGACGCGACCGGCCATTCTGCACCCAGCGCAATAACCACCGAAACCGGCTAAGTATTTGTCCGCATCTGGTTCGCCATTTTGGCTGGAACGGCAGCGCCATGAACACGCCAAGCGACACCGCCATCTTCTACGCCGGCATCCCCGTGCAGCGCGGGTTTCGCGCGCTGATGGACCCGACGCAGTACACGCCGCTGCCGGACGACTGGACGGTCGGCATGGCCGACATCGTGCAGTCGACCAGAGCCATTGCCGAGAAGCGCTACAAGGCGGTGAACATGGCGGGCGCCGCGGTGATCGCGGCGCTGACCAATGCGCTGGAAGGCCGCGAATTTCCCTTCGTGTTCGGCGGCGACGGCGCGAGCTTTGCGGTGGCGCCCGGCGACGCGGAGATCGCGCGCGCGACCCTCGCCGCGACCGCGGCCTGGGCGCATTCCGAACTCGGCCTCACCCTGCGCGTCGCGCTCATCCCGGTCGCGGCCATTCGCGCGCAAGGGCACGACCTGCGCGTGGCGCGCTATGCACCGTCGCCGAATCTGTCCTATGCGATGTTCTCCGGTGGCGGGCTCGCCTTCGCCGACGGCGCGATGAAGCGCGGCGACTTCGCGGTGACGCCAGCGCCGCCCGGCGGTCCGGAATCCTGGCCCGATCTCTCCGGCCTGTCGTGCCGCTTCGAGGAATTTCATGCGGCACAGGGCCTCATCCTCTCGCTGATCGTGCTGCCCGTGCCCGGCGCCGATGCCGCGGCATTTCGCGCGCTGACCGAGGAGATCGTGGCTTTGGTCGAGGCGAGTCCAGATGCCGGGCGGCCGGTGCCGGCGTCAGGCCCGACGCTCGGCTGGCCGCCGCAAGGCATCGAGCTTGAAGCCCGCACTGCGCCGGGTGGACGGCTCACGCGGCGCGCGGCGGTGCTGGCGAGGACGTTTCTTTATTTTCTCATCATGCGCGTTGGCCGCCCGATCGGGCCTTTCTCGCCGGCGCGCTATATGCGGCAGGTCGTGGAGAATTCCGACTGGCGCAAATACGACGACGGCTTGCGCATGATTCTCGATTGCACCGAGGCGCTCGCCGATGCGCTGGAGCGCCGGCTCGCCGCGGCGTCCGGCATCGCCCGCTACGGCTTGTTTCGCCAGGATGCCGCAATGATGACCTGCTTCACACCGTCGCCGCTGCGCGGCGATCATGTGCATTTCGTCGACGGCGCGCGCGGCGGCTATGCTGCGGCCGCGAGTGCGCTGAAGGCGGTGCTTCGTCCATCTCCTTGAGGTGGCGACAATCGTCGTCGCGGGGGATCACATCCCCGGCCTTGTGAGCGTATCGGCGCCGGCTTTGGCGATCTGCGCATCCTGCGCCGACAGCGCGCCGGAGACGCCGATCGCGCCGATGATAGCGCCGTTGGCGACCAGCGGAATGCCGCCTTCAAGCGGCGTGATGTCCTTGAGCGCCAGGAGCCGCATGCCGCCGCCGCCCGCGGCAATGGCGTCGTCAAGCGCCTTGCTCGGCCGCTTGAATTGCAGCGCGGTGCGCGCCTTGCCCTCGGCGCCCTCGCCGGCGGAGAGCTGGGTGTTGTCGATCTTGTGAAACATCACGAGATTACCGCCCGAATCGAGGATGGCGATGGCGACCTGCCAGGAATTCTTCAGTGCTTCGAGTTCGGCAGCGGCCATGGCACGCTTGGCCTGATCGAGCGTGACAGGCGGGCCATAAGGCAGCGTTGCCGTCGATACCGGCGCGGCTGCTGCAGGCGCGGGCTGTTGCGCGAGTGCGTGGCCGGCCGGCGTAGCGATCGATACCGCGATTGAAAGTGCGACCGCGCTTCCCAGCACGCGAAGCGACGCGAACCTACGAGACATGAAGCCCTCCAAAACAAAGTCCCCCAAAACGAAGCCCTCCAAGACGTCCGCCAGCAAACGCTACCAATCCGGCCTAGGACGAATCCTGAAGCGCCGGGCACAATAGGCGGCAAAAGTGGCCGGGAAAAGCCGCCCCGATGGCGCGCCTTGGGGCGCCTTCGATCGCCGCGGGGTGCACCGGCGGCAAAGCCGCGCTATTTTACGGTTCTGATTTGGCAGGTTTGCGCCTCATTGGCGGGAGGTTTCATGCGGTGGCCGGACGGACGATACATTCAGGCGGCAATTTTCTTCAGCCGCTGGCTGCTCGCCCCGTTTTTGATCGGGCTTTTGGCCTGCCTGGTCCTGCTGATGTTCCAGTTCTTCAGCGACCTGATCATGCTGATCCTGCAGGCCAAGCGCTCGACCTGGCACGAGACGATCACAGGCGTGCTGAATCTGGTCGATCTGGCGCTGGCCGGAAATCTCGTGCTCATCGTCATTTTCTCCGGCTATGAAAATTTCATCCGCAGAATCGACTCCGCCGCGCATCCCGATTGGCCTGAGGGCCTCACCCAGGTCGATTTCGGCGAGCTGAAGCAAAAGCTGCTCGGCTCCGTGGTCGGCATCGCCGCGGTCGATGCGCTGGCCTGGTATTTCGACCTTGAGAAAGAAATCGACACGTCGAAGCTGATCTGGGTGCTCGGCTTCCCGTTGGTCTTCGCCTTGGTCATGTTGATTCTCGCCACCGCCGACTGGCTCAGCGACAGCCGCCAACGCGACGCGAAATGAAGCCCGAGATCAGAGACGTCTGAAACTGCCCGGCGCTTGCCGGGGAGCGAAACGTCCAGTTTCAGGTCTTGATCGCCCGTCGAACCTGCCCCAGGTTCAGGCGGTGACGTTCAACCGGTGAGGGATTGTTAACCATAACTGGCGTTAATCGGTTCCGGGGTTCCTTCCGGACTTTTTCCGGACTCTTGGGGTCGGATTGCGCGTATGCGGCTCGCCCGCTCTTTTTTGCTGATTTGCGCCGTGCCACTGACGGCAGCCGGATGCGCGTATCAGCCGCGCATCCAGTATGGCGCTACGACATCGCCAGCCCCACAAGGCATCGACAATATCATTTATGGCGCAACCCCTGCGCCGCCGCCCGCCCTCTCCTATAGTGCCGGCGCTCCGCCCTATCGCGGCCTGATCGGGCCCGCCGCCTTTGCCCCGACGCCTGGCCCCGCGGTGATCCGCCCCGCGCCCGCTGTAGTGGCCGCGCCAATACCGGCGCCGACACCGGTCGCAATGCCGTCGCCCGTTGCCGCTCCGGTCCTGATGCCACCGCCGAATTTCAGCGCGCCCTTCCAGCAAGGCGGCTATACGCTCGATTCCGGCGACCGGCTGCGCGTCGTCGTGTTCGGCCAGGATGGCTTGACCAATTCCTATGTAGTCGACGCGAGCGGTCATATTGACATGCCGCTGATCGGCTCGGTCTCGGCCCGCGGCCTGACCAGCGAGCAATTGGCAGGCCGCATCGCCGGAGCGCTGCGCCAGGGCTATATCCGCGAGCCGCATGTCGCGGTCGAAGTCGAAGCCTACCGGCCGTTCTTCATCCTCGGCGAGGTGACGCAGCCCGGCCAATATCCCTACGTCGCCAACATGACGGTCGAGACCGCGGTCGCGATCGCCGGCGGCTTTACGCCGCGCGGCTATCACAGAACGATGACCATCAGCCGCAATGCCGGCGGCCGTACCTATCGCTTCGAAGTGCCGGTCACATATCCGCTCTGCCCCGGCGACACCGTGCAGGTGCAGGAACGCTGGTTCTAAACAGCAGCCCGCCGCCGATCACTTCACGTATTTGGCAAGAAACGCCATGGAGCGCTGCCAGGCGAGCTTGGCGGCGGCGTCGTTGTAGCTGCCGCGCTCGTCGCAGTGAAAGCCGTGCTGCGCGTCGGGATAGACATAGATCTCGCAATCACCGCCACGCTTGGCTCTGATCAGGTCGACATCGCTCATCGGGATCGATGCATCCTTCTCGCCGAAATGCATCTGCACCGGCACTTTCGGCTTCTCGTCGGCATTCTTGGCGATCTGACCGCCATAATAGCAGACAGCAGCCTGCAGACCGCCGAGCTTGCAGGCGGCCAAAAACGAAATCGTGCCGCCCATGCAAAAGCCCATGATGGCGACAGGACCTTCCTTTTTCAGCTCGTCGATCGACGTCTGCACATCGCGCAGCATGGCGCCCCAATCCGGGTTGGCAACGAACTTGCGCGCATTGGCGATCTCATCAGGCGTGTAGCCGCTTTCGAAATCCGGCTGCTGACGATCAAATAGAGCAGGCGCCAGCGCCGCATAACCCTCGCTGGCCAGTCGATCGCAAACCGCGCGGATGTGATGATTGACGCCGAAGATTTCCTGAATGAGGACGATGCCGCCCTTGGCCTTGGCCACCGGATCGGCGCGATAGGCGCCGAACTTGAAACTATCGGACGACGTCAGTGCGAAATGCTTACCCAAGGCGACCCTCCTCCAAACGATTGATCTCGGCGTAGCAGCCGACGCGATCGGCGGCTGCCCGCGCGGGACCATACAACGTCAGACAGGCCTGTTGAATGGCCAATTCGGCAGGGCGGACCAGCGCCGGATGGATTTAGATTTTCAGCGCGTGACGACGATGAAGTCGGTGCCCTCGCCGGTTTCCCCGCCCAGCCCGTGATCGGACACGATCAGGGACGAGCCCGGCACGATGCGCTGCGAGATGAAATCGATAGCGTCCTGCGGCAGATCGATCCGGGCCAGCACCTCTTGCGGAGTCTGCGGCGGCGCCACCTCGGCGACGGGCTGAGCGTTGTGTACGCGCTTGTGCATGACATGACGGAAGCCGTAGCGATCGTAGTAGTAGTAGCTCTCTTCCTCGGCGACGATGCGCGCGGACCTCGGAGCCCTCGCCGCCTCTCCCGGCATGGTCACGACATTCCAACGGAAGGTCGCATTGTCGGGGAGCAACTCCATCGCGGTGAAGACAGTCGTGCCGATCGGCTCTTCCGGATGCTCAATGGTGATGGCTTCCTCGAAAATCGGTTCGAAATCCTGCCGCACGTAAATCTTCTTTTCCTTGCGGCTGATGAAAATCGCGATCGGCGTCTTCTTAATCACCGGCACAGGCGCGGCAGCTGCGGTGTTGACCGGCGGCGTTTCCGGCGCGGCGATGACGGGTGTGATAGCCGGAGTGCGGCCGGTAGCGGCGTCGGTACCGGCGGCGGCCACCGCGTCGACCTTGAGCATGTCGGATTTTGCCGCAACGGTCTTTGCTGCGTCGGCCGGCGGCGAATCGGACTTCGAAGGATCTGGCCTTACCGCATCGGCAGCAATGCCAGATTTGATATCGTCCGAGGCCGCAACGACGAAGCTCGTCGCGACATTGGCAGCCGCGCCGCGCAGGCCGAGATCGAACGGCGTGGCTGCCGCAATCACGTCGCTGGCTTTGGCGGCGTCGACGCTTTGCGTCGTCTTCACCGCGTCGGCATCCGGCGTGGCGGCCGCCACGATGTCCTTGTGCACGAACAAGTGCGGATCGGCGAAATCAACCGGCTTGAGCTCGGCTTTGGCGACGATCACGCGGGCGCCGACCCGGGTAAATTTATAAAGCCGCGCGGCGAAATCGCCCGGCATGCGGATGCAGCCGTGCGACGCCGGATGACCGATATTCTCGCCTTCATGCAGCGCGACGCCGGACCAGGTGATGCGCTGCATGAACGGCATCGGCGCATCGCTGTAGAGGTTGGAGCGGTGGAACACCTGCTTCTGGATGACGCTGAACACGCCAGTCGGTGTCGGCAGGCGCGGCACGCCGGTTGCGACCGAGGTGTCGGCGATATGGATGCCGTCGCTGTAGAGATGCAGCTTCTGCTGATTGATCGAGACGAAAATCTGCACCAGGCCCTTCGCCACATTACCGAACGGCTCGCTGCCCTTGCGGTCGGCCTCGCGATGCAACGCCTTGATCCTGGTCCGCGCTGTCGCCGGCTCGGCGCCGAGCGCAAATGTCAGGGCCGCAATGAGGCCCAAGACCGAAACCCCGCCAAACAGGGCCTTCTTGCCATTGTGCCAATCGCTGCTCCGGAAACCGGCTGGCGATTGAGGCAACGCTACGCGCAGGAACCGCTTAACAATGGTGCTCAACTCAAGACCTCAAACCAATGCCGGTATCAAACACCGGAAACCTGCAAAAAGTTGCACTCTGGTCGTGTTCTTGGCCTCGGCTTGCAAGCTTACGCGACGCCAACGGCCCTTTCTATATACCGCCCAATGGTTGAAGGAGTTTTTACGTTAATGAGGCGTGCAGGACACTTCTGCTGAACAACAGGCGGAATCGGGCGGAACCTCGTCCGCTGCCGCCGGTTCCCCCCGTCCAAGCCGTTGTCCGAGGGACTTTGCCACGATTTTATGACGGAGAGCCGAAGCGGGGCCGGGCGGGCAGGACTGATATTTTTTTAATATACCGCGCGCGGCTCGTCTCAGACCGGCGGCGTCAATTCGAAAGCCTGCGCCAACAATTCGTAGGAATGCTTGCGCGCGCCGTGATCATAGATCATCGACGTGATCATCAGTTCATCGGCACGCGTCGCTTCGGCGAGGGCCAAAAGCCGCTCCTTCACCCGGGCGATGGCGCCGACCACGAGGCGCGTGCGCTGCCGGCCGATGCGTTCGCGATCGATCGGCGTGTAAGGATAGGCGGCCGCCTCTTCAGGCGAAGCGAGCGGAAGATATTCGCCGTGGGCGCGGCGGGCGTAGTGCAGGTCTGCGCTCGCCGCGATGCGCTCGGCTTCCGCATCGGTATCGGCTGCGATCACCGCCGTGCCGAGGATGGCGTACGGCTCAGGCAGCGCTGCGGGCTTGAAGTGAGCGCGATAATTCAGCATCGCGCCCGCCGCATCGTAATCGGCGAAGTGATGGGCGAAGGCGAAGCCGAGGCCGAGCGACGCCGCGAGCTCGGCGCTGTAACCGCTCGAGCCCAAGAGCCAGATCGGCGGCAGCGCGACATCGGACGGCACCGCGCGTACTTTGCGGAAGGGATGGCCCTCCGGATAGCCGTTCTGCTCGAGCAAGAGCAGTTCTTGAAATCGTTCGAGGAAGTCATCGCCCTGCCGCGGATCCTGCCGGGCGCGCAGTGCATAAGACGTGATCTGGTCGGTGCCCGGGGCGCGACCAAGCCCGAGATCGATGCGGCCCGGAAACAGCGCTTCAAGCACTTTGAAGCGCTCGGCGACCATCAGCGGCGCGTGGTTCGGCAGCATCACGCCGCCCGAGCCGACGCGCATATGCGAGGTCACGGCGGCGATCTGCCCGATCATGATCTCGGGCGCAGAGCTGCCGACATTGGCGAGGTTATGATGCTCGGCGACCCAATAACGCTTGTAGCCGAGCCGCTCGGCGAGCTTGGCCAGATCGAGCGTATTGCGCAGGGCGGCCGAGCCTGGGGTCGCCGTGGTCACCGGCGAGAGATCGAGAACCGAGAGCGGAATCAAGCGGGACTCTTAGGGCACTTTGCGGGTGGCAAAGCCATTAAATAGGAACTGCGCCGTATGGCGCGAGGGGGCGACATGCGCGGGCGGCGCACGCCGCCGATCCGCGGGTCTTCAGTCTTGCTTATTGGCTGTCGCATTGCCGGACACGCTTCCGGTTGCGCCTCCGGTCGCGCGGCGCCACTTGAGGGGCTTCGGCTTGATCGCCGCCGGGGTGAATCCAAAGCCCGGGATGAATCCGCCGGGCTGTCCATAGGTACCGATTGGGTAGGTGGGCGCGGCCGATGGGCCGAAGACATTGGGTTGAACAAAGCCGGTCGTCTGCGGGTAACCTTGGCTGGTCGCGATCTGATGGAGGATGCGCGGCCTGCGGAAGTGATGCGACAGGCGCAGATGGGCGGCGAGCTTGCGGCGTTTGAGCCCCTTTCGTGCCAGCGTCGGCGCCGGTGACGTCGTGACACTCGCCGGATTATCGGCTTCGCGCGACACGGTCCGGATTTGCGGCGCGATGTGGTGCGGGACGCTCGGAGCGGCCGGCCGCTCGGGCATTGGCGGCTCGACGGGCACCTTGAGCGCCGCGGCAGTGTCGTCACTGTCGAGGCCGTCCGACTTTGCTTCGGGCGCCTTGAGCACGGCGGCGGTGTCGTTACTGGCGAGGCCGTCCGACTTTGCTTCGGTCGCCTTGTCTTCGGCAAGTATCGCGGCTTGGACCGATCCCGCCGCCGGCGCATCCTGCAACGGCGGCGCCGCCTGCGTGTCGTCCTGCGCCAGTGCAGCGACCGATGACGAATTGGTCGGCGCGTTCTTCTGTGCGTTGGCCGCGGGATTGCTGATGGGCTCGACTGCCGGTCGAACTTCCGGGGGTGAAACGCGATCAAGGGCTGCCGGTACCGGAACGATCACTGGACCGCTCCGCGGCATATTCAATTGGAAGCGGACACCGAATGGCGCCGGTTTGCCGTCTGCAACCGGTGCCGAGATTTCATCCGCAAAAGCGATCTGCAACGGCGGCTTGGCCGCAGCAAGCCCGGAGAACGGCTCATGGGCGACGCTGAAAGCGGCGAACAGTCCCATGAAAAGCACCACAGCGCACACAATCGCCAGCAACGAGGCCGAAATCGCCACGATCATCAGGCGGAGATTGGGAAACATTCGACCTCGCAGAACGCCCGCGCGCGATCCCGAAGAAACACGCGTCACACAACACACAGCACATGGGCATCAGATCATCGCGAGGACGGAATTTACGATCGTATTTGACGATCAGGTTCCGGCTGGCGTGGGAGACCGCACCGGCATCGCCGCACCAGCTTACAATCGTAAGCGCTGCCGCGTGCTACCGGAACGGTCGGCTCTGTTGCGACGAATTTAGCTGAGTCGCTGAGTAATCAATCGAAAAAATGATTCGGTCGGCGCCAAGATTAACAAAAATGAGAGATTTTGTGGCAATCGCGCATCAGTGGCGGAAGCGCCGCGGTCTGGCGCTACAGCAGATCAAGAGTTCCTGTCCGGACCAACTGCCGTTAGCGCGCCGGCGGCGGCGACGGCGCGGCACTCGCTTGCGCGTTGGGCAGAACGACGACACGGGTGCCGACGGTGACGCGGCTATAGAGATCCTCGACGTCTTCGTTGGTCAGCCGGATGCAACCCGATGACACATATGTGCCGATGGTTGACGGCTGATTGGTGCCGTGAATGCGATAGAGCGTGTTGCCGAGATACATCGCGCGTGCGCCCAGCGGATTGGTTTCGCCGCCAGCCATAAAGCGCGGCAAATAGGGCTGCCGCTCGATCATTTCCTTCGGCGGGAACCAGTCCGGCCATTCTTTCATCCGGCTGATACGTTCGGTGCCGCTCCAGGTGAAGCCTTCGCGGCCGACTCCGATGCCATAGCGCATCGCCTTGCCGCCGCTGAGTATGAGATAAAGATAAGTGTGCGCCGTATCGATGATGATCGTGCCGGCCGGCTCGATCGTATTGTAATCAACGACCTGACGGCGGAACTGCGGCGGCAGGTTCGCCGGGCCCTGATCCGGCTGTTCCTCCGGCGGCAACGAGGCGACGACGGTGGTGCGGCTGGGCTGAGCCTGCGGCGGGGCGGCTGGCGCGCTGATCGAGCCGGTCAGGTCGGCCGGATCGCGCCCGCCGACATCGGCCGGCGGCCGTGTGAAGGCCTGACCGTTCTGGCTCGGCATCGGCTGCGGCGCGTAGAGGCGTCCGTAAGCGTCCTCAGACAACGGCGCTCCATTGGCGTCGCGATAGACTGGGTGATCGGCGTAAGGCGGCGGCGGATAGGCGCCAGGCTGCGGCGGATAATATTGCGCGGCGGCACTCCCGAGAGAGCCGGCTAAGGCGGCGGTCGCGACAACAGACGCCACGACGACGGCACGGACATTGATGGCCAAGACGACCCCCACGGACCCCTTACGTCAGCCTTGGTTTTGACGGGTACATAGGGCGGGAAAAAGGCACTGGGCTGGGCTTTTCGCGGCTTTGGATGCCGGCCCGGCCACATCCGCGTGACTTTGGTGAATAATTGGTAACATCAGAAACGGATGGTGTGCTATTGCTGCAACATCCCGGGAAAATCAGCGGTGGCCAACGATATGGACGTATCGGCCGCTACCGCCGCTTGTTGTGGGGATCAAGACCATGACGTGGACCCATTTGCGGCCTGTGGCCGTGCGGCCGATCCTATTCCTGCCCGCGGTATCTTTGCTGATGCTCGCCGCGACGGCACGTGCCCAGACCGCCGAAATCAATGATCTCAAGGGCAAGATTTTCGACGCCAAGATGGCGCAGCAGACCTTCGGCAAGGGCGTCGCCCATTGCAGCGAGCTTGACGGCACCAATTTCTATTTCCGCCAGCGCGACCGCATCCTCGATCTCGAGGAGTACCACCGTTCGCTCGAAAGTCTGGCGCAGCAACACGCCTTCAATCCCGAGACCAGGCGCCCGTGGAACGAAGAGGATGCCGTGGCGCGCTGGGATATGGTGCAGAAGCAGGCGGCCGCCGATCGGACCAACTGCGCATTGATCGCGCATCTGCCGGAAATGGAAAAGAAGCTCGGCGAATTGGAGAAGCAAGCGGCGGCGCCGAGCAAGCCCTGACACGCCTGCGCAACAAGCGCGGATCCTCGCATCTCGCGGCGCGCGCAGGCCCGCAAGCCGTGCTAGAACGCCCCGCCATTTCAAGCAGATGAGGGGATGCCAGCATGGATTGGACCGACCGACGCGAGCGCTTGCGCGCGATCATTTCCGGACCGCGCTGCATTTATCCGGGCTCGGTCTTCGACCCGATCTCGGCACGCATCGCCGAAGACGTCGGTTTCGAGGCCGGCATGTTCGCCGGTTCCGTGGCCTCGTTTACGGTGCTTGGAGCGCCCGATATCGTGATGCTGACATTGACGGAGTTCGCGCAGCAGGCCTATCGAATCAATCGTGCCGGCAAGCTGCCGCTGTTTGTCGATGCCGATCACGGCTACGGCAATGCGCTCAATGTCAAACGGACCGTAGAGGAGCTCGAGACCGCCGGCGTCGCCGGCCTCACCATCGAGGATACGTCGCTGCCGACGAGCTACGGCGCAACCGGAGCGACGCTCATTCCGATTGCCGAAGGCGTCGGCAAGATGAAAGCCGCGCTCGCCGGGCGGCAGGACAAACGTCTTCTCATCATCGGCCGCACCAGCGCCATGGCCATGACCGGCCTCGAAGACACCATCGCGCGGCTGAAGGCCTATGAGGAAGCCGGCGTCGATATGTTGTTCATGGCGGGGGTGAAGACCCGCGCTCAGCTTGACGCCGTCGCTGCCGCCATCAAACTTCCGCTGTTCCTCGGCGGCGCGGGCGCCGAGCTCTACGATCTCGATTATCTGAGCGCCCGCAATGTGCGCGTCTGTCTGCAGGGCCATATGCCGTTCATGGCGGCGGTGAACGCGGTCTATGAGACACTGAAGGCATTGCGCGAGGGCGCGCCGCCGGCCGGCATCAAAGCCGTTGCATCGGCCGATCTGATGAAACAAGTGACCCGGCAAGCTGATTATACGAGATGGTCCAAGGAGTTTTTGAACGCAGGAATTTCCGGTGGCTGATCCGGTTACTAGTCAATGGACTTGAAAATGCGCACGATTGAGCGCCTTCTTGATGCACCGGTTGCGGTCGAAAGCGTCTTAAACGAAGAGTGTCTTGATCGGACGCACACGTGACAACAAATTGAGCAAATGAACAAATGGCGGCTGCCAAGCGAAGGAATATCCGATGCCATCGGTGAGCGACTGGAAGGTGCCGACATCCGCACAGCCCAAGCCCGAGGACTATGCCTATGATCTCGACCGCACGCTGAACTCGGTGGTCGCGTTGCGCGCCACCGTGCCACAGGACGCATTCACCGCGGAGACGCTCGGTACCGAGCGCGCCGGTAACGGCGTGTTCATCCGCGGCAACGGACTGGTGCTGACGGTCGGCTACCTGATTACCGAAGCGGACCAGATCTGGATCACGCTCAATGACGGCCGCTCCGTGCCCGGCCATGTGCTCGGCTACGACCAGGAAACCGGTTTTGGACTGGTTCAGGCGCTGGCCAAGCTTGAAGTACCTGCGCTCGAGATCGGCGAATCGTCGGCCGCGGCGGTCGGCGAACCTGTCGTGGTTGGCGGCGCCGGCGGACGGCAGCGCTCCGTCGCCGCCAATATCGTCGCCAAACAGGAGTTCGCCGGCTACTGGGAATATGTGCTCGACGAGGCCATCTTCACGTCACCGGCGCATCCGAACTGGGGCGGCACCGCGCTGATCGGGCCGGCGGGAGATCTCATCGGCATCGGCTCGCTTCAGCTGCAGCAGGCGGCCGAACGCGGCAAGACGGAGAACATCAACATGATCGTGCCCATAGATCTGTTGAAGCCAATCGTCGACGATCTGATCAAATACGGGCGGCGCAATATGCCGCCGCGGCCGTGGCTCGGTCTCTACGCCACCGAGGTGGAAAATCGCCTGGTCATCGTCGGGCTTGCCGACCGTGGACCGGCCAAAAAGGCGGACCTGCGCACCGGCGACATCGTTCTCTCGGTCGGCGGCACCGACGTCAACGATCTTGCCGGCTTCTTCCGCTGCATCTGGGCGCAAGGTCAGGCCGGGGTCGAAGTGCCGATCACGATCTATCGCGACGGCGAGACCATGGAAATGCGCGTCAAGTCGAGCGAGCGCAACCGCTTCTTGAAAGGGCCGAGCTTGCATTAGCTCGTCCTGTCTGCGGCAGCCGAGACAAATCAAGAGCGCTGCTCAAACAGCGCCTTCAGTCCTTCGCGATACGTGGGATAGCGCAAGGTCACGCCAAGCTCGCGCTTGAGCTTGGCGTTTTGCACCCGCCGGCATTCCTGCCAGAAACTCAGCGCCATCGGCGACATTGTCGGCGCCGCTTGGGCGAATGGGATTTCCGGCGGCGGCGCGACGCCTAAAAGCTGCGCGGCAAAGACGATCGGATCGCCGGGCGGCGATGGCTCATCGTCGGCAACATTGAAAACGCCAGAGGCCCGCCGCGTGAAAGCGGCGTCGATCGCCTGCGCGATATCGCCGACATGAATGCGGTTGAAAATCTGCGCGGGCTTGTCGATGCGCCGCGCCTTGCCACGCGCCACCTGCTCGAGCGCGTTCTGTCCCGGCCCGTAAATGCCGGCGAGGCGCAGTACCGTGACGCTTGCGCCGTTGCGATCGCCGACGAACTGCCAGGCGCGCTCGGCGGCAAGCCGCGCGCTGCCGCGGCCGGAATCCGGATGCGGCGCCGTCGCCTCGTCGACCCAGGCGCCGCCGCGATCGCCATAGACACCGATAGTCGAGAGATAGGCGATCGCGCGCAATCGCGTGGCCTGCGCCAGCGCTTCGCCGCAGCCGCTGAGAACAGGATCGCCGTTTTCGCCGGGCGGGACGGATACGAGGATATATTCAGCTTCGGCAACGGCGCTATGCAGTTCAGCTGTCGTTTGCGTGCCATCGAAGACCAGAGCGTGCAGGCGCCCGGCATCATAGGCGTTGAGGATTGCGGCGCGTTCACCGCCGCGCACCGTGCCGGTGATGCGATTGAATTTGTGACCGTAGGCCGCGACGAAATGTTCGGCGCAATAGCCGAAGCCGAAGCAAATCAGATTTGTCATCGGTTCATGCTCGCGACCCATTCGGCCATCACGTCCGGATCGGTCTCACGGGCGCGGCGCGCCGCCGCTGCGCACGCAAGCCGTGCCGGATCGAGCCGGCCGAGCGCCCAGATCGCGGTGCCGCGCACGACCGGCGAGGAATCGTCGAGCAGGCTTTCGGCCTCGCCGGCGAGACCCACATCACCCGAATTACCGATTGCAATCAGTACATTGCGGATGAAGCGCGCCCGACCGATGCGCTTGACCGGGCTCTTCGTAAACAGCGCGCGGAACGCCGCATCATCGAGCCGCGCCAGGTCGGCAAGCCCCGGCGCGTGCAATTTTTCACGCGCGGCGAGTTTGGTTTCGTGCCCGGCGACAGCGAATTTGTTCCAGGGGCACACCGCGAGACAATCGTCGCAGCCATAGATGCGGTTACCGATCGGCGCACGCAGTTCGCGCGGAATAGCGCCTTTGTGTTCGATGGTGAGATAGGAAATGCAGCGCCGCGCGTCCAAGCGGTAAGGCGCGGGAAACGCCGCCGTCGGGCAGATGTCGAGACAAGCATGACAATTGCCGCAGTGATCTTCTTCCGGCACGTCGGCGGGCAGATCGAGCGTGGTGAAAATGGCCCCGAGAAACAGCCAGGAGCCGAATTGTCGCGACACAAGATTGGTGTGCTTGCCCTGCCAGCCGATGCCGGCGGCTGCGGCTAATGGCTTTTCCATCACGGCGGCGGTATCGACAAACACTTTCACATCGCCGCCGGCTCGTTCGATCAGCCAACGGCCCAGCGTCTTCAAGCGCGGCTTGATCACGTCGTGATAGTCATCGCCGCGCGCGTAGACCGAAATGCCGCCGCGGCTTCGTTGCTGCAAGACCGCGAGCGGATCGACATCGGGTCCGTAATTGACGCCAAGCATGATGACCGAACGGACGTCCGGCCACATCGCCGAAGGATTTCCGCGCCATGCGGCCTTGTCGGCAAGCCACGCCATGTCGCCATGCGCGCCGGCATCGAGAAACGCGTGCAAGCGCGCGGCGGCCTGCGGGATCGAATCCGGCCGCGCCACGCCGATCGCGTCGAAGCCTTGCGCTAGCGCGGCTTCGGTAAGCGCGGCCTTCAGCGCCTCAGGCGTCAAAAATCGAGATCGGCGTAGGTCCGCGACGGCATCAGGCCGGACAGTTTTTCTGCCAGCAGCGTGCGGAACGACGGCCGCGACTTGATCCGCGCGTACCAGTTCTTCGCTGTCTCGTCTGCGTCCCACGGCACATCGCCCAGGTAATCGACGGCGGACAAATGCGCCGCCGCTGCCAGATCGGCATAACTCAAACTATCGCCGGCGAGCCAATCGCGCGCACGCACCAGCCAGCCGATATACCCGAGATGATACTTGATGTTGGCCTTGGCGGCACGCAGGGTTTCGGTGTTAGGGGAGCCGCCGCCTTTGTCAACCGGGATATAGCGCTTATAGACGCGCTCCATCGCCAGCGGGCCGCTCACTTCTTCGAAAAACTTTTCGTTGAACCAGCTCATCAAGCGACGCACTTCGATGCGCGGATTGGTTTCGAGCGGCAATAGCCGGCCGTTGGCGAAAGTCGTGCCGATAACCTCGTCGATATATTCGGCGATGACGGCGGCGCCCGGCACCGGCGGCGTGCCTTCCTCGACCATAACCGGCGTGGTTCCCGCCGGATTGAGCTCGAGGAATTCCGGGCGGCGCTCCCAGACTCGTTCTTCGATGAGGCGCGGCGGCTGATTGTACTCTTCGAGCACCAGCCGCACGAAACGCGAATGCGGACAAATCGGATGATGAAACAGCGTCAACATATGTCGCGAGCCTTGCCCCGAGCCTTGCCCGAAACCTGACCCGCGCGTCAAAAGCGGCGAAATGTGGTCAAGTTCCCCCAAGCGAACGAGCCTGGGCAAAATCCCTTAACAATTTGGAATCGAATCCGCCGAACGCCGTGCGCTTCATCGCAACACGGTAAAGGCGCGCGGCGCTACGCTGCGTGCGGCTGGAACTGTCCGGTTTTGCGGAACCGCCACAGATAGGACGGCACGATTGCTTCGATGGATTCCGGAATGACGCCGATCCCTTCGAGCGTGCGACCGTCGCGCTTGGCGGTCTCGGAGACAATATTATCGTACCGCAGCAGTTCGACCTGGTCTGGCGTGATCGGCGGCTTCGGCAGGAACTGCAGGATCGCCGCTTGCGCCTTCATCAAGCCGAACGGAATCGGCATGAGCAGCCGGCGCCGTCCGACCGTCGCCAGCACGAATTCCATCAGTTCCTTGAACGTGTGCACATCCGGACCGCCGAAGTCGTAAGTACCGCCGGTCTTAAGCGCGCCGTCGACAGCCTTGGCCACGCCTTCGGCGACATCGCCGGCAAAGACCGGCTGCATGCGAGTGTGACCGCCGCCGACCAGCGGCAGCGCCGGCGCAAGGCGCGACATCGCGCCGAACCGGTTGAAGAAGTCATCCTCTGGCCCGAATATGATCGATGGTCGCACGATGATGGCGCCATCCTGCGCCGCATGAACGCGCGCCTCGCCGTCGGCCTTGGCGCGGGCATAGTGCGAGGTCGAATTCGGATCGGCAGCGAGCGACGAAACATGAACGAGCGGCGCGCCGACGGCGCTCGCGGCCTTAGCGACTGTCTCCGCGCCTTGCGCCATCACTGCGTCAAAGCGCTGGCCGCCGCGCTCCAGCATCAGGCCGACCAGATTAATCGCGACATCGGCGTCGCGCAAAGCGGCGGCGACCGAATCGGGGTAGCGCAGATTGGCCTGCACCGCATGGATCTGGCCGACCCGGCCCATCGGCTGCAGATAACCGGCAAGCCCCGGCCGGCGAACTGCGACACGGACGCGATAGCCCCGATAGGCCAGCGCCCGCACCACGTGGCGGCCGAGAAAGCCGGAACCGCCGAACACCGTGACCAGCGTCTCAATCTTGCTCTTCGTGCTCATTCTTGGCGAATACCAGGTGATTTTCGTGATGTATAGGCCATGATCGGAAAAGTGGAAACCGGTTTTCGGATGGATCATACCCCGATGACCCTCCGGCAAATCCGCGGAATTCGATCAGGGGGTTAGGGACTAATACCGTCGATTGACAAGGCAGTGACCGCTCCGTACCTATCGCGGATTCCGGAACCCGACACTGCCCAGGTGGCGGAATTGGTAGACGCACTAGTTTCAGGTACTAGCGCCGCGAGGCGTGGAGGTTCGAGTCCTCTCCTGGGCACCAGTCGGGACGCCGATCGCGTATAAATCCGACAGTTCTGACTTTTTCCGAAAACCTCCGGCGCGGTTACGCTGCGCCGGGAATCATTCCCTCGACAAACGGCGATGTGACCATGGCTGATGCTTGCACCGAAGGCGTCGATACCGGCTTTGTGGCATTGGGCTACGCCAAGGTCGCGTTTCTCGGCGTCGTGCAGGGAATTACCGAACTGATGCCGATCTCCTCGACGGCGCATATGCGGCTGGTGCCTGCGGTGCTGGGCTGGCCGGATCCCGGCTCGGCCTTTTCGGCAGCGATGCAGATGGCCGCGCTGGCCGCCGTCATCAGCTATTTCTGGACCGACATCCGATGGCTTGCGACCGACTCGATCTCGGCCGCGCTGCACGGCCGTTTCCGCGACAAGTCCTTTCAATTCGCAATGTGGATCGTCATCGCCACCGTCCCGATCGGAATTGCGGGGCTGGCGCTGTCGAAAGTCCTCAATCGATGCAATTCGCCATTGCGCGAGGTGAGCGTCATCGGCTGGGCCTGCATGGCCATGGCAGCGCTGCTAGCCGGGGCCGAAATCTGGGCGCGCCATCGCCGCACCATCAAGGACGCGACGCTGATGGATGCGATCCTCATTGGTGTCGCTCAAGTCGGCGCACTCATTCCCGGCGTGTCGCGTTCGGGCTCGACCCTGACCGCGGGCCTGATGCTCGGCTTCGAACGCGCGGAAGCGGCACGGCTGTCGTTTCTGCTCGGGCTTCCCGCCATTGCGCTTGCCGGGCTGAAGGAGATTTACGAGCTCCACAAGGTCCATCTCGGCGCCTATGGCTGGAGCGTGCTGGCTGTCGGCATCGTTGTCGCGTCGATCTCGGCGTTCTTCGCGATCTGGGGCTTGATGCGGATCCTGGAAAACTTTTCCAGCTGGCCGTTTGTTGTCTATCGTTTTCTGCTCGGCGTCGTGATCCTCGCCGGTGTCTATGTCGGCTGGCTTGGCTGACAAGGCTCTCGGCCGAATCTCTTTACACCGCACGAACATGGTGCTGATTGCGGCACCGCGGCCGGACGACATCACAGGATGATCAGGCAGGCTGTCATTCTATGCGGCGGGTATGACGTCGGGCCGGGCGACACAAGCTTCGGCCCGTCGACCGCCAATATGCCCGTGCCGCTGCTCAAGATCGGCGATCTGGTTTTTCTCGACGTATTGTTGTTCGAGCTTGCTCGCCAGGGCGTCAGGAAGTTCCTGCTGCTTGCCGGCTTGGCCGCCGACCAGATTGCCGCCTTTGCCGCGTCGTCACCGATGAAGAAGCGCTTCGGCCTGCAGATCGAAGTCTCGGCCGCGCCGGGGCGGGCCGGAACAAGCGGCGCGCTGTGGCATGCGCGCGCCAAGCTCGATCGAGCATTCTTCCTGCTCAATGGTGCCTCCTGGTTCGACATCAATATTCTCGAGCTGGCGCGGCAGCTAGAGACGGAGGCGAGCGCGGCAGGGGTGATCGCAATACGGCACGCGGCGGACGCGGCACGCGAGAACCCCGTTACGGTCAGTGATGGCAAAGTGGATGAATTTCTGTCCTGTACCGCGCAATCGCATGGCGGCGGGCTGGTCTACGGCGGCATCGGCGTCTGGTACTCACGCCTCGTCGACGAATTGGCACCGCGCCACGCGCTCGAAGCAAGCGATCTCCCGCGCCTCGCCGCGTCCGGCAAGCTCCGCGCCATCCGGTCGGAAAGTTATTTCATTGATATCAGCACTCCGGAATCGCTGGCGCGCGCGCAGCGCGAGGTGCCGCAGCGAAGACGGCGCGCGGCCGTTTTTCTTGATCGTGACGGCGTGCTCAATCATGACGACGGCTATGTCGGCAAGCGGTCGGCGTTCCGCTGGATCGACGGTGCACAAGCCGCGGTGAAGGCGATCAATGACCGCGGCGCCTTCGTTTTCATCGTCACCAATCAGTCGGGCGTTGCCCGCGGCCTTTACAGCGAGAATGATATCGTCGCGCTGCACGCGGCGCTCGATATCGAGCTTGCGCAAGCCGGCGCGCATGTCGACGATCTGCGTTACTGCCCGTTTCATGAGGATGCAGTGGTTGCGAATTACCGGCGTGCCAGCGACTGGCGCAAGCCGGCTCCGGGAATGATTCTCGATCTCTTCGAAACGTGGCCGATAGATCGCGCAGCAAGCTTTCTGATCGGCGACAAAGACAGCGATTGCGAGGCGGCAAGCGCCGCGGGAATTGCCGGCTACAAGTTCAGCGGCGGCAATCTCCTTGAATTTTTGTGCAGGATTCACGCCGACGAGAGCGAGAAGGTCGGCCACGTGCCTCGGACCGCAACGTGACGATGATTTCCCGTGGCGTCGGCGCCCCATCACCGGTTTTGCCGTGCGCCCACGCGTTCCGCGGCGGCGAACACGGCCGGCAAGGGCGTTTCGGCGTCAAGAGAGGATTCATCTCGGGTGACGCCATTTGCGGAAAGGCGCTGCTCCGGTCGCGATTTATTAGGAAATGGCCCCCGCGTTGCCGAAACCCCTGCGGCTGTCTATTTTCGCCCTACCGAATGGCCCGGCAGAGGAGCGCCGCGGCGGGGGGTTTTCGCTCCGCCATGGTTAAAAGGCGCGAGACGGGCCGATCCATCGGCGGCATCCAGGCTGGATATGAACGACCAATCTGTAATTCGCAGCACGGCGGCCACGACATTGCCCGCGCACCTCAAACGGCTCGAAGCGGAGTCGATCGAGATCATGCGCGAAGTCGTGGCCGAGTTCAAAAAACCGGTGATGCTCTACTCGATCGGCAAGGATTCGAGCGTCATGCTGCATCTTGCGGTCAAGGCGTTTCATCCCGCGCCTTTGCCGTTTCCGGTGCTGCATGTCGACACCACATGGAAATTCCGCGAGATGATCGCGTTCCGCGATGAGACCGCGCGACGCCTCAATCTCGATCTGCTCGTTCATGTCAATCAGGATGGGCTCGCGCGCGGCATCAATCCGTTTGCTTCAGGCTCCGCGGTGCATACGCATGTGATGAAGACCGAAGCGCTCAAACAGGCGCTCGACAAATACGGGTTCGACGCCGCCTTCGGCGGCGCGCGACGCGACGAGGAAAAAAGCCGGGCCAAGGAACGCATCTTCTCGTTCCGCTCCAAAAATCATGTTTGGGATCCGCGCAATCAGCGTCCCGAATTGTGGAATCTGTTCAACACGCGGGTCCGGCCCGGCGAATCGATCCGCGTCTTCCCGCTGTCGAACTGGACCGAGCTCGATGTGTGGGCCTACATCATGCTGCAGGACATTCCGGTCGTGCCGCTCTACTTCGCCAAAGAACGCCCAGTCGTGAAACGCAGCGGCACCTGGATCATGGTCGACGACGACCGCATGCCGCTCGAGCCCGGCGAGACGCCGGAAATGCGCCGCATCCGCTTCCGCACGCTCGGCTGCTATCCGCTGACCGGCGCCATCGAATCGCCGGCGGCGACGCTCGCCGAAATCGTCGCCGAGATGGAGACGGCGCGCGTCTCCGAACGCCAAGGCCGCCTGATCGACAGCGATGAGGCCGCGTCGATGGAAAAGAAGAAGCGCGAAGGATATTTCTGATGGACTTCCGCCTCGAGCGATCGCTTCGCACCGGCCAAACCAAGGACCTGCTGCGCTTTATCACTTGCGGCTCGGTCGATGACGGCAAATCCACTCTGATCGGGCGGCTCCTTCACGATTCCAAGCTGATCTTCGAGGATCAACTCACCGCTTTGGCAAAAGATTCCGCGCGCCACGGTACGACCGGAGAGGATCTCGATTTCGCGCTGTTGGTCGACGGGCTGGAAGCCGAGCGCGAACAAGGCATTACGATCGACGTCGCCTACCGTTTTTTTTCCACCGCCAAGCGATCTTTCATCGTCGCCGACACGCCGGGCCACGAACAATTCACGCGCAATATGGCGACCGGCGCTTCCGGCGCCGATCTCGCCGTTATCCTGATCGATGCGCGCAAAGGCGTGCTGGTGCAGACGCGGCGGCACTCGCTGATCTGTGCGCTGCTTGGGATTCGTCATGTTCTGGTAGCCGTGAACAAGATCGATCTCGTCGGCTTCCAACACGATGTGTTCGACAAGATCGTTGCCGAATACACGACCTTTGCCGCCGAGCTTGGCTTTGCCTCGGTCGCGCCGATCCCGATCTCGGCGCGCTATGGGGACAACGTCACCGGCGCCTCGCGGAATACGCCTTGGTACCGCGGACCGGCGCTGCTGCAATATCTGGAATCGGTCGACATCGACCGCGACGTTCTCGAGAAGCCGTTTCGCTTTCCGGTGCAATGGGTCAACCGGCCGAACCAGGATTTCCGCGGCTATGCCGGGACGGTCGCCTCGGGCCAGATCAAAGCCGGCGAGCCGGTGGTCGAGGCGGCATCGGGACAGGCCTCGAGGGTCGCCCGGATCGTCACCTATGACGGCGAAGTTCCGAGCGCCGAAGCCGGCGACGCCGTCACCATTACGCTCGCGGACGAGCTCGATATCGGCCGCGGCGACGTCCTGGTCAGTCCGAAGTCACGGCCGGAGGTCTCCGATCAATTCGCCGCGCATGTGATCTGGATGAGCGACGAACCGCTGGTTCGCGGCCGCTCGTATCTGAGCCGGATCGGCACCAAGTCCACGCCGCTGACGGTCACGGCGATCAAATACAAGCTTGACGTCAATACGCGAAAGCACCTCGCGGCGACGACGCTTGAACTGAACGATATCGCGGTATGCAACCTGTCGACCGGTTTTCCGGTGGCGTTCGATCCCTACGACCAGAACCGCCGCACCGGCGCCTTCATCATCATCGACCGTTTCACCAACCATACCGTCGGCGCCGGCATGATCACGTTCGGGCTGCGCCGCGGCACCAACATTCATTGGCAGCCGCTCCTCATCGGCAAGGCCGAGCGCGCGGCGCTGAACAAGCAGAAGCCGGCCATTATCTGGTTCACTGGGCTTTCCGGTGCCGGCAAGTCGACCGTCGCCAGCCTGGTCGAGCAGCGCCTGCATGCCCGCGGCCATCACACCATGGTCCTCGACGGCGACAATGTGCGCCACGGACTGAACCGTGATCTCGGCTTCACCGAAGCCGATCGCGTCGAAAATATCAGGCGCGTCGGCGAAGTCGCTAAGCTGATGGTCGAGAGCGGGCTGATCGTGCTGTGCTCGTTCATTTCACCCTATCGCGCAGAGCGCGACATGGTGCGCGGCCTGATGGGCGCGAACGAATTCATCGAAGTGTTCGTCGACACTCCCATCGCGGCCTGCATCGCGCGCGACCCCAAGGGGCTCTATGCCAAGGCGCAAGCGGGCCAATTGAAGAATTTCACCGGCATCGACGCGCCTTACGAACCGCCGGAAAATCCCGAGATTCACCTGCACACGCCCGGTCAAACGCCGGAACAACTCACCGAAACGGTGCTACGGGAGCTTGCCGAACGGCGGATCGTGAGCACCGAGCATTAACGCCTGCGGCGTCAGCCCATCAATCTGACCCCGACGATGACGAGCACCGCGGCCAGTGTCACACGTACCACGGCATCCGTCGCCTTGCCTGCAAGATAGCTGCCAATAACAATGCCGGGCAGTGACCCTATCAACAGCGTCGTCAAGAGCTTGGTATCGATCGAGCCAAGCATCCAATGGCCGACGCCGGCCAGCAGCGTCAGCGGCACGGCATGGGCGATATCGGAACCGACGATGCGCGCCACCAGCATTTTGGGATGCAGCATGAGCAGCACGGTCACGCCGATGGCGCCGGCGCCGACCGAGGTCGTCGTCACCAAGATGCCCATGGCGATCCCAAGCAGGATCGTGAACAACCGAACCTTGCGGGGCTCGAGATTGGCCAAGCTCTCGGCGTAGCGTTCGCGAAGACGACGGCCGGCAAGCAGAAAAACGGCCGTGAACAGAAGAACAGTGCCGAGCGTGAGCGCGACGGTATGCTGGGCGGCGGCGCCGTGCATGTCGAAACGCGAGAGCACGAGCAGCGTCGCGATCGTTGCCGGAACACTGCCGGTCGCGAGTTGTCCGACCAGCGTCCAATCGACGGTCCGGGAGGCGCCATGCACCGCCGTTCCCAAGGTCTTGGTCGAAGCGGCAAAAAGCAGATCGGTACCGACGGCGGTAGTCGGATGAATGCCGAACAGCAGAATGAGCAGCGGCGTCATCAGGGAACCGCCACCGACACCGGTCATGCCGACCAAAGCGCCGACGCAGAAACCCGACAGCACATAGAGCGGATCGATGGTCCCGACCAAAGTCATGAGATCACGTCAGATCGGCGGATTGCGTCATGCGACGCTGACGAATTGGCCTCGCCGATCGCCTTCGTTTCAAGGGATGCAACAAGGGAGCGACGGAGCAGTTCCTTTACCGCGGATAAAATCAATTAACTTGACCTATTCTGTCAAGTATAACGTTTCGCCGAAAACGAGAATGATCGCGGCGTCTCGACCGCGTGGATTGAAATTATTTTCTCGCCCGGCGTCGCCGTCCGAGCTTCGGCGCCGGCTGACGGTTGTGCGGCAAAAATACCGCGGCAGGCCGGCGGGTCGCGTCACCGTCATCGGCGAGAGCATCGGCGATCGATGTCCGCTCCAGCACCTCGAGCGTCGCCTCGTAGGCGCGGCTGAAGCCGCGGCGCATCACGCAACTCTTTTCGTCTTTACAATCGTGACAGCGGCGGTAGGCCGTGCGCGACAGGCAGGGCAGCGGCGCTACCGGCCCGTCGATCAGGCGCAACACCGCGCCGAAACTGATAGCCGCGGGATCTTTGAGCAAATAGTGGCCGCCTTCCCGGCCGCGGCGGCTCGCCACCAAACCGGCGCGACGCAACTCGAGCAAAATCTGCTCGAGGAAGCTCTGCGGGATTTGCTCGCTCTCGGCGATGTCGCGCGCCTGCCGGCACTCTTGCAACGGCGAGCCGGCTAAGGCAATGAGCGCCTTGAACGCGTATCGGGCCTTCTGCGAAATCATACGGCGACTATTGTCCGCTTCAGCAAATCAGGCGTTGTATCTATCGGAGCGAGCGCGCCTCGACAATGCTGCTAGACCTGCGGGCTTGCGGCAACAAGCTCCCGTGCCACGCTGTCGAGTTCAGGCGAGAGCGCTGTGTCCCATCGCGGCGGCGTGATGCCGAAGACCGTTTGCAGCCGCGTCAGATCGAGGCGCGAATTGTGCGGCCGCCTTGCGCGCATTGGATATTCGTCGCTGCGAATCGCAGTCACCTTCTCGACCGCAAGCCTGACGCCACGCTGTTTCAGCCCTTCGACGATGGCGCAGGCGAAACCGTGCCAGCTGACCTCGCCGGAGCTGCAGATGTGAACGAGACCCTTCGCCAGCACGGCGCGGTCGCGTAAGCGATCGAGCCCGCCGGCGACGATCGTGGTGACGCCGTCGGCGAGCAGTGCCGCAGACGTCGGCGCGCCGATTTGATCGGCGACGACGCGCAGTTCGTTGCGCTCCAGCGCCAAGCGCGCGATCGTGCGCATGAAATTCTTGCCGCGCGCCCCATGAATCCAGCAAGTGCGAAAAATCAGATGAGAGCCGCCGGCCGCGCGAACGGCGTGCTCGCCGGCCAGCTTGGATTTGCCGTAGACGCCAAGCGGACGCACCTCATCGCCCTCGTTCCAAGGCCTATCGCCACTTCCGTCATAAACGTAGTCGGTCGAAAAATGGAGCAACGGAACGCCGCGCTCCGCCGCCCAGCGCGCAATGAGGCCCGGCGCCTCGGCGTTGATGCGCATGGCAAGTTCGGGCTCGTCTTCGGCCTTGTCGACCGCAGTGTAAGCGGCCGGATTGATGATAAGATCCGGCGCGTCGCGATCGAGCGCCGCAGGGATCGCCTCGAGCCTGGCGAGATCGAACGAAGATTTGTCGTGCGAAATGACCGTGCCGAGGGGCTTAAGACGCGGCATCAGCGCGCCGCCGACTTGTCCCGAGGCGCCGGTCACCAGGATGCGCATCAAGCCGGCTCGTATTTCGGCAACACCCCATCAAGCTCCGCCAGCGTATGGCCTTCCCTGTCGCGCGCGGACAAGAGTGGCGAGTCATTACCCCATTCGATACCCAATTGCGGATCGTTCCACCGCAGCACATGTTCATGCGGCGGGGAATAGATCTCATCGCATTTGTAGAAGAAATCGGCGATCTCCGACTGCACCATGAAGCCGTGCGCGAAGCCGGGCGGAATCCAGAACTGACGCCGGTTCTCGTCATTGAGCTCCACCATCACATGCCGGCCGAATGTCGGACTGCCGATGCGAATATCGACCGCGACATCGAGCACGGAACCGCGAAGGACCGTGATCAGCTTGCCTTGCGGCTTTGGATTCTGAAAATGCAGGCCCCGCAAAGTACCCTTGGCCGAGCGCGATAGATTGTCTTGAAAAAACTGCCGCCGCATGCCGCTTTCGGCGTAGCGCTGCGATTGAAAGAGCTCGGTGAAGAAGCCGCGGCTATCGCCAAAAACCTTCGGCTCGATGATAAGAACACCCGGAATGGCGGTTTTGGTAACGATCATAATTGCCCGGTCGTGACAGCGGGGGCGCTCGATGGATACATTGTGCGGCTATTTTTGTGTAGGAAGCCGTAACACACTCGCCGGGTCGGGCAAAGCCTGAGCGGCGTGTTCGGTCGCCACACGGAGTAACCGTGCTCGCCGCGGCGGCGACAGGCGCGGCGGGCTCGTCCGGTTCCGAATTTGCACAGCAACCTAAACTCGCTAAATTGGGGCGCAAATGAAGGGAATTATTCTGGCGGGTGGGTCGGGCACGCGGCTTTATCCGGTCACCTCGGTTGTCTCGAAGCAATTGCTGCCGGTCTTCGACAAGCCGATGATCTATTATCCTTTGTCGACGCTGATGTTCTCCGGCATCAGGGAAATCCTCATTATTACAACGCCGCAGGATCAGGCCTTATTCCAGCGCCTGCTGGGCGACGGATCCGATTTCGGACTGCGGCTGTCTTACGCCGAACAGGACTATCCGCGCGGCCTGGCCGATGCCTTCATCATCGGCGCCGACTTCATCGGCACCGACCGCGTTGCGCTAATTCTGGGCGACAACATTTTCTACGGCCACGGCATGCCCGAAATGCTGGCGGGAGCCTGTGCGCGCAGCCGCGGCGCCACGGTGTTCGGCTATACGGTCAAGACGCCGGAGCAATTCGGGGTCATCGAGCTCGACGAAAACGAACGCGCAATTTCCATCGAAGAGAAGCCGTTGCACCCGAAATCGAACATTGTGGTGACCGGGCTCTATTTCTACGACAATGACGTCATCAGGATTGCGGCGGGTCTGAAGCCGTCGGCGCGCGGCGAATTGGAGATCACCGACGTCAACCGCGCTTACATGGAGCGGGGCGATCTTTACGTGCAGGTACTCGGCCGCGGCTTCGCCTGGCTCGACACCGGAACCCATGGCTCCCTGGTCGAGGCCAGCCATTTCGTGCAGATCCTCGAACAGCGCCAGGGCACCCGGGTCGCCTGCCCCGAGGAAATCGCGCTCCGGCTCGGCTATATCACGCTCGATCATTTTGAGAAGCTTGCGCAACGCTGCGCCAAGAGCAGTTACGGCCAATATCTCCTGACGATCCATGAGTCGTTCGTCAAATCGCGCCGCTAGGAGCTCCCACTCGTGACATTGGAGAACTTCAGCAAGGCGGTCGTCTTCGTCACCGGCGGCGCCGGCTTTATCGGCTCGGCCGTGATTCGCCATCTGCTCGACAATACCGAAGCCTCCATCGTCAACATTGACAAGCTCACCTATGCCGCATGTCTCGATTCAATTCCGCAGGCCAAGGGCAATAACCGCTACCGCTTTGCGCAGGTCGACATTTGCCATGGGCCGGCGCTGCGGCAGCTGTTCGATCAATATCAGCCGCGTTATGTGATGAATCTCGCGGCCGAAAGTCATGTCGACCGCTCGATCGACGGCCCCGGCGAGTTCATACAGACCAATATCGTCGGCACCTTCACGTTGTTGCAGGAGGCCTTGCGCTATTGGCAAAGCCTCGCGCGGGACGCGCAATCGCAATTCCGCTTCCATCATATTTCGACTGACGAAGTCTATGGATCGCTCGGCACGAAAGGATTGTTCACGGAGGAGACGGCCTATGCGCCGAATTCACCCTATTCCGCATCCAAGGCATCGTCCGATCATCTGGTGCGGGCGTGGCAGGCGACCTATGGCTTGCCGGCAATCGTGACCAATTGCTCCAACAATTACGGCCCGTATCATTTTCCGGAAAAGCTCATCCCGCACATGATCATCAAGGGCCTCGCCGGGGAGGCGCTGCCGGTCTATGGCGACGGCCTGCAGATCCGTGATTGGCTCTATGTCGAGGATCATGCCAAGGCGCTTGCGCTCGTGATCGCGCGCGGCAGGCCCGGCGAGACCTACAATATCGGTGGCCGCAACGAACGGGCCAACCTGCATGTGGTGGAAACGATCTGCGACCTGCTCGACCGATTGGAGCCCACGGCAGGCGGACCGCGGCGCAAACTGATCTCGTTCGTCGCCGATCGGCCCGGCCACGACCGGCGCTACGCCATCGATGCAGCGAAAGTCGAGAACGAGCTGGGCTGGCGGGCGCAGGAAAGCTTCGAGAGCGGCATCGCCAAGACCGTCGCCTGGTATCTGCAGAACCGGCCATGGTGGCAGGCCATTCTCGATCGCGGCTACAAGGCCGAGCGCATCGGTCTCAAGACGACGTGACACGGTGCGCTTCAGTCAGCGCGCCGAAGACGTGGTAGAGCGTGCTCGCCGGCATGAAGTCGACCATCGGGACGCTGGCGGCGTTGACATGATCGATCCAACCGCCGGGAATGGGGCGCCCCAGAAATGTATTCATCAAGCGCGCCAGACATCGGGCGGCTTTTTGGTCGCAGCCGGGACGCCCCGTCGCGCCTTCGACGATGTTGGCCTTGGCGCCTTCGCTATGCGGCCAAGCGCGCCGCGAATGGGCGATGACGCGTCCGGAAAAATCCAAGCCATCGACAATGAACCCGTCCTCGTCCCAGCCGTACTGGTCGGCATGCCGGTAAAGCGCGGCGCAATAAGACGCGACGTCGCGCTTTGACAGGTGCTGATATCGGCGCAACAGCCAGATCCACTCGTAATGATGTCCCGGCTCGCAGATGCGGCCTTTGGCGCCGGGCAACGGCGCCAGCGCATCATCCATATATTCGCAAAGCGCGCCGCTCGACGGCTGGAAGAAGCGCGACGCAAACAGTTCGAACATCCTGGTCGCATGCGCCAGATAATATTCGCCGCCCGGTGCCTCGGCCAAGGCGATGAACGCCTCGAACAGGTGCATATGCGGATTCTGCCGACGAACCGCATCGGGTGGCGGCACGGCGTCGAGATAGCCACCGTTCTGTGCAGCAAAGGCATCGTCGAGATAAGCGACCGTCGCATCGATGACGGGAACGACTTGCGTGTCGCCGGTCAGGCGGTGGTACCAGGACAGTCCAAACAATGCGAAGGCATGCGCATAAGCGTCGCGCATCGGATTGCCGATACTGCCGTCAGGTTCGAGCGAATAGACCCAACCAGGCTTGCCGTCAGCACGATAGAACTCGTCGAGTATATAGGCGGCGCAACGATCGGCCAGTTGTCGTCCTTCCGGAAACCAGCCCAGGAGCGCCGCATGGCAATAGACGTAGAGCTGGCGGCCCTGCACCATCAGCCGCTTGGGCGCGCCGAGGACCGGCCGGCCCTCGAGATCGAGACGTTCATGAAAACCGCCGCGCGCCATGTCGACGCCGGCGGTCGCCCAGAACGGCAGGGCGACGTCCTTCGCCCAGGCAAAAAACGGCGGCAACGCCTTTCGCAGTTCCGGAAATGCGTTCATCCCTGCAACTGATTCAGCTTCATGTGGCCGCGCCGACGACCTCACTCACACGGCTCAGGACGAAATGCAAATCGCGGCTGGAGCGGGCCGGGAGAGCCCTCATTCAAACCAGTGCTTGGCTCTTGCCGACCCGCATCTTCTCGACGATCCGCGTCGTCGAGGAATTTGGAATCAGCGGCACCAGCACCACGCGGCCGCCGTTGGCTTCCATGACGGTGCGGCCGACCACGTCTTCGACCTTGTAATCGGCGCCCTTGATCAGGACGTTCGGTTTCAGTTCGGTGATCAATTCAAGCGGCGTCTCGGTGTCGAAGATGATGACGGCATCGACAAAGGCGAGCGCCGAAATGACCCGCGCCCGCGCCCGCTCCGACTGGATCGGGCGGGTCGGCCCTTTGAGCTTGCTCACCGAAGCATCGCTGTTGATGGCGACAATCAGCCGGTCGCAATGCGAGCGCGCCTCGGCCAGGAGCTCGATATGGCCTTCGTGAATGATGTCGAAACAGCCGTTGGTGAAGCCGACCACCAAGCCCTCGTCGCGCCATTTGGTCATGGCTTGGCGCAACAAGGGCGCGCTGTCGAAGAATTTCGATTGGATGTGGAAATCCGGCCGCGACAACAGCGCGTCGCTCAGTTCCTGATGCGTCACGCAGGCCGTGCCGTATTTCGACACCGCGATGCCGGCGGCATAATTGGCAAGCCGCGCCGCGTTGGCAATCGAGGCGCCGCTCGCCAACGCCAGCGTGAAGCCGGCGACCAGCGTATCGCCGGCGCCGGACACATCCATCACCCGCCGCGCGGTCGCGGGGAAGCTCGTCGCCTCGCCCTCGGCCGGCACGACCAGGACGCCGTGCTCGCTGCGCGTGATCAGCACGGCTCGGCCTTTGGTCACGCCCAGGAGCTTTCGCGCCGCGATCACCTGGTGGTCTTCGGTGTCGACCGGAGCACCCACTGATAGGCTGAGCTCGTTCAGATTCGGCGTGATGAAATCGGCGCCGGCATAACGCTCATAGCGGCGTCCCTTGGGGTCGACGACCACGAATTTCCCCGCCTTGCGCGCAGCCTCGATGATCTTGCGAACGGCATCGTCGGTAAGCAGCCCCTTGCTGTAATCAGACAGCAGCACGGCGTCGACCTGCGGCATCAACTCGGTCGCTGCACGAACCACCTTTTGCTGCAGCTCCGGCGAGATCGGCGAGGAGTCCTCGACATCGGCGCGCAGCAAATGAGTATTGTGCAGCTTGGCGACGAATCTGCTCTTGACCGTGGTGACGCGCTCGGGCGCGTGGACGAGATGCGCCTCGACATTCGGGAGCCCGGCAAGACAGCGGCAGATGGCATTGGCGGCGTCATCGGTGCCGACCATGCCGACGAGATCGCAATGCGCATCCAGCGAAGCGATATTGCGCGCGACATTGCCGGCGCCGCCGACCGCCTCTTCGACGCGATCGAGATTGATGACGGCCGCCGGCGCTTCCGGCGAAATGCGCCCGACGCTGCCATAGCTGAAGCGATCCAGCATCAGGTCGCCGACAACCAGAATGCGGCGCGAAGCGAAATGCGCCAGAACGGTCTCGAACGGCGCGCCCGAAAGGCCGATCTCGTCTGCCATAGTAGAACTGCTCCTTGCCGAGGACGCTCAGCGAGAGGTACTCAAATCGCTGTTTGTGCTTATGTCACCGCCGACAATAGCATATTTCGTGACGGCGCAATCTCGTTCCTATTTTGCCGCGATTCGCGATCGGGTGGTATCCGACCTAGCGATAGCGATCGCTACGATCGAGGAACTCGCGCACGTAGCGCTTGACCCCTTCGTCCACCGGCGTGAAGCCGGCGTTATATCCGGCCTGGCGGAGATTTTTCATTTCGCCTTGCGTGAAATATTGATAGCTGTCGCGGATCTCGGTCGGCATGTCGACATATTCGATATTGGGCGGCCGGCCGAGCGCCGCGAACATCGCCGTGATCATTTCGCGAAAGCTGCCGGCGGCGCCGGTTCCCACATTATAGATGCCGCTGACACGAGGGCTGTCGAGCAGCCACAGCGTGATCGCGACGACATCGTCGACGAAAATGAAGTCGCGGCGCTGATCGCCGTCGGCGACGCCTTGGCGATGCGACTTGAACAGCCGCACCGGCTGCCCCGCCTTGGCCTGATCGAACACCTTGCTGACGACGCTCGCCATGGCGCCTTTGTGATATTCGTTCGGGCCGAAGACGTTGAAGAATTTGAGACCGGCCCACTGCGGCGGCAGCGCCTTTTTCTTCTCATATCTGTCAGCCACGACCTGGTCGAAAAGGTGCTTGCTCCAGCCGTAGAGATTCATCGGCACAAGTTTTTTCAGGGCAGCGGACGACCAATCATCGCTGAAGCCGGCGGTGCCGTCACCGTAGGTCGCCGCCGACGAGGCGTAGATGAACGGAACGCGCGCCGCCGTGCACCAATCCAGAAGCATCAGCGAGAATCTGAAATTGGTATCGACGACGGCGTCGCCGTCAGTCTCCGTCGTCGATGAAATCGCGCCAAGATGGATGACGGCATCAAGCTTGCGGCTGGGCAGCCATTTTTGCAGGTCGGCAGGAAAGACAAAGTCGGCGATCTGCCGTTTGGCGAGATTGCGCCATTTCTGTCCTTTGCCGAGCGTATCGTTGACGACAATGTCGGTGCGGCCGGCGCCGTTCAGTGCGGCGACGACATTGGATCCGATGAATCCGGCGCCGCCGGTAACTAAAATCATGAAACGAACGCACCCCAGCTATTGCACGAACTCGTGACGGACAGGAATTCTCGTTCCTTTACCAAAATTCCTCGATCGGTAGCAAACCGGAAAGCGGGCCGGTTGGAGGGTGAAAATCCGCCCGCGGCGGCATTGCGCGCCGGCTGTCCGGTGCGTTGCCCTTCAGACTTTCTTAAGCCGCCGGACTGCACCTTGCGGCCGGGAGCAAATTCCATGGTTGCGACTGCTGTTCTTGCCTTGATCGGCGGCGCCCTGCTCGGCACGCGATTCAATGTCAGGGCTTTGCTGGTTTGCCTTGGGGCAATCGTGGTGCTGATGACCGCGACGATGTCGCTCGCGTCCTACAGTCTCATCTCAACGATGGGCGCCGCATTTATTATCCTCACCGGCGTTCAAATCGGCTATCTGGCCGGCGCGTATGCGAGTGAGGCCGGGATGTCGGGGCGAGCGCTGCGGCCTTCATCCTGCCCTGTCAATCGATAATGCCCTCGGGCCGGCGGGCCCGCAGCGGGTATTGCGGCCTAATGCAGCCAGCGCCCTGGCGGCCACTCCTGATCGGACGTCGCGTCATCAATCGGCAGAACGCACAGCTTGGCGCCCTCGGGGTTGCAAACCTCAATCGACCAGCCGGCCCATTCCTGCGACAGGCTGTTCTTCAGCAACTGCGATTTCTCTTGGGCGAAATCGATGGCCCCCCGCGAGTTATCAAACTCCAAGCCCAGATAATCGAATATGGCTTTTTCACCATCACGGCTGGTGAAATCAAAGAAGAACCGCATCGCTGTCATCCCTCGACATTGCCTTGCCGAGTTGTTGTAACGGGCGCGAGCTATGGCACGACTAATTAGATCATTAAAAACTGAATACAAAACAATATGTTATGAAATCGGACGCAGCTCTAGGCGGCACTCTTCGGTCCAAGCTTCGACTTTGCAATCAAAGAATCGATTTGTTGCACCGACATCGGCTTGCCGAATAGAAAACCCTGCGCCAAGTCGCATTCGAGCCGGGTCAGCACCTCGAAATCCGCTTCATTGGATACGCCGACCGCGACCGCCTGTGCTCCGAAATTGTGCGCGATCTGGATGATGCTTTTGCATATCCGTCTCTTGGCGCCGTCGTTGGCGCAGCCTTCGATCAGCGAGCGGTCGATTTTGATTTCCCGGAATTTAAGGCGGTTGAGGACGTCGAAATGAACGGGGCCGATGCCGAAATTGTCGATGGCAATCGGAACACCGGCTTCCGCCAATTTGGCGCCAAGGCTTTTTAGGGCATCAGACTTATTGGCAAGCTGCCGGCTGGTGATTTCCAGCAGCACGCCGCCCCAATTGTCGCTGTCGGGCCGATATCGCGAAACGATATCGATGACCGGAAGCGACAGCAGGTTCTCCGCGCTGATATTGATGGATATCTCCATTGCCAGTCCCAATTCCTGGAAATGCAGGCTCGATCTTGCGGCATTGACCAGCGCCACGTTTGCCAGTTTGAGCAGGTCGTCCTGGTCTGCGCCCTTGAGAAAGCAATCCGGTGTCAGGAGACCGAGGCGAGGATGATTGACCCGTGCAGTGGCCTCGGCGCCGACGACCAGATTGTTCGCCTTCAGATCGAATTTCGGCTGATAAAGAAACGTGACCAGATCTCTCGCCAGGGCTTCCGCAAGTGTAATGCCCGCCGACGGCGGCACCGGCGAGCCCAATTTTCGCTCGCGTATGATCCGATGCAGCGTCGCCGCCTTGATTGGCTTCTGCAGCGGCTCGAGCATTGTCAGCGCACAGTCCGCGCCGACCAGATTCAGCGAATCAAGCGAGGCCAAGTCGCCATTGCCAAAGAGCTGGACGACGCCCTTGTAACCGCAATCTTTGAGCACCAGGAGCGCCCTGATGCTTTCATGCGGCGCCGGCCGATCGACATTGACCAAGATTATATCGGGATTTTGATTTTCGACCATTTCCAACAATCGGCCGACGGCGGATAGTTCGACAACGTCGATCCCGGTTCGCCGCAATTCCGCGGCCAGCCCCTGCCGAAAGATGAAATCCTTGTCGATGATGAAACATAAGGAATTGACGGCAACCGCCGCAGGTGCATTCAACTCGATTGCTTTATTCGTGTCGGACATGCACGACGCTCAATTCCTCGACTCAGGCACTTGGCCGAAGGCTGTTACTTCCTGAAAAGAAGTGCCGACAGCGTTGATGTATGAATTATCCCCAGAGGTATTAGCGGCTTCGCGCGCCCGACCGTCGTCGTTTGCACGACGGTTACTCTCAGAAATAGTGCGTATGACGCCGTCGAAAGTCACATGCACTCATCGCACAAAGGCGCGGAGCCGCGGCCGTGCATTCCGCCGACGCTCAGCCCCCCACTGAGGTAAAGATGAAATTTCTGTTCTAAGATTGAATTAACATGGAGCAACTTTCGTCAGGCCTTAGCAGCCACGCCGACCGTCTGGCAATCGTTGCCGCCCGAGCCGGAGGACACGGCAATTTCCTCGCGGCTTGGCGATTGAAAGCATTGGCCGGCCAGACGGTCACGCGAAAATCTCGCTTTTGGTCGTACCGGCCGCAACAAGGTGAAGAGATCTTAACCAGCGTACGCCGCTGCACGCGAAACGAGCTACGATCGGCGGCGCGAGAGGATGCTTTGTTTGGTTCCAGCGGCGCTCAATTTGCCCGCGAGCAGCGACTTGTTTGTCGAGGCTTCGTAGCAAATTCCGATGAGATAACCGCGCTGCCACACGAGTAAAGCGAGCTTGCGCGTGGCGCCATGCAGAAATTCAAAGCGTTTCGGCAGCCGCGGCAAGGCCGACATTCTGAGGCAGGCGCCTCCGGCGGAGAGATTAACGACTTGGCAATCAATCGGCGCCGTGTCCGGCCCAAGCAGCAATTTTCCGGTGCGAGGCACCAAGCCTTTCGGCTCCACGCGTAACGACCGTCGCGATTCAGGTCCGGACATTGCCTTATTCTCACGCCCTTTCGACAAAATATACCGGCGCTCGATTAAAAAGGCGCTTAAAAGGCCCGATCAAAGTTGAACTGTGGCCGGTCGCCCAGCCGCTATGATCCGGCTCAAGATTTATCGGCAGTCGCAAACGAAGAAGGGCCCCCATGACCAAAGCTGCAAATTGCCTGGCCGCGCTCGCGGCAACGGCGGTGATCATGTCGGCCGCGGTAGCACCGGCGGCTCAACTGCCGGCAGCGGGCGTCGCGACGCCCGCCCGCATCATACAAGCCGGCTATTACGCGCCGTGGTCCCCGGCCTGTTCCTATGGCTCACACTATGTGTGCTGGCGCGGATCCTACGGAGGCAGATATTGCGGCTGCTGGGCGGGCGGCGATCGTCCCGCTTGCCCCGCCGGATATCACTTCTCCTGTCGTCCCGATCCGTTCGGCATCCCGTATTGCGCCTGCTATTAGACAGCGGACCCGCATTCCAGATTTTCTTAACCAAGGGCTCAGCGATACCGCAGAGCATCTTCCGAACGCGGCCCGACGACAATACGCGCGTGCAGCTATGTCCGCCCGCTCCATCAATTCGCGCCGTGTGCTCGCTATACGCTGTTTGCGCGCGGCACCCGATGACCCGTCAGAGTTAAACGGCCTGTGCGGGATTTATCCGCGCACTTAACCACCCGCTAATTCCGGAGGCGGCGATCGCGGTGCCAAGAGCCGCCGGCTGTCTGGTAATCTCACGTCTTCCATTAACCAGATGGCATTCCGCGGAAGGGATGCACGGCAACCTTGTGTCACCCACATAGCCGCCCTTGCTAACAGATGCATTACGTGGCGGCAGACACGTTTCAGACATTTTCCACTGAACGAAACAGGCAATACGACGGGGTTCGCGCGGCACGGCAAACCGAAAATCGCCCGCATGAAAATGATTCATGAGAGACCACGGCTGCGGATGTTTCGTCTCATCTGCCTCGCAACGACCCATCGCACAGACACGACGGCAGGCAACGTCCTTAACGGACTCCCTGCGCGCCTCGATAGTGAAGATTTTATCTTCATCTCTCGATCGCGAATACACGGCGCGTAAATGATAGCGTTTCAAGCAATCTTCAGCATAGAGCTAAAACACGCGCTTATTTCATTCATTTAAAACCATCGACCCCACACACTCCGCTCAACAAAAAAATCAATTTGGCGACAGGGTGTGCCGTGCGCGTCAGTACGTTGATCATGATCGGGTTCGCGGCCGTGTTCGGCCTGCTTGCGGTTTTTCTCGCGCAAGTATGGCTGAACAACGCCGCCGATCAACGACTCAAGAGCCTCGAAGCGCAGCACAAAGCCGCCCCGCCGGCACGCACTATTGTTGTTGCGAACAAGCCGCTTCGCTTCGGCGACAAGCTCAGCGCATCCGCTTTGCGCGAAGTCGCCTGGCCCGACGATGCCTTGCCTGCCGGAGCATTTCCGAAGATCGCCGATGTGCTGGTCGGAAAGCGCATCGTGCTGGCGCCGATCGATCCGAACGAAGCGATTCTCAAGAACAAGATCACCGGGCCGGGACAGCGCGCGACGCTTTCGGCCATGCTCGACGACGGCATGAAAGCCGTGACGGTGCGCGTCAACGACGTCGAAGGCGTCGCGGGTTTCGTTTTGCCGGGCGACCATGTCGACGTGCTGCTGACGCGAAACGACAAGGGCAGCACGCTTACCGATGTCGTCGCGCAGAACGTGCGCGTCATGGCGATCGATCAATCGGCGGACGAGCGGGCCGACAAGCCGTCCGTGGCGAGGGCCGTAACGCTCGAGGTCGATGTCGTCGACGGCCAGAAGCTCGCGCTCGCGGGGACCGCCGGCACGCTTTCTTTGTTGCTGCGCAAAGCCGGCGAGACGGCCGACGACGTGTCGCACCGCGTCACCCTGGTCGATATCGGCCGGCCTTTCGACGCATCGCAAGGCCGCTTCGTCAATATCGAGGTCAATCGGCCGACCAAGGACGAGCGCACGGACTATTCCGTTCCGGTCGAAGGCGCAACGCAGCCTTCGGCGGGACTGCAGCACGTGATCGGGACGGGGGAACAGCCCGGTCAAAAACAGGCGGGATTGAACAGGCGGGGAGAGTAGCGTGTCGAACTTTCATTTCAGGGGGAAAACTGCGCCGGCCTGGGTGGACGGCTGCAGCATGCGGGTCGCGGCCCGGCGCATGAGCACCGGTCTTATGATCGCTTTGATGTGCAATGCATCGCTCATCCAGAGCGGCTGGGCACAGGACGTGTCGTCGCAGGACATGACATCGCGGCACCCGGCCTCACAGAGCTCGACATCGCAGACCACGTCATCGCAGAGCTTGGCCTCGCAGAGCTCGGCGTCGCACAGCACGGCATCGCCGGGCGTGCCGCTGCATACGGCGACCGTGAACGTCATTATGGGCAAATCGCTCGATGTGCGCACCGACCGCGCCTATGCCGACATCACGGTGGGGAATGCGGATGTGGCCGACGCAAGCCCGCTGACTGACCATTCGATCTCGATCCTGGGCAAGAAGATCGGCACGACTCGCGTGTCGGTTTACGATCAGGACAAGCGGCCGGTCGGCATCTATGACGTCGAAGTCTCTTACGACGTCACGCGCCTGTCGGTCGAAATCGCCCGCCTCAGCCACGGCAATATCAGGGTTTCGTCAGTCGACGGCCGTATCATGTTGAGCGGCACCTCTCCTGACGCGGTGACGCTCGACAAGGCGGTCATGATCGCCAAGCAGTTCGCGCCTGATGTGATCAACACCGTCGAGGTGACGCAGGCGCAGCAGGTCATGCTGGAAGTGCGCTTCATCGAAGCGTCACGGGAAGCGAGCCGCGAGCTTGGCGTGCAATGGAACGCCTTTGGCCACAGCGTGCTGGCCAATGTCGGCAATAACGTTCAGGCTTCGCAGCTGCCGATCACCTCGCCGAACGGTTCGTTCCAACAGGGCGCTCTCAATGGCGCTGGAGTTGGCGGGCTGAATGTCGGAACGAACGCTCTCACCATTTCCCCGGTCGTCGCGGCGGGTGTTCTGTCGGGCTCCACACCCTTTGGCTTTCTGATCGGCCAGCTTGTGGGCGGCAACAACCCGTTGGACGTGGAGCTCAATGCGCTTGAGCAGCGCGGTCTCATTCGTGAATTGGCGCAGCCCAATTTGACGGCCCTGTCGGGCGACACCGCAAGCTTCCTGGCCGGCGGCGAATATCCGATCCCGGTTCCGCAGGGAACGTTCGGCTCTATCGCCATCGAGTACAAGAAATACGGCGTCGGGCTGGCCTTCACGCCGACGGTCCTCAATTCCGGGCAAATCAATCTGGTCATCAAGCCCAATGTGAGCCAGATCGATCCGAGCCACTCCGTTACTATCGCCGGCATATCGATTCCGGCGCTGACGGTGCGCGAAGCCTCGACGACCGTCGAGCTCAGAGACGGCCAGAGCTTCATGCTTGGCGGCCTGTTGCAGAACATCAGCCAAACCAATCAGAACCAGCTGCCATGGCTTGGGGACGTGCCTGTTCTCGGCGCGCTGTTCCGCAGCGCCGCCTATCAGAAAAACGAGACCGACCTCGTCATCATGGTGACGCCGCATCTCGTGCAGCCGCTGCGGCCGAGCGACCCTGTCCACACGCCGCTCGACAGCTCGCTGCCGGGCAACGATGTCGACTTCTTCCTGATGGGCAATGCCGAAGTCTCGCCGGCGCTCGCCCGGCTCGCGCTTGGCGCGATCAATCGGCCCTATGTTGGCCACATCCTGGATCTGCCGAAGAAGGGGGGCTTCTATGTTTCGGTCAAGGACTGAACGCGCACGCCGCGCGATCTCCGGCGCGGTGCTGCTGACTTCCCTGCTCGGCGGCTGTTCCGATCTCTACTTCGATCGGCGCGAGACCATCGCGTTCGACGGCGGCGATTCCATTGCCGCGAACGCCGCCGAACAGACGATCGATCCGTGGCCCCGCAATAGCAATAACAATCACCTCGCCTTTAACGGCCAACGCATGCAGCGTGCCGTCGAATGCTACCGCTACAACAAAGTCACGCCTCCGGCCGATATCGATCCTTCGGTCGAAGGCACCTCTCTGGTTCCGCCGCCGCCGCCGGCGACATGCGATACCGTGCTGCAGGCGAACACCAACAATAACGCCAATCAGTGGAATAGCGGGTCGAGCGGCGGCGTTGGCGGCGCTCTGGGCACAGCCCTTAACGGCGGCTCGAACAAATGATCAATCCTTAGAGTCATCGCAAGTCCGCCCCATGCTTGCCGCGAAACACACCAACCGAGCCGCTGTTCTTCTTGTCACCGCCGACAAGGAGTTCGCGCGCTCCGTCGAGACCGCATTCGGCAGCAGCGAACATGTCGATCTTCAGGTCGTTGCCGCTGCGCTTCCGGCCGGTCTCGAACCATCGCAGCTTGCGAGCGCGACCGTCGCGGTGATCGACGTGAACCTTCACAACGCCGAGGAGCTTCTCGCCCTGGAGCGCCTGATAGCGGGCACGCCGGATTGCGCGCCGGTTATCGTGCTGACCGAACGCTTCGATCAAACGCTGGCGCGCCGGCTTATGCAGATGCGCGTGGCCGACTGCCTGCAAAAGCCGGTTTCGCCGGCCGAGCTGGCGCGGGCCTGCGTACGCGCGGCGCGCAGCCCGCAAGAAGCCGCCGCGGCGGAGGAAGCGCAGATCTTCGCTTTTCTGCCGGCGGTCGGCGGTGCCGGCGTCACCACGCTTGCCGTACAAACCGCAATGATCCTGCTCAACGGCGGCAAGAAGGTCAAAGCTTCGACATGTCTTGTCGACCTTGATTTTCAGCATGGCGCCTGCACCGACTATCTGGATATCGAGCCGCGGCTCAATCTCAGCGAAATCGAACCGCGGCCCGAGCGGCTCGACCGGCAGTTGCTGGAAGTGATGCTGTCCTATCACTCCTCCGGGCTTGCCGTCATCGCGGCGCCGAATTGCCCCGCCGAAATGCGCTCGTTCGACCCGACGGTCGTCACCCGGCTGCTCGACCTCGTGTCGGCGAATTTCGACTATGTCGTCTTCGACATGCCGCGGACATGGTTCAGCTGGACCGACAACGTTCTGCTCGGCAGCAACAAGCTGTTCATTGTCGGGCAACCGACCGTGCCCGGGCTGCGGCAAACCAAGCAGCTTGTCACCGCCATCCGCGATCGCCTCGGCGACGCCGTGAGGCCGCGCGTCATCATCAACCGCTTCGTGCACAAGCTGTTCGCGCCGGGCTTGCGGCAGAGCGACATCGAAAAGGCGATCGGCGACACGCTGCTGTCGTGCATCCCGAACGATTATGCGCTGGTGCGCGAAGCGATCGATCGGGGCGTGACGCTCGAGGAGGTCAAGCCCGGCAACAAGATCACGATGCAGCTGAAGAAGATGATCCTGCCCGAGGAGCCGCGCGAGCCCCGCCGCATCCCGTTCCTCGGGCGCAAGCAGACTCAGCCGAAACAGACTGAACGCAATATGGGCGCCGCGCTGGCGCCACGACAAGCGTCATAAGCAGGTCACGGAAGTCGAGCGACATCCATGCTTGGCCGTTTTTCGATCCGCACCGTCGAAGCTCCGGAGCCGTTGCCGGAGGACGAGATTCCGCTCGCGCCGGAGCCGCCGCACGGTCCGGACATCATTGCACCCCCCGCACCGGAGCCGGCGCCCGCGGTCGCGTCGCAGAAGGCCCTGCTGGCCGAGAAGCTCCTCGACGCCAAGGTGCGGCTGCACCGCAAGCTGCTCGAAGACATCAACCTATCCGCGCTCGAGAAGCTGCCGGAAGAAACCCTGCGCACGCATGTGCAGGAACTGGTCGCGCAATACGTGCTGGCCGAACGCCTGGCGTTGAACACCCAGGAGCTCAACGATTTCGTCTCGGAGATTCTCGACGAGATGACCGGGCTCGGCCCGCTCGAGCCGTTGCTGAAGGATCCCGCAGTCAACGACATTCTGATCAACGGCCACGAAAGCGTCTATGTCGAGCGCGCCGGCATTCTCGAACCCACTTTGGTGCGGTTCAAGGACGAGAGCCATCTGCTGCGCATCGTCAACAAGATCGTTTCAGCCGTGGGCCGACGCGTCGATGAATCGCATCCGATGTGCGACGCCCGCTTGGCCGACGGCTCGCGCGTCAACGTTGCGGTGCGGCCGGTCGCGATCGACGGCCCGCTGATGTCGATCCGCAAATTCTCGAAGAAGCCCTACAACCTGAACAAGCTGGTCGAGGTCGGCGCCTTGCGGCCGCAGATGGCCGAGCTGTTGGCCGCCGCCGTGCGTGCGCGCGTCACGCTGATCATTTCCGGCGGCACCGGTTCGGGCAAGACCACCATGCTCAACGCATTGTCGGCTTTCATCTCGCAGACCGAGCGCCTGATCACCATCGAGGATGCCGCCGAACTGCAATTGCAGCAGCCGCATGTCGGCCGCATGGAGACGCGGCCGCCGAGCGTCGAAGGCCGCGGTGAAATCCGCCAGCGCGACCTGGTCAAGAACGCGCTGCGCATGCGTCCCGACCGGGTGATCCTCGGCGAGTGCCGCGGCGAGGAAGCCTTCGACATGTTGCAGGCGATGAATACCGGCCACGAAGGCTCGATGGCCACCGTTCACGCCAACACGCCGCGCGACGCCATTTCGCGCTTAGAACAAATGATCGGCATGGCCGGCCTGCCGATGACCGTCGCCAGCATTCGCAGCCAGATCGCCGCTGCCATTCGCGTCATCGTGCAGCTGTCGCGGCTGTCCGACGGCAAGCGGCGGGTGATGAGCATCGCCGAGATCACCGGCCTCGAGGGCGACATCATCCAGATGCAGGAAATCTTCAAATTCGTCCGCACCGGCATCACGCCCGACGGCACCGTGCAGGGCCACTTTCAGGCAACCGGCGTGCGGCCGCGCTTCCTCAACGAACTAGCCGCCATGGGCATCAAGCTGCCCGGCTCCCATTTCGATCCGTCACAGCCGCTCTGATCATGTCGCTCAACATCAATCCGATCTACCTGGTCTGGCTGATGGTCGCGCTCTCTGCCGGGCTGACCGCGGAAGCCGTCTATATCGTCTGCGCTTCGGCCACGAAATATCGCAGCCGCATCAATCACCGGCTGATGATGCTGCGGGACCGCACCGACCGCGAGGCGGTCTATATCGAATTGCGCCGCCAGCGCGGATTGAACAGCCACGGCGAGTTTCGTCTGGGCTTCGCCGCGCTCAACAAGCTCATCCTGCAATCCGGCCTGACGATGGGGCTGCAAAAGCTTCTCGTCATCGTGATCGCCGGCGCGTTCGCCGCATTCCTGGCAACGCTGTACTTTCGCGCAAGCTTCGTCGAAGCCGGCATCGCCGGATTGCTTTGCGCCACAGCCGTGCCCTATCTGGCGCTGCGGATGCTGCGCGGGCGACGCTTGAAGAAATTCGAGGCGCAGTTTCCCGATGCGCTCGACATCATCATTCGCAGCCTGCGCGCAGGGCATCCCGTGCCGGTTGCGGTTTCGATGGTCGGTCAGGAAATGAAGGATCCGATCGGCAGCGAGTTCGGCATCGTATCCGATGAGATCACCTACGGCGCGGACCTCGAGACCGCGATGCGCAACCTTTACGGCCGCATCGGCTCGGACGACTTGCCGCTGTTCGTCACCGCGGTCGCGATCCAGGGCTCGACCGGCGGCAATCTCGGCGAGATCTTGCAGAACCTGTCCGACGTCATCCGGCAGCGCTTCAAGATGCGGCGCAAGATCAAGGCCCTGGCGTCGGAAGGGCGCGCCTCGGCGACGATTTTGACCGCGCTGCCGATCGGCGTCTTCCTGGTCATCCAGTTCATTTCGCCGCAGTTCTACGACGCGGTCTGGGACAAGTCCCTGACCAAGGAATTGCTCGGCGGCGCGCTGGTCTGGATGGGCCTCGGCGATCTGATCATGCACCGCATGGTGAACTTCAAGATCTGAGCGGGCCTGTGCTGATGCTTGAAAGTTTCGCGAACGATCCGATCCTGTTGCTGAGGGCGCTGGTTTTCCTCGCCGTCACAACGCTCGCGTTCAGCGTTATGATCGCGGTGCGGGCGCGCGAGGCGGTGCGCCGGCGCGCCGCGCGGGTCAATGGCGAAGTCCCCGACCAGCGCCAAGGACTGCAGCACACCGGCAAGCGCGCCGCGCAACGCATTGTCGACTACGCCAACAAGCATTATGCGTCGCTCGGCACCGACGACCTGAAGATATTGCGTCGGCGACTGCTCAATGCCGGCATCTACAATCCGGAAGCGGTCACCTATTTCTTTCTCGCCCGCGCCATTTGCGCAATGGCGCTTGCGGCGATCGTCTTCTTTGTTGCGCCTCTGATCGGGATTGCAGGCGGCACGAATTTTTGGCTGGCGCTGATTTTCGGCGGCATGGTCGGATATTTGGCGCCCGGCCTTTACCTGGACCAGCGCACCAAGGCGCTGCGGGTTGAATATCGCTCGGGCTTTCCCGATTTCATGGATTTGCTGGTGGTTTCCTCGGACGCGGGGCTCAGCATCGAAGCGGCGCTCGACCGGGTGCGCGCCGAATTGAGCGATCCCTATCCGTCGTTCGCGATGAATATTCACATGACGAATCTCGAAATCCGCGCCGGTCGGGCAATGACCGAAGCGCTCGAGCACTTTGCCGACCGCCTTGGTCTCGACGAGGCGCATTCGTTCGCGACGCTGATCAAACAATCGGACGAACTTGGATCGAGCATCGGCGATACGTTGCGCGTCTACAGCGACGACATGCGCCACAAGCGCCTGTCTCGCGCCGAGGAGAAGGCGCACAGCCTGCCGGCCAAGCTCACCATCCCGATGATGGTTTGCGTGTTTCCGGTGCTCTTCATCGTCATTCTCTGTCCGATCATTGTGCGGCTCGCCACCAACAACTGGTGATCGTGGTGCATCGTCAGTACAGCTTCCGCGCGGCCTCGGCGCAGGCTTCAGGACGCGGCCACAAAGCAAATCATTAACGATCCGCCTTTAAGAATTGTCCTCAGGCATCGTCAGCCTCGGGAGGCAGTCCGGCCCCTCCGAGCAGAGGAGATGGCTGGGATGCGTCGTGTTGTGTTGGGCGTCTTACACCGGCCAAAGGGTGGCATCTATCTGTTGGGGGCCGTCTGCATCGTGACCGCGATGACGCTCCCCGGTTGCACCTCCTCAGCCAAACTCAGCGACCTCGGCAAACCGAACGATCAGATCGCGACGGCGAGCCCGGATGCGAGCTCGGGCGACACCACCAACACACCGGGCGACGTCACCGGTTCGATCGTCACACAGCCGGCAGAACCGGGCCCCAGCGGCGAACCGGTGGCGCCGTTGGCCAAGCCAGGATTTCTCGGCGACGACCCCAATGACGATCTGCAACTGGGGAAGAAATACTTCAGGAATAATAGCTTCGGCTTGGCCCAGAAAAGCTTCCAAAGCGCCATCGAAAAACACCCGAACGACGCCGAAGCCTGGGTCGGGCTCGCTGCCTCCTATGACCGTCTGCGCCGCTTCGATCTCTCGGATCGCGCCTATGCGCAAGCCGTCCGTCTGGTCGGACCGACACCCGAAATTCTGAACAATCAGGGCTTCTCGTTCATGCTGCGCGGCGATTACCAGCGGGCGCACAAGACGCTGCAGCAAGCCGAGGCCAAAGACCCTGGCAATCCATACATCCAGGCCAATCTGCGGCTCCTGGAAGAAAGCTATCGCGACGGAAAATCCGTGCAGTAGTCAAATGCGAAGAGATTCTCGAATCGCATCTAAAGCGACCAAAAGGAAAGAACCAAGCTCGGCCGTGTTTCGATGATCGCACGAACGAAAGCAAAGCAGAGCGCGTTTCGCACCAGCCAGGGAATGTACTTGGCGGCCGGCGGATGCCTCCTCATCGCGGCAATTTTCATCTCGAGCTATTTCGGCACTTGGCACTCGTGGCATCCGTATTCGTCGTCGGATCTGGAACTGCAGGTCGACACCACGGACTTCGTACAGACGCAGATCGGCACGCTCGTATTGCGGGGCCCGGGGGACGCGTGCCGCGCTTACAAATACGACAACCTGACCAGCGAGACCTTGCCTGCTTCGGGACCCTGCGAGATCACCGCCCAGATCGACCGCCGCATCATGGGCGAGCCCGCGGGCGCGTCGCGCCAGCTCGAATCCGTGAGCAGATACTTTACGCAGCACTAAAGCGTAATCCGGGCAGCTCCGCTCGATCGGGCTAACGGCTTGATAATAAGCGGCAAAGGCTCGCCGTCAGATTGCGAATTCGGCAAATCCCGGCTATGCATTCGCATCGCACTTTAGGCCTTTGATGAATTCCTCTATAGCCGATCAGCCATGACCCTCCGCCTGCATCGCGGCGATCTGCCGGACATTTCGCGCTATACCGGCGCGATTGCGATCGATACCGAAACCATGGGTCTCGATCTCAATCGCGATCGGCTCTGTGTGGTGCAATTGTCACCAGGCGACGGCTCGGCCGACGTCGTGCAGATCGCGCCGCATGCTGGCGCGGACTCGGCACCCAATCTCAAGCGCCTCCTCGGCGACGGTAAGCTGCTCAAGATCTTTCACTTCGCGCGGTTCGATCTCGGCATGCTGCACAAAACCTTCGGTGTGATGCCGGAACCGGTATTCTGCACCAAGATCGCCTCGCGGCTGGCGCGCACTTATACCGACCGGCATGGGCTGAAGGATCTGGTGCGCGAAGTGCTTGGTCAGGAAATTTCCAAGCAACAACAATCCTCCGATTGGGGCGCGGCGACGCTGAGCGATGCGCAAGTGTCCTATGCCGCGTCCGATGTCATCTATTTGCATGCGCTCAAGGAGAAACTGTCCGCCATGCTGGCGCGCGAGGGTCGCGAAGAATTGGCGCAGGCCTGTTTCCGCTTTCTGCCGGTGCGGGTGCGACTCGACCTTGCGGGTTTTGCCGCAGACGACATATTTGCGCATTCATAACAGGGGGCTGCGGCCCAGGAGCCAGGGTCCGGGACGCCTTGCCCTATGGTGCCTTAAGGCGGCCCTGCCTGGGACATATTCGCCAGCGACTTTTGCAGGTCAAAACCGCTAAAAGCATGGCTTGAGGCCCGGTTCGGGCCCCTTTCGAAGGACAATCGCTTGGCAGTCGCCTACCCGGAGAATGCGGCAAAGGGGTTTGCCACAAAGTCACGCAACGACTTCGAGCGCGGCTACCGGTCGGCATTAAAACACAGCCGGCTTGTGCGGCTCCTGCGCATCGGCGTACCGGCCGGAATTGTCGCGATTTTGCTCACGGTCGTGGCGATGAATTACATACCGCCGATCGGCGGATTCCGGCTGCCGGGCGAGCTTGGCAAGCTCGTCATCCATGGCACCAAGATCACAATGCAGGCGCCGCGGCTGACCGGCTTCACCAACGATTCACGCGCCTACGAATTCGCCGCCGACTCGGCGGCGCAAGATATGACCAAGCCCGACCTCATCGAGCTGCAAAAACTTCACGCCAAGATGGCGATGGAAGACAAGAGCACGGTCGAGATGGCGGCGATCTCAGGTCTCTACAATGTGAAGACCGAAATTCTGACGCTTAACGACAACATCGATCTGCAGTCGTCCACCGGCTATTCGGGTCACCTTTCTCAGGCGGTGATCGACGTGAAAAAAGGTACGGTGGTTTCCGACAAGCCGGTTCAAGTGACCATGCTGAACGGCTCGCTGCTGAATGCCCAACACCTCGACATCAGCCAGAACGGCAGCGTGCTTCGTTTCACCAACGTGGAAATGACGCTCATGCCCGGCAAAGACAGCCAGGACGGTTCCAGCGATTCGGCAAAGGGCAGCGATCAATGAGCCAACACATATATGGGCTGACGCAGAAGCTGTTTCCGGCGTTGGCGAGCCTTGCTGTGGCCGCGCTGCTGATGGCGCACCCTGCCGCCGCGCAGCCATCGAATGCCAATGCAACGCCGGGTCCGTTCCAGGGCATGATGAGCGACCAGAAAAAAGATCAGCCGGTGCAGATCGAGGCGGCGACGCTTGAAGTGCGCGACAAGGACAAGACTGCGACGTTCTCCGGCAATGTGAGCGTGGTGCAGGGCGACACCACGATGAAATGCCAGCGCCTCGTGGTCTTCTATGGCCAGGAGATGGGCATCGCCGGCAAAGACAAGCAGGCGTCCACGACGCCCGTGACCACGTCGAAGTCGACGCCCGGCATGCCGCAAGGCGCGCAAAATATCAAACGCATCGAGGCGCAGGGCGGCGTCACTGTCATTACCAAGGATCAAAATGCGAGGGGCGATCTCGGCGTTTATGACCTCCAGACCAAGACCATAACGCTCACCGGTCATGTGACAATCAGTCAGGGCCAAAATGTCATTAACGGCGAGAGAGTCGTCGTCGATACTGTGACGGGCAATGCGCGCGTGGAATCGGCCTCGAGCAATGGCGGCTCCGGTGCCGGCGGGCAGAGCCAGGGGGGGCGGGTTCGGGCCCTGATCCAGCCCGGCAAGGGCCAAGGCGGCGGCTCGAATGTCATGACCATCGGGCCGGCTTCGACGAATTGACGTTTCGTGTTTTGTCCCGGATTTATGGCCCTGTTACCGCCCCGACGCCCGGACCGGGAAAATCGGCTAGACTTCCGTATATAACGGCATCGAACCGCGACCGAAGGCGAGCTTCTTAGTACCCGTGGCAGATCTCCTTTCATACTTCCGCCGGGCCCCGGCCAAGGCGACGCGCAAGCCGGCCGCGGTTGCGGAAGACGCCATCGGTCTCGAATCGATCGGCGGCGAGATCAGCAATGTCTATCTCGACATCGCAAGCGTCGGCGCGCCTGTAGAGAAACCGCGCTCCAAAGCGCCGCCGCGCGAATTGCGGCCACCGCGCGACATGCCGCCGGCCCGCGAAATGCCGCCGCAGCGCGAAATACCACAGCCGCGCGAGGTACCCCAGCCGCTACCGCTGCAAGCCTATCAGCAGCCGCCTGCACCGCCTCCGCCTGCGCCACAACCGGCCCCCGCTCACCAGCCGGCGCCGGCGCCGCGGGCCTCCACGGCGGCGCCCTCCCCGCCTCCGCCTGCGCCGGGAGTGGCCGCTCGGCCGCAACGGCCGCAGCCGCCCGTCAACGGCCAGCGCCCGGCGCCGCGGCCGCGCCGCCGCAGCGACGGCAATGGCGCAGCCCCCGGCGACCGCTCCGGGCTTCTCGCCGTGCACGGCGTCGAGAAAAGCTTCGTCGGCCGCAAGGTGGTCAAGGGCGTGAGCTTTTATGTGCGCAAGGGTGAAGCCGTCGGCCTGCTCGGTCCGAACGGCGCCGGCAAGACCACGGTGTTCTACATGGTCACCGGGCTGATCAAGGCCGACGAGGGCCGCATCGAGCTTGACGGCCATGACGTGACCAAGCTGCCGATGTATCAGCGCGCTCGCCTCGGCATCGGCTATCTGCCGCAGGAAGCCTCGATCTTTCGCGGCCTCACTGTCGAGGACAACATTCGCTCGGTGCTGGAAGTCGTGGAGCCCGACAAAAAGCGGCGCGCGCGCGACCTCGACGCCTTGCTTGAAGAGTTCAATATCGCACGCCTGCGCAAGACGCCGGCGATCGCGCTGTCCGGCGGCGAGCGGCGGCGCTGTGAGATCGCGCGCGCGCTGGCGACGCGGCCGAATTACATGCTGCTCGACGAGCCGTTTGCCGGCATCGACCCGATCGCTGTCGGCGACATCCAATCCTTGGTGCGCCATCTCACCAATCGCGGCATCGGCGTCTTGATCACCGACCACAATGTGCGCGAGACGCTCGGACTGACCGACCGCGCCTATATCATCTATTCCGGCGAAGTGCTGATGGAAGGGCGCGCCGACGAGATCGTCAACAATCCCGAGGTGCGCCGGCTCTATCTCGGCGAAGAATTCCGGCTTTAGATTCTGCCCTGATTCGGAGCCCCGCCGGACGCGTCACGGCGCTCGCCGGACGTCTGATAGGGCGCCGATGCCGACGCGGTCTCGCCGGTGCGAATTTCATCGATGATAAACAACGGCCGGCGCTTGGACTCAAGATAAAGACGGCCGACATACTCGCCGAGCAGCCCGAACAGAATGAGTTGCATGCTGCCGAGCACGAGGATCAGCGTCGACAGGCTGGTCCAGCCCTCGACGACATGACCGAACGCCCAGCTGCCGAGCGTATAACCGAGCATCAGCAGGCTCAAAAAGCCAAGAATGATTCCGAGATAGGACGCGAGCCGCAGCGGCATGATCGAAAACGATGTCAGCGCGTCGAAGGCGAGCCCGAACATGCGGCCGAGCGAGTAATTGCTCGAGCCGGTCGTGCGCGGGGCACGGTCATAGGCGAGCGCGACCTGACGCAGGCCGATCCAGCTCACCATGCCGCGAATGAAGCGCTGCTGCTCCGGCATGGAATTGAGAATGTCGCTGACCTTGCGGCTCATCAGCCGGAAGTCGCCGGTGTCGACCGGCATATCGGCATCAGCGAATTGCCGCAGCATTCGATAGAACACTGCCGCCGTGCCGCGCTTGAGCATGGTTTCGCCGGCCCGTTCGCGGCGCTGGCCATAGACCACGTCCGCCTCGACGCGATCCATCAGCCGCCACATCTCGCCGAGCAGTTCCGGCGGATCCTGCAGATCGGAATCGATGGTGAGCACGCGGCCGCCGCGGCAGGAATGCAACCCGGCCGTCATCGCGCGCTGATGGCCGTGACGGCGCGACAGGTTGACCGCGACCAATTGCGGATCCTGCTCGGCGAGTTCCCGCATGATTTGCCAGGTGCGATCGGCCGAACCGTCATTGACCAGGAGCAGCTCGTAATCGGCGCCCACTGTTTCCCTGGCGGCAGCCGTCATGCGCCGGTGGAACTCCGCGAGGCCGGCCTCTTCGTTGTAGCAAGGCGCGACGATGGACAGTCGCGGGCGCGGACGCGCGTCCGGCGGCGGCATCGATACGCGAAGTTGCTCGTTCACCTTTGCCTCGTCACGGCTGCTGCTGCGCCAGCGGCGGATCGAGCACCTGCCCGGTGGGGCCGGCCAGCCGATAGGCCGAATATTCCTTGATAGTAACGCCGTGGCGGGTCCGAGGGAACGTCGCTATCAGTTCGACCGAGCTGAATTTTTCCTTTAATTTCCAGAGCGCGCCGCAGGGCATTTCGCACACATACATGCTGGTGCCGGCAAACAATGCAGGGGCGGGCTGCGGCAGATCGACATAGCGCATGCGTTCATCGACCTGCGCCACGACCGGATGCGACGGCAGATAAAACGTCAGCCAACCGGCGATGCCATAGTCCGTGGTCAGCACGATCGGCGCGCCGATCCGGATGCGCGCTTCGTCGAGCTTGGCGGCAAGCTCGTTCCAGCCGGCGCCGAGCGCACGCGCGGTCGGATCGATGCGGCCGAGCGGCAGTACGCCGAACACGGCCTGCAAATAAAGGCACACCGCGATGCCGAGCCCGACCGGCACGGCGAGCCGCGCCGACCATGACGCGAGCGGCGCCCAGGTCTCATTCCACTTGACATGGTCGGCAGCGACAGCGGCGGCGATGACGAACGGCACATAGATCGGCTCCGGCCAATTGCCTTCGACGCGGCCGTGAAAGGTGTGCCAGACGAAATAGAGCACGATCGGCCAAACCATTGCATTGATCAGAACGCGCGCCGGCCGCGGGCCGCCCTCGCCTTTGAGCATTGCGGCAAGGCCGAGGCAGCCGAGCACGAAAATCGGCGGCGTCGCCATGCCCGCCTGGGTAATGAAAAACTCGCCGAGATAGCGCAGCGACCATTCGTGCACGACCAGCCGGCCGAACTGATAATGATACGAAGCCCAGCCGTGCTCGGCATTCCAGATCAGCGTCGGCGAAAACACCGCGGTTGCGATCAGGCCCGAGACCCACGGCCATGGCGTGAACAGCCATTTGCGCTCGTTCGGCACCATGAGCAGCCAGACGAGAATGCTGACGGCGAAGAATACCGTGGTGTATTTCGACAACAGGCCGATGCCGAATACGACGCCGATGGCAAGCCACCACGCGCCGCGCCCGGTTTCCCAAAGCTTCACCAGCGTGAAAAGGAGGAATGCGGTCGAGACCACGAGCGCGTTGTCCGGCGTCGCCAGCGCCGACCCCGCGATCACGACGATCGTCAGGTTGAAATAGAGCGCCGCCGTGGCGCCGATCCGATCGTCGTCGAACAGGATCGTGCCCGACCGCCAGATCGCCCAAGTCGCCGGCAGCACAAGCAGCACGCCGATCACGCGCACGCCGAATTCGGTGTCGCCGAAAAGCGTAGTGCCGAGCCGAATGAGAAACGGATTGACCGGGGGATGATCGAGATAGCCGCCGACAATGTGCTTGGACCAGAGCCAATAGAGGCTCTCGTCGAAGCTCAGCGGCGCCATCCCGGCAAAGACCAGACGCACCGCGACCAACGTTAGAATCGTCGCAAGCACTACCGACTGGTAGCGCCGCTCCGGCACTGCCGTAGCACTAAACAAAGTCACCAAACGACCCCTAACCCGCCACCGACCACTTCGCCTCTGGGCTTGCGGGGCTCACTCATAGCAGGGCCGGTAGTTCGGACCAACCAACACGGCTCCGAGGGGTGGAGAGCGCGACATCCCATCCGGCAAAGTCGAATCATGCCTAAATTTAAGGCATGATGGCGTACTTTGCCTGAAATCAGATCATTCAAATGGTATTATATGGGGTGGGACCGCCTTTAAGCCTGACAAAAAATAGTCTGGCGACATGGCGAGAGATATACGATAAGGAGATAAGCAAGAATCGGACCAATTCTTTGGCCGACGAGGTCGGAAGTCGTTAAAGCCGCGGGATCTTATGGCGCTTTCGCAACGGTTGCAGATACGGCAAAGCCAAGCGCTGGTGATGACACCGCAGCTGATGCAGGCCATCAAGCTGCTGCAACTCTCCAATCTGGACCTGGTCGCTTACGTCGAGGCGGAACTCGAGCGAAATCCGCTGCTCGATCGCGGCGCCGAACCCGAGTCGGCCGGCGAGCCCGACGGCTTGGCGGCACCGGACCAGCACGGCATGGACGGCGAGGACCACTACGGCAGCGAAGCCGGCGGTGAATCTGCCGGTTCCAGGGACGGCGAGCCCAGTGGTGACTTTGGCTCACAGTCAGGCGGCGAAGTCGAATTCAACGGCCACGTCCACGACGATACGCCGGGCACCGGCCCCGGCGAGAATTACAACGACGAGAGCGATCCCGCTCCCGCGCGCGCGGCGGACGGTCCCGCCGGCTATTCCGAATGGGCTGGCACCGGCTCGGGCGGTCGCGACGACAGCGAGTACAATCTCGAAGCCTTCGTCTCCACCGAGACGACCTTGGCGGATTGGCTGCGCGAGCAACTGACGCTGGCGATCGTCAATCCTGTGCAGCGTATGATCGGTCAGTATTTGATCGATCTCGTCGACGATTCCGGATACTTGACCGGCGACCTCGCAGCGGCGGCGGAGAAGCTCGGCACCGGTCTTGCCGAAGTCGAAGCCGTCCTCGCCGTTCTGCAGACTTTCGATCCGCCTGGAATTTGCGCACGCGATCTTGCCGAGTGTCTCGCCAATCAGCTCAAGGAAAACGACCGCTACGATCCCGCCATGGCGGCGCTGATCTCGCGGCTCGATCTTCTGGCCAAGCGCGATTTCGCCGCCCTGAAGAAGCTGTGCGGCGTCGGCGACGAGGATCTCGCCGACATGATCGGCGAGGTGCGCCGGCTCAATCCGAAGCCCGGCCACGCTTTCGGCTCGGCCGTCGTGCAGCCGATCGTACCCGATGTCTTTGTACGGCCGTCGCCGGACGGCGGCTGGATCGTCGAATTGAATTCCGACACTCTGCCGAAGGTTCTGGTTAACCAGAGCTATTATTCGGAAGTGTCGGCCACCGCGCGCCGCGACACCGACAAGTCGTATCTCAGCGAGTGTCTGCAGAGCGCCACCTGGCTCGTCCGCGCACTCGATCAGCGCGCCCGCACCATTCTGAAAGTCGCCAACGAAATCGTGCGCCAGCAAGATGCGTTCTTTGCTCACGGCGTCGAGCATCTGCGGCCGCTCAACTTGAAGACCGTCGCCGAGGCCATTAGCATGCACGAATCGACGGTGTCGCGGGTCACCGCCAACAAATACATGGCGACCAGCCGCGGTATCTTCGAGCTGAAGTATTTTTTCACCTCGGCGATTGCTGCGGCGCACGGCGGCGAGGCGCATTCCGCCGAGTCGGTGCGTCACCGCATCAAACAATTGATCGACGGCGAAACCGCCGCCGATGTTCTGTCCGACGATACCATCGTGGAGAAACTGCGCGAGGCCGGCATCGACATTGCGCGACGTACGGTCGCCAAATATCGGGAGGCCATGCGCATTCCCTCGTCGGTGCAGCGGCGGCGGGAGAAGCAAGCCACCGCGATCAATTAGATCAACTGCTCGCGATTGCGTTGACGGACCGGGCGGCTGCCTTCCAACTATGGACGGCCTGGCGGCGGCGGCGCGTTGACAGGCAGGCCGCCGCTTCCTAGGTCGAGTCGAGGTCCCAGCGAGGTTATTGAGCGAAAGCGCCCGTTCTCAACGCGCGTCGGGATTATTACGGAGGCGGCCATGACATTTCGCGTGTCCGGAAAAAATCTCGACATCGGCGACGCACTGCGCGACCGCATCGGCGACCGGATTGCCGAAGCTGTGAATAAGTATTTTGACGGAGGCTATTCGGGGCATCTCACTTTGGCGCGTGACGGCTTCGGTTTTCGCAGCGAATGCGCGATCCACCTCGATTCGAAAATCACGCTGCACGCCGACGGCATGGCGCCCGAAGCCTATGCCTGCGCGGACCAGGCGGCGTCGCGGATCGAAAGGCGGCTGCGCCGCTATCACCGGCGATTGAAAGACCACCGCTCCGAACGCAGCGAAGCGCAGGCCGCCAATTGGGCCGCGATCGATGCCGCAAGCTATATTATTGCGGCGCCGGAAGATCGGGACGACGCGGACGCCGAGGCGTTCACCCCGGTCATCATTGCCGAATCGACGACCACCCTCAAACAGCTGTCGGTCAGCGACGCGGTTGCCGAGCTGGACTTGACCGGCGCGCCGGTCCTGGTGTTCCGCCATGCCGCACATGGCGGTGTTAATATCGTTTACCGCCGCGCCGACGGCCATTTCGGCTGGATCGCCCCTCCGGCGCCGACGCCTGCCGATGCCCATTGACGCGGTGACCATGTCTCCTTATGGTCCGCCGCCTTTCGCAGAGCGCCGAGACGGCTGGCCAGACGGCAGCAGGGAGTTGGCACAGATCGGGCAGTGGCTTTCGGGAAAAGTTCATGCTCCGATGCGAAGATGAAACTCGGTTCCACCGCGGCCAATAGTCACTGAGGGTCACCGACGCTTTCGCGCTGCCTCGCTTTTTTCCAGGTTCCGACCACTTTCAGGTTTCCAATCATGATGCTTACCGATCTCGTCGCGCCGAATGCGATCATCCCGGCGCTCAAGGTCAACAGCAAGAAGCAGGTGCTGCATGAACTGGCCGCGCGTGCGGCCACGCTTACCGGACAGAACGAGCGGGTGATCTTCGACATCCTGATGCAACGCGAGAAGCTGGGCTCGACGGCGGTCGGCAACGGCATCGCCATCCCGCACGGTAAGCTGCCGACATTGACGCGCCTGTTCGGATTGTTCGCACGGCTCGAACGCCCGGTCGACTTCGAAGCGCTCGACAATCAGCCGGTCGATCTGGTGTTTCTGTTGCTCGCGCCGGAAGGCGCGGGCGCCGATCACCTCAAGGCGCTGGCGCGCATTGCGCGCCTGCTTCGCGATCCGGCGATCACGCACAAGCTGCGCGGCTCGCAGGATGCCGAGGCGCTGTATGCGGTGCTGGCGATGCCATCGGCCAGCGCCGCTTGACGGCAGCCGGCACTCAACCGTCGGACAAGCAAAAACAAACGAGGTGGCACGATTACGCCACCCCGTTCTGCTCGCTGAGCTTCGCCTG
>Ga0335072_10000748_pt1 | contig 58342 bp, 50 predicted proteins | sample Lox_Sample_21_FD_206725 | JGI IMG/M metagenome (GOLD analysis project Ga0335072, IMG submission 206725) | Soil microbial communities from Loxahatchee National Wildlife Refuge, Florida, United States - Lox_Sample_2.1 | ecosystem: Environmental > Terrestrial > Soil > Wetlands | place: USA...
CAGACCCACACTGTGCCGTCGTCTGAAGCCGACGCCAGCAGCGCGCCGTCCGGCGAGAATGCCACCGACCTGACCCAGTGCGTGTGGCCCTTGAGCGTGTGCAGTGCTGCGCCCGTCTTCGCGTCCCAGAGCCGCACTGTGCTGTCGTCTGAAGCCGACGCCAGCAGCGCGCCGTCCGGCAAGAATGCCACCGAGTTGACCGCGTCCGTGTGGCCCTCGAGCGTCTGGAGTGATGCATTCCAGTCTTCCTGGACCTTGGGCAGCCTTTTCATCCACTCAGGTATCCTATCTTCGAACTGCTTCCTCACCATGCTCTCGTCCGGTGCAAATATAAGTGCGCTACAGTATGTTTGTAGGGGAGCCTGCTCGATCGCCGGCCGGCAGTAGAGGGCGAATCGGTTCATGTCGTGGGTGAAGGAGTATAGTTGGGGACAGTCGGATGTCTACACGATAGATTAGTGACATGGCCTTGATGTGCTATATTGCAGACTCACAAGTGCGACGGACTCTAGACTTCTAGTGGCGAGTATCCCCTCAGACATCCTCCGCATCCAACTGAGCGCTTCGAGCCAATGAAGGAAGTGAGTGTGCAGAAATTGATGGACTTGGTCGTTATCATGAAGCTGAACATGGCTCTTCTGAAGATGCTCGACCCAGTAGAGACAAGCGTACTGAACTTCTGGGGGAAGACACGTCTCAACTCGGCTGCTATCCACCTCGCTAACAAGCACACCAGGAGCATCTAGCCCAAGGATGTCTTGCTTGAGTGAATTCGACATAAGCCGTATGCAGCTTTTAGCCAAGGTCTGATGCGCCTGCTTTTCATCTACCCAGAAGTTCAAGTCTAAACAGCGCTGCTGATTGAGGAGGAAGTCTCGGAATGAAGGGTGATGGAGACGAAGTGGGCGGCTCTGATCCTTCGAAATATCTAAAATGGCATGAAGGTCCTTCAGTATTCGGTCCACTTTCTGTCTCGGGCTGGCTAGTAGCTTGCTTAATGAGTGAACTGAGAGGGGAGAAAGAAGAGCTACGACACTACCGAGGACATATTTCAGCATGCTGTAAAAGGTTTCTTTGTCTTGCTGACTGAAGCTTGGTTGGATAGACTTCTGCAGAACAGTAAGATAGATTCCGTTAAGGTGTTCTTCTGGTGTAGTATTGGCAGAGGTGCCATCCCGAAGAAGCGTTTTTAGTCTTTCATCAACAAATGGTCCATTACAAATGAACCGGCACGCAGTGGCGACCCAGATAAATAGACCACTTGCTCTTTGCACCAACGTTTTCGTGACGTTTGTGCCTGGCCAGTCGAGATCTTGACCATCTTCTTCCCTAATAAGTCTAAGGTTGTACTCAAGGAATATCAAAATGTCGTGATCGACGATGGACGGAGATATATTGTGAAGCACAATGTCGTAGCGCTCATTTTCAGGCAGTTGGTAGAAACCGAACCGGATCGGGACTTCAGGTCTGCTCGTCAAAAACACTCGGAGTCGAACTCTCTTCAAAGATCGAGCTTCCGCCAATAGACGTAGAATGAGCCGAATATTGTCATCATTGTCGCACTCATCGAGCGCGTCGATGACAACAATGTACGGTAGTGGACAGGAGTTATCGTTGAGCTTCAATAGAGGTGTGAGGACCAGATGGAGCCATTGGTCGTGGAGAGATAGACTCGCGATATTCCCACGCTCTATGATGGCATCGCAAATGTGCTGACGAAGAATGGGGATGTGTTCTGCAAGCTGCACAGCGATGGTAGTGCAGAACTTGCCGGCAAGGCCAACATCTCCGCCGCCTCTTGAGAAGAAGAAGCTAGCTCCAAGGCGGTTCTCTTTGAAGTATGTGCGGGCGACTGTGCGTGCAATCGTCGATTTTCCCGTGCCGGCCAGGCCGTTCAGCCAGAAGATGGACCGCTCATCTTGTCCTTCAGCCCAGTTGTATATCGTTTGGAGGAGATCGACACGGGTGTTAGGAAGGCAGGTGGGTTCGTGTTGTTTTGCATAGGAGTTGAAGGCCGCTTCAGCTGCGTGCGGTAGTCGTTGAAATGGATCTTGATCGTGCCCGACGCTATCATTGAGTAAAGTGTGTCAGCAGTGCCGCAGAGCAAATCCAGGCACTCAAAGTTACTTACCGCACGTTGTAATCCCCTTGCCCATTAAGTTGGCCTGCCTGAGTCGCTTCATTTCTCCTTTCGTTGGTTAAGTTAAACTACGGATAACGTGCTAGTATAAAGGCGTACTCAGCTAGGTCAATCTCGAGCCCTGAGCTAGCAGTTAGTGAACGATGCCATGTTCGATATGAGGCAAATTTGAATGGTTACCAATCTCTCTGCGGAGTCGCTTGAAAGCTTTATCTTCTCCCTCTCCGTAAAGAAGCGGCATTTGGACGTCGAAAATGCCCAGCATTGAGTAGGCTTTGTCTTCTTTACGCGTCGTCTCACGATATTCTACCCATGATAGTCGCTCACCAACGTCAAACTGAGACAAAGCGGTTCCTCGGAGCGCTGGGAAAGCAATTTTCGTTATCTCGTGAATTTGACGCTCCAGAGTTCTCTTGTCTCCTAGTCGCTTGCCATCTCGTGAAAAGAATTCGACCAAATCTGGGGCAAGAAGCTCTTGGAGAGTCCAACCTCTTTTAAACCATCTGCTTTCGCGAAACGCCGATTCCCAAGTAAACTCAGCGTATTGATCACTTGCTTTTCGCTTAGTAGTTAACACATCTGAAAGAAAGACGTAACACTTAGTAGCATTCTGATACCAACGAAACATAGAATTGATGGCTTCCGAGAGCTCGGTGAAATTCGCTTTATTGATGCAACATGTGTCCACCCAGAAGTATTCCAATCCATCTTGTCTTGCTTGTTCTCCGCAGAATCGAATCTTATTATAGCCAATCTTGCCGTCGCCAACGCCGCTCTTCAGGTCTTCGAAGGTGACCTCTTCGGTATCCGCTCCCCACGTGTGTGAGAGTATCGCATATGGGGGAACTTCATCGTCGCCAACGAAGTCTTTGGTTAGGATGAACGCGCCAGCGCTGTTGCGTTGTAAAAGGCGCATTGAGCGGATCGAATTTGAGAGGGTCTAGTGGAAGAGACATGTTCAGGCAGATGCAGTTAGGCTGTTCAGCTGGCAGCGATCGCAGACGGTGGCAGTGGAATGAGGCTTAGCCCAGGGCGGCTCGAACTGCCAATTGTGAGTTATAATGTGATTGACGAGTTACTTGTCCGCGCGGCAATTTATTGAATCTGCAAGCCGCATTTCTGATGTGGCGAAGCACGAATCACGGTTGTGATCCCTGTCCATTTATCAATCGCACTCCCCCACATGGGCCAGAGCGGCTTGAAAGGGTGTAGGAATAAAAGTCAAAGTCAAAGTCAAAGTCAATCGCACTGGTCGCGACAACGATGACTGCAGCGGCGCGAGTAGGGTAGATAGGAGGTAAGAAATCTCGGGATAGCTTCTTCATGCATGGATCTATGTTGTGGGGGATTTTTGGGAAAATTGATTGACTGCTCGATAGCTGAGGCTGGCTAGAGAGATGGGATTCAAACTGCGCCAACATTGGGAAGCGGTATTGTGCGGTAAGCAGAAATTACTTCCGTTTGATATCGACATAAAATGTAGCCGGGAGCTCCCACTGTTTATGCACGTTAGACATTTTTACAGCGCAGACCCATTGTCGTAATGCTGCCGCCGCAGGGTGCGCCTTCCAAATACTTTGTTGGGAATGAATTCGATTGCTAGTAGAACTTGATACAGTACTTCGAAGCAGGAAAAGGGTCCAGCCTTGCGTGACGCCGCACACGTCACACATCGCTGCTGGCACGGCAGCTTCGCCACGAGTTACCTTTCGTTACCGCTAGCCTTGTCTTTTCCCTTCTGGTTTTACCGCCTTTTGTGATCACTCTTTTCGGACTCAAAATTGTTTCGATGGTATTTGACTACGGCTTCACAGAACTTGTTGCAAGCCGCTAGAGACCACAGTTAATCTTCATACGAATTACAATTTCGTTCTGTCTTCGCGAGTCACAGAGCAGTAGAAGTAGCTAATCCATCCCGGCTGTACTTCATGTATGATGCTATTTGCAGCTTCTATGAACTCGCCAATCTCTAAAATCAATTCATTTTGCAACTGCCAGTATCGCGATGACATATGTGAGCTTCTTTGAAACATTTTCATCTGTCCATACTGGCTGGAAAAGCTTCATGCGACGTAAATACCGTCCCAATGTCTTCCTTGGAAGATCACATCTCCCAAATCGGCGCCCAAATCTCCCGAAATGCCGTGATACCACGCAGCAACGCCCAAGCAACCCAAGCGCAGCCCCCCCCACCCCCAAAGGCCATCACTCCCCCGCCCTCCCCCACCGCACCCTACTCCTCCTCACCGCCTCACGCACCTTGCCCACCCTCCACTCGCACCCCTCCGCAAACGCACAAGCGCGGCACTTGAACGCGTCCTCGACATCGACGCCGCGGGCCGCGCGCTCGCCGCGCCACCACCTCAGCGCCTCCGCTACGTACCGCGCCAGCGCCTCGTCGTCCGCCGCAAACACGCGGCTGCCCAGCGGCGCGCCGTCCGCCTGCGCGCGGAACGACGCGCGCAGCACCGCGCTGGGCGGCGGCGTCGCTGCGAACTCGTCCTGCATCGCGTCCCACAGCGCGGTCAGCGTGCGGGGCGGGGCCGGCGGCGACGCGCTAGCCGGTGGTGCGGATGGCGTGGAGAAGGCTGGCGCGGATGCGCATTCCAGGGCGGTGAGGGCGGCAGCCACGGATGCGGAGAGCGGCGCTGCGCTAGAGAGCTGGTAGCGTGTGAAGATGGCTTCGCGGGGGACGGCGCTACGCGCGAGAGCGCGGAGGAGGTGGTGGTAGAGCTGGAGTTGCAGGCGCACTGTCTTTAGGGCGGCGCCTTGCGGTAGGGTGTTTGTCGTGCGCGTTTTGATGTCCGTGAGGTAGATTTTGGCTGTTGGTGAAGAATTTGCGGGCGCGAGATTGCTGCTGCTGCTGCTGCTTTGCGCGAAGAAGTCTTTGATGGAGAGCCGGTTCGGTGGCCGGGCCGCTGCTGGATCTTCCTTGGATGCTTCGAGGGCCTTCTCGAAGTCGGGATCTGGACAAATGTAGGAGAGTTCGTCAATTACACCATTGATCACTTCTCCGTCAAGAACGCCCCAGATTTCGAGCTCGCGAGTAAGGCCAGTCGTACGCAGTGTACGAAGGCCCTGAATGACGTTCCAGATTCTTAGACCAAAGGCGTCTTCGCGTGTCTCGACTTCAATTGGAACAAAGTCATGTACTTGTGCTTCCAAATCCCGATGGACGCGTGAGCCTTGCTTCATAGCTGGCGTTCTCTTTATCTTGCCATACTTGGTCAATGAGTACCAGTACTGTAGCTCACACCACGCCGGAGATACAATATCGGTGACTGAGAGTGGCTTCTTTGGAGGTTTCCTGAAGCGTTCAATTGGTGGTCTATTATCCTCGACTTCGTCTTCTTTTTCCACTTCGAGCGTCTGAACTTGCACATCATCCGCCGTCACAATATTTTGAGCCACTACGCGCTGTCAGTATGTCAGTAATACATGATCCACAGCGACGTTGATACGTACGTGCAGCCCATGTCGTCTCTCTGCTGACGTGTGTCGAAGAGTACTCTGGATTCGACGTACTCCAACCAGCTCGAGATGGTTGTTCTTCAAAAGCAGAGAAATATTGTACATTTTTGTTTCTTGTTGATACCTGACTGGAAAGTAGAGGAACACGAGCAAAGATTTGTTGCGATTCGTGATCTTCAAGAGGTTCGAGAACTAAAGGCTCCACGGAAACGCCTTCGATCTCCGTCATCAGGTCTTGAACTACGCCATCGTCAAGATCCGAGCCATAATCGCTCTGAGCATCTGTCATCGTTCTGGCATCGGAAGCCGTAGTGATCGATAGGGCCATTCCATTGTTTATGTTGGTATGAAGTTGGAAGTAGGTTCAGTCATATGTCGAAGCATCAACGCGCGAATGGCACGAAGTCATGCTTCAATGCACAGTGCCAAGGCGACAAGGCGATGGCTCGGCAGTTGATCGCAACCTCCTCCCGCTTCCTGGGCAAAGTGATTCTGTTAATAAGCCGATCAAACTATGATTTGGCTATCTTACTCCCTTGGCAACTGCATTGTAATTTCGTGGTAGCAACATAGATTCCATCTTTCGTAGCATTCCCGCCAGTTTTGCTGCCTTAAGAGCTTCACAATGTATGCGAACAGTAAAACATTTCACTACCACATGCGGTAAAGCTCTGGCGAGGAACGATCTCCTGCGGGGATATGTAAGACTCCGCACCATGTGAGCAAAATGTATGTATCTTTGTCCATCAATTTCGCCGAGTGTTGTGAGAGTTCAAGACAATGGCAGAGACAAAGTTACATCGTTCGCCGCCTTTCAGGGCTGAACATCTTGGTTCCCTGTTAAGACCTCAGAAGCTCCTGGATGTGCGCGAGAAAATCCGAGAAAAGAACATTAGTCCTGAGGAAGCAGGTCTGCCAGCTGTTGAAAAGGAGGCCGTGGGCAGCATTGTCAAAGAGCAGCTCGATCTTGGTTTCAAGGCTGTTACGGATGGCGAATACACGCGAACGCGATTTTGGGGCCTCTTCTGGGATGAGCTCGAAGGCACGACAAGGCTTCAAGATGCCGAAGCGTCAATGTTCCGTCTGTATCATCCAGATGTCGTGAGCTTGATCGAGAAAGACCGCAAAGTAATGCCAGGAGATTCAGTCATTGCTGGTGGTAAGCTCAGACATGTCGGAACGAAGTCGAATCTTCATGAGCTGGAATTGGTTCAGCAGTTCGTACCCAAGAGTGACTGGGGAAATATCAAGATGACTATGATCACTCCTGCTGTAAGTTGACATTTTCAAGCATTTCAATAGCCTTTCTCCATTTCGCATTCCTTCCTTAGGCGGTCGAAGTCGCCGTCTGTTCGAGTAATTCTGTAAAAAGAGTTATGGAATGTGTTGTGATGTGCTATCTACCTAACTTGCAAGAGTAAAACAACAAAAAAAAACGTTGAATCGACTGGGATAAGAGACTATCTTTGAATTAATATATGAAATTGGCAAAACTCATAACTCACTCACTGCTACGCCCTCCCCTAGAAGGGTCGGTTTACACAGTAAAGTGAGACATAGGAGAAAGAACTCGAACATTCTTTTTTTTGCCAAATGACTTTAGGTTGCCCTCTGTGAGGATCGAACCAGCGGTCTTGGAGGTATAGAGGCACAGGCAACACAGTCCAGAGTCAAGCCCCCTTCAGGTCCACTGCACCATACCAACAGCGCCGCAAGGCTAGTCAATTTGGAAGTTTTTTTTACTGATTAGAAATATTTAGTATGCTGAGAGGGAGGTTGGTGCGATTCTCACTTCACTCTCAAATTGCCATTTTGAGACAAGGGTGGTTTGCTTTTCACGTTGCGTTCTTGCTTCGCAATTCTCATACTGCATTCCATGGACTAGCACCATAGCTAACATTTCTGTTCTAGTGGTTCGCATTCTCTAAGAGGTTCAAAATCATAATGGCAACTAATATTTGATGAAGGTTTCATATGCGATATAAACAATCTCGCGCTTACGCGCCCGAAGCATACAAGAACGACGCCGAATACTTTGTAGACGTCGCAAATGCCTACCAAGCTGAACTGCAAGACCTGTACAACGCTGGCCTTCGAAACGTTCAGTTCGATGATCCAGGTCTTGCCTACTTCTGCAGTAACAAATTCCGCGATGGCTGGGCTCAAGATAAGGACAACATCGGTACTGTTGACGATCTTCTCGACTCATACATCAAATTGTACAACGATTCGATTTCAAAGGTCCCAGCAGATTTCCACACTGGTGTCCATCTATGCAGAGGAAATTTTATCGGCGGTCGACACTTCGCAGAGGGTGCATATGACATTATCGCCGAGAAGCTCTTCAAAGAGCTTAATGTTAACACCTTTTACCTCGAGTACGATACCGAACGCGCAGGAGGTTTCGAGCCACTGAAATACTTGCCAAAGAACAAGAACGTCATTATTGGTGCCATATCAACGAAACTGCGTGAGCTGGAAGATAAAGAGCAGGTCAAGCAGCGCATTTACAAGGCCGCAGACTTCATCGCAGAAGGTTCCGGACAAACCAGGGAAGAAGCATTGAAGAGAATGGGAATTAGCCCACAATGCGGATTCAGCACACACGAATCTGGTTATCCGCTAAGAGGTGAAGACCAGCGGAAGAAGCTTCAGTTGGTGAGGCACATCGCAGATGAAATTTGGGGCGAACCATGAGTCACAGAAGTTCAAAGCACGCCGTCCTAAGTAGCTCGTTCAACACAAGCTATAGACTGCTAGATCGTGATTGGACCTCACGGTTTTTCTATATTGTACATGAAGAGCTTCAATGGAATTTGATATCAATGACAGCGTAAATATTTCTTCCGATTGAAGTAAGCGACAAGGCTGAGGCTCGCAACCAACCAAGCCAAGGGTATGCGTCATTGTGCATGAACCCGAAGCCTCTCCACCAAGAGACTCAACCAAGATTTAATAACCCTGTTGCATGCCGAATCACCCGCCAATTCCGTGATTTCCTTCGCAGCAAACCATATATTCTTTCGAATAGCTCGATCGCTTTAGAATTTCTTGATGAAAGTAGCAAAAGCTCCCCTCCGATACCTCCGTCAACATTTTGTGGGAACATATCCACAGATCTCACGCAAGCATCGCCAAGAATCCTCTGCATAACATCTAGCCGTCAAATCCAACTTAAATCCAAAATGTGCCTCTTCGAAACCCGCCGTGATCGCGACATCCGCACATGGGACGAGCCTCCAAGACATCGAAGCTACTACACCGCCCACCATGGCGGTTCCGCACGCGTCGCAACTCTTCCAGAAGAATCATTCAGACGCTCGACTTCACGACATGGAAGCAGGGAATGGGTCGACGGAGAGAGAAGAGAGTTTATCAGAGAGATAGGCAGCAGAGAACACATCACCTATCCAACAAGAGTGACTAGAGAAATCGAATACATACCTGAGAGGAGAAGTTTAGGAAGCGTCAGCGATGGACCTATGAGGATAGAGTACAGGCCACCACCGCCGGAGACTGTGTATAAGAAGAAAGAGACGAGGTATATCCGGGAGGGTTAGAGATGTAACGTATTTTGTAATTGCATACTCTTCAAATGCAATAGGGTAGGAGTTCTGCCGGTAGATGTCAGGGACGGCCTTGCTGGGAGCTGGTGGATTCAGGTCAATTTCGATTGTGCTCATTTTTTAGCCTAGTAAGGCTGCGAAGTAACTTCATCTGAGAAATAAAACAAATAACCTCGGCTACCATACGAAAAAGGATTTAACGAGAACAAACAGGAGCTGGATCGGAGTCAGTCGAGACCAGTCGGCCAGGCCAGAAATAGATGGAAGCGTCAAGCTAGCGAAAGTACGATATCGAATGTGGCGCCTTTCACCGGTACTTCTGCTCGTCCACAAAACAACATGCCCAAATCTCGCGACATTCATTTCCATTGAGCTCAATACAACTGCAATTGGTCCTCACAATGAAGTTCACACTCCTTTTTATCGTGTTTGCGCGATGGTTTTCGGTGATGCGTTCGGTTTCCCGACTGCAGGATGTGTCGATGAAGCAGGAACAACTGCCTACCTCGCACAGGCGGATAGCAACATGGCGGCATCTTGTTCAACTGTCTGTGGATGCACCGATCCATTTACATCTTCACAGTCTAGTGACGCCTGCCTAACTAGTTGTGTTTGTGTTGCAACTCAAGCATACCTCAACTGCATGCTCTCAAGCTGTTGGAACAAGGTATGGTACGCACTTGTCCGTGGAAAGCCTTCTCTCACATAACCCGATATTCAGGTGTACTCGTGCGAGTATCAGACACTTACTGTAGATGCGGTCAACATCTGCCCGATAGCTGTACCAGACGGCATTCCGTACTTCCTTTCAGATCCAAAACAACCAGGCTCCTGTTCCTGTGAATAGAGTTCCTATGGGCAGCCACCTACGCCGCACCCTTCACCGGACTCAATTGTACGAGCGTCAACTTTAAAGCTGCTGCTTCACAGCAATGTTCTTGTTGTGCAGTAGAAGAAAGCATTTCGGCGCGAGTTATTTCTATTCTATGGCACTGCTGCAAGCTACGGTTCTAAACCCAGTTAATAGATATTATGATATCTGCCATAGTACCGACCCTGCGTATTTGCCAGCTGCAATCAAAATTCCATGGGGATACTACCCTCAATGTGAATCAACGCTGGCAGGTACTGACTGTACCGAGCTAGGCTTCGGGCTCTCCGCTGTGAATGCTTCTGTGCTTTATAGTTCTTTGCAGCCGAACGGAACTGCAACACTATCTAATCAAGGAGGAGTGCTGACAAACCCACCCTACGGATCAACGACAGCATGGTATTTTTATGGCTCCATTGGCCCTGCAACGACAGCAACGGCCACTGCATATACGTCCGGAAAACAAGGAGCTCAAGGAACGCAAGGAACTCAATCAACTCAAGGAAGCACTGGAAGCGGTTCTAACACAGGATCTGGATCACCTTCATTTACCAGTTCGGGTGCAACTTCAGGAGTAGCAAAGGTGAAAAGGGCAGCCATTTTGTTTTTGGTCACATTAGGCCTCTGTCTAGCGCGAGTATGAAAACGAAGATACTCTATACTCTAGAAGAATCAATCCTAATATGGTGAAGTAATGTCTTACTCCCTTACATCACTTGTGCTTAATGGCCTTAAATGGATATTTCCTTTCGCATGAGTTAGACTTTAGATAACACGAACCAAGCTAGGATAACCATCTTAAACAACCTGATGGTAGGTCGGCCTCCGTTTTGTCGGGCTGTGACGCTGTTTTTTGGAGTAAATCTACCCACCAAATACGCCTTGGCTAATCGGCGTGTATGAACCTATCATTTTATCGGTATGACTCATGCGAATGCGCTCAAGCAATGATTAACTATGCCCGCCTAAAGCGATTCTCTTCGGCCAAACATAGCAGTAACTTACTGACGATTAAACCCCAGTCAATTGGGAAGCGTCTAACTGTGCGGCAAAGGCGGTTACGATATCCGAGCCTCAATTCCTTGACTTCGGCTGTGCTAATCGTCCAGTCTCGTTTTTCAACTGCAACATTACTTTAACAAGGTCGCCTTTCTTGGAGCTAGATTACCCAGATACTATTTATTCCAACTCTAATATCTCAACTATGGATGTGATCTCAGCGCTTACTGTCGCAAGCGGCATCCTCGCCATCGTGGAGTTTGTTGCCGAGCTGATTTTGGCCTCTAACCAATCCCAAGGCGAGTCGTTGCTGAATGATAAAGAGGGGCGCTTTACACTTGAAAGACTTAGAACGTTGAGACTCACGCTCTCCTCTGTGGATGTTTCTGTGGGGCAGCAGTTTTCCACTGGTACATCGCAACCATCGAGCGAGGCGCTAGCACTGCAAGAACTTGCCTCGTCCTGCATCGAGGACTTTGGGAAGCTGCTTGAGGATGTCGAAAACGTATTACGAGACTTCTCAGGGAGAGGGAGATCCGAGTCCTGGACAGACGAAAGAGCCAGATTTAGATCCATACTTGGAGGCAGATTCGACGGGAAAATAGAGCGGCTTTCCAGAGCTCTGACTGTTTACGTCAGCTCCACTATTAGGTGTGCAATGTGACTCATTAAATTCAGTAGTTTGGGAGCTGCTAATACCTGATGTTAGCTCTAGGATCTCCGATCTTAGCAAGACTATGGAATCTTTGAAGGATGCTAGACGGTATGATAGACCGGAGCACGAGTCTCGAATCGATTCCATGTTTCAGGAACTGGAGGATCTCAGACTGGAAATCCAAAGAAGAGCAGGGAATTCGGATGCCAAGTCCTCGGCCGCCTTCACTGAGACCGAAGTCCAACTATTCAAGGTCCGATTGACTAGCCTAACTGAGGCAGAGGACAACATATTTACGGATAAAATCGTTTCTAGTTTAAACTACGATAGCCGACCCGTCCGCCACGGCTCGGTCCCACAAGCACATAAGAACACGTTCCAATGGGCTTTCGACTCCCACCTCTCTCACTGGTTTCGCTCAGGGAGCGGTACCTTCTGGATTTCGGGCAAACCAGGCTCCGGCAAATCCACCTTTATGAAGTTTATCGCAAGTCATGTCCAGACAAAGGAGCTATTAACCAGTTGGGCCGGCTCAGTAGACACGCTTGCTATTGCGGCACATTTCTTCTGGATTGCTGGCACACCGATCCAAAAGTCATGGCAAGGGTTGCTTCAGTCTTTGCTCTTCGACGTCTTTCGCAAGCACCCCTCTGTTATCCAACTAATTAGTCCTAATCGCTGGGCGGCCGCAAAGGCGGGACAGTGGCAGACCGCCGCGGAGCCATGGTCCGTGACTGAGCTTGCAGCTGCACTTCGAGCGCTGGCATCGGCTAAGAACATGCCACTGAAGATGTGCTTCTTCATAGACGGACTCGATGAGTATGACAGCGACCATACCGAGCTTTGCAATGTTCTCCGTGACATGGCCAGTTCTCCTCACATTAAAATGTGTCTCTCTAGTCGTCCGTGGGCTGTGTTTGAAGATAGCTTTGGGGGCGACGGCAAGAAGAGACTGGATATTCACGAGCTGACTCGAAACGATATTCGGAGTTTTGTGAGTGATCAACTCCAGACTCACCCTAGATGGGTTGCTGAAGACTCCAAAGAGGCAGCTGCTAAGAAGGCGGAGCTCGTTGAACAGATCGCGGCCCAAGCTGATGGCGTGTTCCTCTGGGCCTTCTTCGTGACGAGGTCGTTGCGAGAAGACTTATCCAACGGCGACATGATTGCAGATCTGTATAAACGCGTCAGTGGCCTACCAGGGGATCTGGAGCGACTGTTCAAGCACATGCTAGAAAGCGTAAACCCACTTGAACACCCCAAGATGGCGGGCTTTTTGCAAGCTGCCGCTCATGCACTTGAGCCTCTGCATATCGACCTGTACTGGCAGGTGGAGAAAGAGTTCGAGGATTACCATTACGCGTATCGCTGTCCGATAAGAGCTACACCATTCGAACATATGTCAAAGCAGAGAGAGCAGACTAGTCTCAGTATCAATGACAAGACGAAAGGCTTACTCAAGCTTGTAGATCAGCGTATTGAATTCCTCCACAGAACGGTGAAAGACTTTGTCTTGACAAGATATATGGGGGAGTATCTGCGCAGCAAGCTTCCAGCAGACTACAATGGCTTCACCTCCATCACCACCGCGTATTTAGGCTTCCTAAAAACTACACGCCAGGACCACTGGATGGTTGCAGGAATCATGAGGCAGGGTCCCGGACTGAATAGTGGACCATTCATCTCCCGCCTAAACCAGGCACTAATGTATGCCTCGGAGGCACTAAAGTCGGATCGGTCAGCCTCTCATCATCAGATAATGATATTGTTGGACGAGTACGAAGCAGCTGTCAACAATATGGTGCGCATCGGTCATGTTACCATCAGAGGTTTCAACTCTCAAGATTGTGACTCTAGGCTACTTTTCCGCGAAGAGCTCCTTAGGCACAATTTGACCCCTTACATTGCTAGGAGACTTCGTCAGGAGACAGACTTCTTTGACGTGTTCGACGAGCCACCACTGTTCGCTGCGCTCATGCCAATGTCAATTGCCAGTGGTGAGAGCCCCGCACCTGTGCCTGCGATTCTCGATATCATCCTTCGGCTTGGAGGAGATCCTAACGAGAGGCCAAGAGCACCGAGTGCGCCCGACGCGGCGTCGCCGTGGGTCATGTTCGCGCGAAGTGTAATGTCTGTCTTCAACATGCTGTCAGGCCCCTTGATGTTTCCCGCTCTGCGCTGGACCGACACTCTGAACAATGGCCTCTTTGATCTCCTGCTGTCTCACGGTGCCAATCCCAATCAGCCTCTCCTGGATCGGCGAAACGCGCACACCGTCTTCTCGCAATTTTTGGACATCTCGTTGTCGAGATTTCTCGGTACCGAATGTTTTGAAGGCTATCTCAGGACTTTGGACGCATTCTTGCGAGCGGGCGCGAGCCTCGATCCTCCGATTGTAAGAGCCTCAGACCCGAAGGCCGACGTGGCATTCGGGAACCTTGCCAGACGGCGCCCGGATGAGTCGTTACTGACGTCGTATTGTATCGAGCTAAAGACTCTTCAAGCAAGATTGGCGGCCAGTCCGGAGAGAGCCAGGTTCGTCTCATCTGTGACGGAGAAGCTTATTTTCTATTGTTCCAGTAAGAGGGAAGACCTGGAACAGCTGTCGTTGGCCATATCCGAAGGTTGCCCCGAGCACATTGGTGAGCCATTATTGCGGCTGGTCGAGTGTGAATTAGGCACACAAGGGGCACACAAGAGACGCCGACAAAGTTGCGATGAAGAGTCATCCGTTTCCCATCCTAAACGACCTGATGGCAGATCGACCTCCGTTTTGGGAGGCTTGTGAGGCGGTAATATCACCCCAGTCTCGTTGATGTTCTGCCCCCTCGCTCTTGCTCAGTCTACTGAAACAAGGCTGCCACGGTACTCTACTTTCTGAAAGACTTTGTTACCGCCAAGCCAAAAGGCAACGCGTCCCTAGGTCTAGGGAACGCAGTAATATATTCTGGTTCTTCACTTTCTTTCGCGTCCTCTCAACTTCAGCAACCTCTCAACTTCAACACGCACATTCAAAATCTTCAACAATGGCCACACACGTCTTCTTTGAATTCTCTTCCCCATCGAAGCCTGCATCCTCACCGGCGGTCAGTAGAGTCATCCAGCCATCTCCACAAAAGCTCCCGCGCTCTATCGGTCTCGTTCTTCCTATCGAACAGTCGAGTAGAGTGAAAGATGGCTCCCCTTCTACTAAGCGGCAGCAGCTCATTTCGCAGCACGAGTTCAGTCTTGGACGCGACCCCACGCCATCTGCTCTTATGTCGGCTGCGATGATCGATCTATCATTTCCAATGGTCGTTGATGGAGAGGGAGTTGGACCAAAAAATGATGATGAATGGAAAGAAATTTCGGTCTCTTCCCCACGGCGTATGAAGTCTGGATGACCACGCCTTTCATCGTCATCTGTGTTTGAAGTTTGCCACCGCAACCTTGGCCATTTGCAATTGGTGGTTATCCTCTACACATTACGACAAACAAAAGTGAAGAGCCTATGGATAAAGGATGGATGGGCAAGTCTTTGGACAAAGCGCTCGTCAATCGTGATCTCATGCGACGTGAGAGCCTCACTCGCGACACTTTCTCTGAAACTCTGGCATTCTTCAAGTCTCTCAATGTGGTGGTGCATGAGATCATGTCCTTTGAAGGATTCTTCCGTATCGTTGTGGCAGATCACACCGATGTCAAAGTTCTACCAGCAAGTATTGCGAACCAAGCAACCTATTACAAGTTCCGCTCCGAAGAAAATGTTCCAGATCCCTCGGTACTGCAGCAAAAGTCTCCTGATGGTGTCACATATGATGATACTAACTACCTGGTAGATGGCAACACGTTACTCCGTCCAGGTATAATGGTGAGCTCTTCTTTGCTTCCAAGTGGTCAGTGGAGCTCGACAACATCGGGGATCATGGTTGTCGATAAAGCGGGAACTCTCTTCGTCACCGTGGCGACTCATGGTTTTAACCCTGATGGAGAAGTATGGCATCCAAAGCCAAATGGTATCCTCATCAGCAAAATTATACACGAAATTCCAGGCGCAGACATCTCTTTGGTACGACTCAACGGAGGTATCCGGTACGTCAACCATACTTTCGGTATAACTACTGAGCCTAACGGCGTCGCTACAAACGGCCTATCACCCGGATACCCCCCACACTTGAGGCGTTATGATCAGATCACCATGAACAACCTATTCTCTGGCTATGCTAAAGGCCGAATTCTTGCCCTGGGCATCAAAGTCGAGACTAGCGGAAAGAGGGTGGAACATCAGTGGCTCTACATGGACTGCGGGACGGAGCCTGTGGACGGAAGTTGCGGTTCACCAATTCTGACCGATGAAGGCAAATTTGCCGGATTCTTTCGATACAAACAAAATGATTCTCAATATTGCTATGCTGTTTCCGCAATGGAATTGCGAGATGCTGAATGTGAGATTTGTGGGCGGGAGATGGAGTTCAGCGAGATGCAAGCACCGAATTAGAAAGGAGAAATGATGCTGAATATGAGATCTGTGGGCAGAGATGGAGTTCAGTGAGATGAACGCACCGAGTTCGAAAAGGAGAAAAAATTCTGCTCAGCTGCCGCATTATTGATACCCAAGTAGATTTCGGGCACCAACATAAGGCGTAGTAGATACCTAAACCGGCGTATGGGAGAGGCAACTTAATTAGAGCATACATCTTACTTTCTACGAGTAATATATCTCACCCTACCTGCACAAAAGACAAGAACACTTCCATTTCCTACCTGTTATTTCGCCCAGATGTATCAATGAACTAAGTTGGGAGATGGGTGCGGTCACTTTGTCCCATTTAATCGCTTATACGAATCATAAATGGAGTTTTGAGGTTGATGACTGCGAATCTTCACGGAAATCGAAGAGCGTAGGCGGCTTCGTTATGGCCATTTTGCCAATTTCGAATTGCAAAATACAAAGCATCATCATTGGTAGTACTACTTAGTTCAACGGAGACCGTTTCCAAAGGATAGTTGCCATATTACAGCACAGTCGAGTGAACGATAATCAACACTCCAATCCAGCTCATAACCGCTTCCCTCTCAGAACCCATAATCAGGCTGTTTCTTCAGCAGCCCTCCTAAAATAATCGATTTCACTGCCACTCATCACCGCCGTTGGCAAATCTGAACCCAGCCCACTGTCGCTCGGCGCAGGATAAACAACCATCTGCTTCGTATCCATAGACGTGTCAAGAAGCGCGAATTGGTGATTCTCGAGATCTTGGTGCTCTTCAACATCCTGCTTAGCAGCTGTAATCGCGGCAGGCACATCTTCATGCACACTTCGTGCCTCTCCATCCGACTCCTCACCTTCACCATCCGCAGTCTCCTCCGATAGCTGTGTCTCAGCACCGAGAACGCTTCGAGCAGAGGAGCCATAGCTCGTGCTTCTCTTCGAGTAGGAGAGATCACTGCCAGTGATGTAACTTCCCGTGCCAATGCTATCCCTATCGGCCGTGACCGTACCAACCGAGCTCCTCCCGTCTGACATCGAGCCATCCTCACTGCCCGTGCCATACGCCAACGACCCCTCCGTCTCACTACGCGACAAGCTGGTGCGCACGGTGGTGCCCGCCTCACTCAAGCACTCCACCTCGCGCTCGCTCTCGGCCTCGTCCGCGCTCTCGCCAATCTCATGCAGCGACGAGTCATTCTCCTTGTCGTCGTCGGCGGCGCCGCCGCGCACCGGCGTCGACACGTTGCGCTTGGCGGACGCGCCCCACAGCGCGTCGCGCACCGCGCCCGCGCCCCGCGCGCGCACCCCCCCGTTGCGCACGCTCTGGCTGCGGGCGAGCGCGGGCGAGCGGGCGCCGGCGGCGCGCGACGCGAAGCCGTGCGCGCCCGTCGGCGCGTTCGCCGAGATCTGATTGAGGCTGAGGATGCGGCGCGCGGTTGGGGCGCCGGAGTGTGCGGCTGGCCGTGGCCGCAGCGCGAGGTTGATCCCTTTAGATGCTGGGCTGCTGGGCAGCGGGCCGAGCGTGCTGGTCGACGCGGCGCTGTCGCGGTTCTTGGCCGGACTGGTGTTGGGGGCTTGGCTGTGAGGGTGAGAGCCGTTGGCGCGCATTAGCATGCGGGAGTGGTCCATGATGCGCTCGACGATCTTGCGTTCTAGAGTGTCGGCGCGGGCATCCATTTCGTGGAGCTCTTCGCGTCGAATGTCGAGTGCTGTTTGAAGTGACGAGAGATCTCCCGTCAGTCGCGACTTCTGGGAGATGAGAGCTTCACGTTCAGCCTTGAGTTCGTTGACAGTAGCAAGCAGTGACTCTTTTTCAGACTGAAGGTTGATAATATCACTTTCGACATGCTGCTTGTCGACGAGTCGTCGTTCAAGCACTCGGGACATCTCTTCGGCTTCCTGTTTTTGGCTCTCATGGCCTTCAGTGATCAAACGAGTTTGAGTGTTTATAAAATTCGAAACCTCAGCCGCAGTGGCCATGACTTTCTGGTGGATCTCGTCAAGGCGCTCAAGGGTAGTGGAGGCATCCTTTGAGGAATTCATATGCTCCATGAGTTTGTCGAGTTTCTCATGAACCTGGCTCTCATCGTACTTGCTGGTCGTTTCGATAGAAGTCGAAGGTGGAGGTGGCAAAGGAAGAAGGGTTGGCAACGCACTCTTTAGCTCTTCGTTGAGATGCCGAGACTCTTCAGACGCGATACGGGCTTGTTCCTTGCTCTCCTCCTGAGATTTTTGAGAGTGTTCAAAGTGTTGATTCACAAGCGCAATGATTTCTTCGAGTCGAACAATAAACTTGGGGTGATACTCGGTAAAGTCGGATTGCAAGGTCTCAAGATGTCCAGCAGCCTTGGAAATCTCTTCCCGGGTGATGCGGTGTTCATCAATGGCTGCTGAATGAGTGTGAATATCATGCAATCTCTGAAAACCTTCGTCCATTCTCTCATAGACGGTCTGCGAGTCGCCACTGATTTTGTCCGCAATTTCCTGGAAACTGTTCTCCATGCCGGTAACCGTGGTTCCTAGGGTATCGAGTGAGATCTTCAACTCGTTGGCGACTTCTCTTGTTGTGTCCATGATCTGTTGTTGCTCGAATGCCCTCTCTTCCATGATTTTTACCTGCGATTCTGTAGCATGCTGGGCGTCATCATATTTCGACATGATAACATCGAACTTATCGTCGAGCTTGGCACCAACACCTTCAATCACAGACGCTTTAAGGCTGTCATGCTTCTCGTCAATGCCTGTAGCCTTCTGTTCCTGATCCATTTTCACATCATCCATAGCTCCATGCACCCGTTCGAACTCGCGGTTGATGATCTCCATCAACTCTTTCACATCGCTGCTAATGGAGAAGTTGGAAGCAATAGTCTCCTCAAGACCTTTGACATTCTCTTTGAGGTCACTGACATCCGTAGCGCCGCTCTCGAGTCTGGTCTTCAGTTCATCTCCAACCTCACCAAGTTGCGACTTGATCAGGCCCAGACCAGTAACAATAGCGTCGGCTTCCTGCTTCCGCTCATCGAATGCCTTGGCAGTGATCGAAATATCGGTCTCATAGCTGTCCTTGAGCTTCTCATGACTATCTCTGAAGTCATGAATGAGTCCCATCAGCTGTTCGACATCGCTTCTGGATGGCATGTTCTCCCTTGTTGGAAGGTCATTGAAAGCACCAAGCTTCTCTTTGATTTCCAAACATAGAACGCCAATGGCATCAATGTCGGTCTTGTTAAGCTCCGTTTCAGCATCTTTAGGCGCTATATGCTCCGAGATACTCTCGATCGAGGACTTTAGCTGTCCGACCATTGCTTGAAGGACAGAGACGTCGGCTTTGGAAGAGGCATTGCTCTCGTCTACACGGTTCGACAGTTCATCCACTGCGTCATGAGTGGTCTTAACTAAATTTTCTAGAGCCTCGACGTGCCTCGTGTTCACAGACGTGGCCGGATCCGGTAGTTCCAGCTCTTCGAGCCTGGCCTTGGTATTTCGGAGAATGGTCTCTATGGCGTCGGTATCTTCTTTCTTCGCCATTACATCCGGATCCAGTTTGTCGCCTAGGTAGGTCATGCGGGCTTGGAGATCTTTGATAGTTTCTTCTATGCTGGTAAGATCGTCCTTAACCACAGTACTCTCAGCTTGTGATTGTTGAGGTGGAAAGACGGGATTCTGAATATTCTGATCCAAAGAATCAACCTTAATTTGTAGTTGAGCAAGCATGACTTCAAGTTTTTCCATGTCTGCCGATGCTGGTTTGGGGACATGCTTCGTTGCGACCTTTCGTGATGATGTATCGTCTTCGTCGACAAGAACGATTTCATTTCCACGAGAGAGTTGCTGTTCGCTGGTGCTACCTTTGCGACCTCGACGAAGGTCCTCGAGGCCCTTCTTCAAGGAGTCTTGCATCTCATGCAGCGCCGTCATATCGAATGGACAATCAAGCTTCTTTACGAGATCGGTCTTGAGAGACTCCAAGCCATCATTTAGAGCGTCGAGCATATCTGAAGTCGCTGAGTTGAAGCGGTCCGGATTATCAATCTTCTTTTCCAGGTGAGATCGAAGATCGTCCAGCCCAAGACGAATGGCTTCCATTATCTCTTCACTATCCGCCTTCGAAGCGCTCCTAGATGCTGTTGATTGAACTGTGTTGCGCAAGACCTCAAACTCGCCGCGGAGTGCCTCTAGGAGCGCGTTGTCGACTGGACCGCCATTACGCTCAGCAGCCTTTTGTAGTGAATCAGTGGCATTTCGAATTGTCTCAAGCAATTCATCCTTCTGGTCATCGGAGCCGGAACGAATGATTGAGGATCCAATCGCACTTCGAAGATGCTCGAACTCGCTTTGCATTTCAGCGAGGAATGTTTTGCCAGCTGCATCTGACGTGTTTCGGACAGTTTCTATCAGCTCATCTTTGAAGTCGTCATTCTCATGAGATCTGTTGGGAATCGTCATACTCGAAGCGATCATATCCTTCATATGCTCCAACTCTTCTTTGATAGCCCGAACGGAGCTTGCGCTCCCTTCGCTCATGTATGAACCTCCGCCTTCGACTTTCTCATAAAGTCGTGCGAAGCCAGATTGCATGTTCTCAATAATTTCGCTCTTGTGAACGTCGTGGCAACTCAAAATTGTCTCTCGAAGTTGCTCGAACTCCGTCTTCAGAGCCTCCTGGACTTCGTCATCGTCAAGGCCGCGACTTCCAACTCCGGAGCGTAAGTTCTCGAATCCAGCACGTAGAGCGCTCATAATGGCACCGCTATCTCCAATGTCCCTGGTACTACCTCGGGATCCATCGAGACTAGCGACAGTCCGATGCAAGTGCTCGAACTCGGATTTCATGTACTGCATCATGTCGCGGCCACCAATACTTCGATCAGTGGGCCCTTGCGAGCAGTACATCTCGACATCGCGACGCAGGCCCTCAAGGCCACCTCGCACAGTATCGATGATCTCGTCCTTGCCGGTGACGTCTTGGGCGCGGTCGACATACTGCTCGATCTCAGCCCGCAAGCTCTCTAGGCCATCCTTCATAGCATCGAGGACCTGCTCGGTGTCCCTGCCGCCGGCAGACGAGTAGGCCTTGAACTCGGCGCGCATGTCCTGGACCAGGCCGTTGATAAGGTGGACGACCTGCTCGCCATAGCGGCCGAACGGCGTGCCCGACGCCTCCAGGCCCGCCTTCACCGCCTCGAACAGGTCCTCGCGCGAGATCTCGAGCTCCTTGGGCGCGCCCGGCCCGTGGGACGCCAGCGCCGCCCGTACCGCGTCCAGTACCACTTCGCGCGTCACGTCGAGTTCGCGGTCGCTCAGCGCTGACCCGTTGAAGCCGCCGCGAGGCAGGTCCTTGTACTCGTCGAGGCACTCCCTGAACGCTGAGAGAACCTCTTCGCGGATCTCGTGCGCGTCGTTCATGGGCGGCGGAGGGTGGAAGTTTGCCATTGCTTCGTGAATGGCCTGGTGTATTTCTTCGCGAGTCATGCCATTTGCGGGCGCAGATTTGCCGTGGTATTCGTCGAGGCCTTGCTTGAGGCATTGCAAAATCTCGTCTCGCTCCAGGCCGTACTGCTGGATCTCGAACTCAGGCTTGTACTGTTCGTACGCCTCCCTAACGGCGCTTATGATGGCCTCTTTGTCAATACCTTGAGTCTGTTGTTGAGCTGATGCGTATGTCGAGCGACCGCTGAGTTGATTTTGTGCCATCGAGCGCTTCACAACGTCGTACACCTCTCTGTTATCCACGGTGCTTCGGCTGAGGTTGCTGGAGTTGCTCTGTCTCCGCTTCTCGCGCATCGTGTTCTCGAGGTGTACTTTCAGATCGGCAAGACCTTCCTGGATGATGCGTGCAATATCCTGCTTACCAGAACCATCTTCGATTGCTTTGGCACCCGTTGCCGCTTTCCTGCTGGCATCGATTTTCTCGGCCAGCTCGCGACCCATACCGAGAATCTGGCCCTTCAGGTTGTGCTGTTCTGCGTTGACATTGCCAAGCATCGAGGCAGTGCTGCCACATGAATCTTTGATTTTCTTCAGAAGCTTGATGATCTCATCGGACACGAAGTCTGCAGCCTTTGGAGAGTTGTATGGCTTTGCGTTACCATTTTGATCGGCATAGCCCATAGCAATACTGGGTTCCATAGACCGCACCGTCTTAGTCAAAGCAGAAGACTTGGGTGCTTCGATCGTAGCAGGCGTACCCGGTGAGATAAGTGCCTGACTCTTTGGAGAAGACTTGATGAATTGGACAAGCTCGGCGACTTTGTTGGCTGTTTGTCCAGATTCCTGTTGTGCTTTATCGAAGAGTTTAGAGAGAGTAGAGAGGAGACGCTCCTGGCCTTCTTTGGTCACCATCTCGCGGATGATTTTCTCCAACATGGCCACGGAAGCAGCCCCTTCAATTGAATAAGGGTTAGGGCTGCCGCTGCGGAAATCTTCGTAAAGCGAACCTGGACTTGGGATGCGCGGTAGATTGACGGATTTTGAGCCCGAACTTGGTGATGCGAGAATGCTGTCTGATCGTGGAGCAACAGCTTTGTCGTTCATCTTCTCCTTCAAGTCTTTCAAGCCTTTACGGAGATCTTCATCTCGGAATTTAGTAGCTTCTTTGAGGCTGATGAGATCAGTTGCATTGTCTTTGCTCCTTCTGCTTAGCGTTTGCATCTCACGCTGGAGGCTTGTGCAGATAGTAGTCAAGGACAGAATCTGAGTCGAAAGACCTTCAACAGACGTAGATGGTCGGCCGGTGCTGCTATTGGAGATATCAGACAGAGCGACTTCTGGGAAATCCTTCGTTGGTATAGTCTGCAGTGCAAGCATAGTTGCTGAAGGAGGTGTGTTTTCACCCAAGATCGGGCGTATTGAGCTACTTCTTGAAGGCCTCACAGGGGTTGGCGTTGCTGATCTAGATCTTGCACGCTCATTGCTGGGAAGGTCTTTGCGGAGATCATCTTTGGAAGGACTAGGAGTGGTGTTTCTAGATGATCTTTCCGGAGAGGCAGAACGGGCTCCATCTAGGTAGCTTCTGAGGTCTTTGACACTGTTCGTCTGAAGACTTTGGAGTCGTCGATGAGTAGCACCTTTAACAAGGGAGCGCTCTGGAGATTTGCTGTCTGGCATAGCATTGGACAAGGCACTGGAGGCGAATGTGCTCGGTGTGATGACGCTGTCTCGTGCTCTATCGGCTATCGCTTGGGCAGCAGCAGCGATCGCAGGAGCCGTACTCTGCGGCCGGGCGACAATTGGAGAACTAGGATTCGGGTTCAATGGCAATGGAGGCGGCGCTCGGCCGGGATCAGAGCTATCCCACCTACGAAAGAGACGGTTAGCAAGAGGCATGATTGAGAGATGGAACAGGAGGACTTACATTGGAATCTTGGCAAGCGAGGAGACTGAGGAAAGAGAATCAAAGGAATGTTGGTGCTTGAGGACAGCGTCCCGATCGCGGGACTTGTCTCGATGGGCGGAAGGCATGATTGCAATTGTTGCTGATCAAAGTTGTACGGAATGTAGGGTGAAGCAACAAATGTTTATAATGGCACGGAAGCGCGCATCATGCGCAAAGACCGGAATAGATTTCTTGTCGAGCGGTGCTGTGCCAGAATGAAAGGAATTGTTTGGATAGAAGGTGTGCTTGTAGCTCAAGTTGTTTGTGTTTTTAGAAAGTTTTCGGATGGTCGTATGAGTAGGGATAGGATGGGTAAAGGCTGGGCGTCGAGTGAGTGACGACGAGGGTCAGACGTGTAAACATGCTACGGCAACGAGCCTAAGGTAAACAGACCCTGGTTGGCCCAATCGAGCCAACATCGGTCTTAACGCCGACCCAAACTCCGTCACCAAAAGAATCTGAACATTTCGCCCACTTCAAAATGTCCCTCAATAGCGACCAAGAAGTGCAATAATCACAGCGCAATGCAATTATGGTAAGCGAAATCCTACCCACTTAGGAAGATATGCAGTAATTAATTATTCTATAGAAGATCAAAGCGCTGTCGAGGTCTACGTCCTCGATACAGGCGCCCGGTTCCAATGTCATCCGTCAACCTCGTAACCTCGATCCTGCTCTACACCCATTCGAGCGGGCGAGAGAATACACTCGAGCGCTAAACGCAACAAAATTGGAGCGTATGTTTGCGAAGCCGTTGTTGGGTTCATTGGGAAGAGGTCATGTTGACGGTGTCTACAAAATCACCATCGATCCTTCCTCACTCGAAAGACTAGCCAGTGGCTCTGGCGATGGTGTAGTAAAAGTTTGGGACCTCGCCAGCAGAGACGAAATCTGGCAGGCAAAGGCGCACGATAACATCGTTCGAGGCTTGTGCTGGAGCAGAGACAAGAAGCTGCTCTCCTGCGCAGCGGACCGCACCATCAAGATCTGGGACCCATACAACTCTGAATCGGCAAGCAACGAGCCTGTAGCATCGTGGCTGGGCAAAGACAGCTTCACATCCATCTCACACCACCGAAGCACTCCGCACTTCGCAGTATCCTCCAGCAGCGGCATCGCCATCTACGACTCAACGCGGCCCGGCTCATCCGCAACCACACGCCTCGCCTGGCCCAACTCCGTCGACACGATCTCCTGTGTCGCCTTCAACCAAACCGAAACCAGCCTCCTCGCATCAACAGCCAGCGACCGATCCATCGTACTCTACGACCTGCGCACCTCCTCTCCACTACACCGGACAGTACTGACGCTGTCAAGCAACGCGGTGGCGTGGAACCCGCAGGAAGCGTTCACGCTGGCGGCGGCGAGCGAAGACCACAACATCTACATATTCGACGGTCGGGCGATGGGGCGGGCGCTGAACGTACTGCAGGGGCACGTGGCGGCGGCGACGGACGTAGCGTGGGCGCCGACGGGGACGGCGCTGGTGTCGGCGGGCTACGACCGCACGCTGCGCGTGTGGGACGCGCGCCGCGGCCGCGCGCGAGACGTCTACCATGCCCGCCGCATGCAGCGTGTGTTCAGCGTGGCATGGTCGGCTGACAATGACTTCGTGCTCAGCGGCTCGGATGATGGGAATGTGCGGCTGTGGAGGGCGGACGCGGCGGCCAGGCAGGGCGTTATGACCTTCAAGCAGCGGCAGGCGCTCCAGGAGGCGGACGCGCTCAAGAAGAGGTATGCCCATATGCCGGAAATTAAACGGATTGCCCGGCATAGACACTTGCCTAAGGTTGTCAAGAAAGCGGGTGAGATCAAGAACGAAGAGCTGGCAGCGATTAAGAGGAGAGAGGAGAATGAACGGAAGCATTCAAAGAAAGGCGAGAAGAGGAGACGACCAGAAAGGGAGAAGATGGTGCTTGCTGTGGAGGAGTGAAGAGCTATGGAGATGCGTTTATTCTTGCATTTACTGGAGTTGTGGAAAGGTTTAACGTAGAGCGAGGCAACCGTCCCGCGGCGTTCGCAAGGAAACCGAGCGCGGGAGTTCTAAGTCATCTCGAATAGGCTTGTAGTTCAAGTACTCGGAAGTATGCATAACGAGTCACATAAGTGTGACCTAGGAGCGTATGTCTATTCACGACGCACAGCAAGAAATAACAGATGAAGACAAGCCGTTTGGGCACACTAAATATTAGCAATTTTTCCTAACCTGACTGGCAGACTAGCCGATGCAAGAAGAAAATGGCAGTGAATAGTCCTAGGTACTCAAACAAGAATCGGCCACAATGTAGACATGAAAAATAACCCAAACCACCGAATAAAAGCAAATGCATCACCGCTCTAGATGTGTCAAAGTTTGGAAAATGGCCCTAGGGTGCGCTGCCTGTTCCTTTGCCAAAACACCTCAAAAACATGCCAGGTTGCTTCCTTGCATATGAAGCGTGGCATTGCTCCTTTCCCATACGCTATAGCTATGAGATGAAGGAGTAGTGTTGCAGTCTAAAGTGGTACTTTCATTACGTTTTGTCACGCTCGATCGTGTATAAAGAGGGTAATTGAGTGTAGCGAAGTTTAGGTGCGTGGGAATTTTGTGCGCTGCATCGTTCATATCGTCTCCGTGGTTTTAATCTAATCAAAGCGATGGGTTTCGAAGACGGCCATCTTTTCACTCGCCATTCCACAGACTGCTGAGCTTGGTGGTTTCGGCCAACTTCTGTTTTGCATATGCGTCATACTCAGGCGCGATTGTTGGAGCCAAACCGCCGAAGATAACGAAGATGGTGAGCAAGACAGTGCCGAAGACGATGACCTTTCGCATGATTGGGTGTTTGACGCCGTAGTCGGTCCACGAGCGCTGGCCTTCCGCCACATAGCCCTTAATCCTTTCTCCACCCAGCTTGTAATAAACCAGGCCACCGAGGGCAATGCTGTAGCCGAATGCTTGGAGAGGAGAGACAGGATCGAAGAAGATAACCATGGACGCGACGACCAAGAGGATATCCTTGAGGACACCGGAGAGAGTCATTACAAGGGATGAAGTCTTGCCAATCTGTAAATAATATTAGCGCGCCTTCGCTTTTGGAGTTGTCTGAAAGGAAACTCACCAAGAACACAACGGCAACATTGAGGAGGAAAGCGACACAGGCGTTTGCAAAAAGAGTGAAGAGACCGAGATCCAGAATGTTCTGCATGGATAATTTCGGCAGTTCCAGGAACAGGAAAATGACAAAGTTCATGATTGCGCAAGCGGGCGCAAAGTAGTACAGTGACACAAGAGGATCCATCTTGAACTCTCCTCCGCTGAGTAGACGTTCGACCATGGCCAGACGAGTAGCTTCACAGCAGACGCCGGCAACCTGGAAAAGGAAGCCAACCATGACGAACTTGATTTCACCAAAGGATGCAATCATGACACCAAAAACGATGACGGAAACGTTGGCAAGAGTCTTGAGGTTCGGAGGTTGCATACCGAGACCCCAGGTGATGAGGAGCACAGCAACTGGAGTAGTGGCCTGTTATTGCGTAAGCAATTGTTACATATCACCAACGAATTGGCATCTTACCTTCAGCATTTGGATGAAAGCCACGGACAGGAAGAGATATGCGGCATTGGAGAATATCAAGCTCAAGCTGAAGAAGGCTCCGATTGGGACAATCGCTCGAAGATAGACTCGCCCAGTCATTGGGACCTTCTTTCTCGAGTCAAGGAGGGTGGAGAATCGTGCCATGAGTTGGGTCATGACGGTAGCAAACACGAGATGCCATGTCGTAAGGAAGATGGGAAACTTGAAGCCTTTGCGATCGAGAACCCATTTGTTGAAGATGATGACAGCGGAACTCAGTGCAATCCATACGCTAGAAGATGAGAATGTTAGCGAGATCTTGATTCGCGTGCTGGAAGCGTAAATTCTTACGCAATGTATACCGCAGGATGTATCTGGGACTTCTTCGGCTCTTGTGCTGCCGTAACGGCGGGATTGACAGTAGGCAGCACGGGCTCGGTCTTCTCAGACCGCTCCTGCTCGCCGGACACTCGGACTTTTTCTTCTGACATTATTACTGTGAAGGGAGTTCGGTAGGTAGATGAGATGAGGAGTGAGAAGGGAGTCGTAAAGTGTCGCAGAGATAGGAGCGAATGTAGGCCACGTCGGGCGCAAGGGATAAACGAAAGAACGAAGCTGGACCTATGCTCAAAATTGCTGGTGCAGTCTATACGGGAGAAGGAGAAGGTGGTCAAGATGCGTGACGTCTGCGCGAGACTCAGGAGTGGATTAGGTGTTGAGGAGGCTGGAAAAGTTTCGATTCTTGTCGCAAAAGTAGCAATCGCTGATAGGGTACGTTTGACGGCGGGCGTGCCAGGGGATTGCGTTGAGCTGCGTGCGGCGCTGATTGGGCGCTGACGCGGCGTGCACACCAACTGCTGGGTTGGTTCAAAGCCAGTTGGGTATGACTTTTTTGGCCACCTCCCGAGTTCGCGGGTATCGGGAATTGGCCAACGATGTATTGGACGCTTTGGCTTGCCCTCCACTGCTCTTAGAAGTTGCCACTGCACCGTAGAGCGCCGTATTGCGGGAGTATCTGTTGGCACGCGAGATGGAGCGGAGTCTTCTCCAGACAAAAGTGGGTGACGTTGGATGGTTCGAAAAAGCTGGGCTTATATGCGAGACTCTTCCTTATCCGTCCGTCAATTGGGTTCGGGTATCGCGATCGCCTTGGTTGGCCGGCTTTCCCGCTCGCTGATGCCAGAGCCGTAGAGATACCGACCAGACTAAAACCTTCTTAATATGCCCTACTGCCAAGCTACAACTACCTTACGAACCGGACTGACCTCATAAGCATCCACTAAAACGCAAGCAAGTTGGAGTGGGGACGTCGTTGCTTTCTCCACCAGGCGCTGGCGTAGCGAAACTCAGACCAAGGAGACGAAATATGGCGAAGCTTCGCCAATTCTGACGCTACCTCTACCAACCTTGACGGCCAAGACTGAGTCTCGACAACGCGCTGGACGGATGGGAACGAATTGGCAGATGAAAACTCTACTTGTTCTGTCAAATAGACCGCTCTGAAATCGTGCTGTTCTCGAAAGCTATGCGGAGTACATGGACAGCGACATAGCAGTCATTTGCTTTATTAAGGTAGAATAACTGTCTTCCCTCTAATGATGTACATGCTTTGATGATGGTAATTAGACTGTTCTCGAACAAGATGAATCTGTGTCTTTCCAATTTCCCTTTTACACAGTCCTTCATTTGTATTTGTGTTTCCGTGAAAGATTTAATCTAATGCAAAGTTTGGGTGGTGTATATATATACCTTAGAGTACACGTACTGGAAGAAGTAGCTAATGAACGCGATTGGAAAAATGGTGATATCCTGCTTGTGACCGAGCCTACCTTAGTTTTGGGCCACTTTCTCTTGGTTACGATGTATACATGCATATATCGTATTGCGCAGAGCTTGGGTACGGAGTACGATAGAGTAGTAGGCTAGCTAGGGAAAATCAAAGGAAGTTATTGCTGGGTCTCAGATCTCAGAACTGGGCACGTTCCTGATTCCTGGGGTTCGGAAGCAGGATAGAAGTAGGACCTAGTATGAGGGTCATATTCCAGCGCATGTTTATCGCTATTTCTTCATCCCTCCAGTCGGGTATCAGCTACTTCAATATCTCCCTCGAGTCGCGTCTGAGCTGAATTATTGCCTTGCAGCTCTACTCAGTTCCCGCTGATTTTCAATGATTATTGGTTCCACGGTACAGCCTCCACTGGCCAGCTTCCTTTTTCCTGGTATGGCTGTCGTCTTCAGTTCCACATGTTGACTTCGGGCTGTGGAAACAGAACATGTTCGCAAGCCCTTCAACACGTCAAAACGAAACGGGTGGCCATCCGAGATCCGCTGTAGCTGTCACCTCCTCTTTCTAATTTTCGGTTTTTCTCCCTTGTTTTCCTAGCGCCACTTGAATCCGTGATGGGAGATAATCTGCAACCCCTATCCGTCTGCGTTGCCATCCAGACGTCCCCCCGTTGGCCCATCCCACCCTTGCCATTGCCCCAAGCCCAGCCCGAGCAAACCGTAACGTGCAGTGACCGATGCGTAACTACTGCCACTAGGACTTGGAAATTCTCCACCGACAACTTTTTGGCATCTTGCCTCTCAGAGTTCTGCTCAGGCTCGGGTTCACTCGTTCAATTGACCGCTTACTCCCTACGTCCACCTGCTCCACGCGCCTGGACACTCCATCCTCTCCCACCTTTCTCTTCCCACCGAAGTAAAAGCCCTGCAGAAAATGGGCCGGGAAATGTAAGCACGCCCCAACAATATTGCATCACAGGCCCGGTCGACCCTGACAACCTCCTTACACAGCGAAGTCGACGTTCTCGTCATCGGTGCGGGTCCAACTGGTATTGGAGCCGCAAAGCGCCTTAATCAGATCGTGAGTGCTCAATTTTGCACCATTCTCTGTGTGCTGTTTGCGTTTGCTGATCGGTCGTGCAGAATGGCCCGTCATGGATGATTGTCGACAGCAACAAAACACCTGGAGGACTGGCATCGACCGATGTTACTCCAGAAGGCTTTGTAGGTCACTCCTTCTGCCAATTCGGCCCTCAACTGACTCTCGTCGCAGCTGTACGATGTCGGCGGCCATGTCATCTTTTCACATTACAAATATTTTGACGAATGTCTCGATGAAGCCCTCCCCAATGAGACAGACTGGTACACTCACCAGCGCATATCTTACGTTCGCTACAAGGGCCTTTGGGTCCCATATCCCTTCCAGAACAATATCTCAATGCTTCCGAAAGAAGATCAAATAAAGTGCTTGGACGGCATGATTGATGCTGCCCTAGAGGCCCGCGTTGCAAACATAAAACCAAGTAACTTCGACGAATGGATCCTCAGAACGGCCGGTATTGGCGTGGCGGACGCATTTATGCGCCCGTACAACTTCAAGGTCTGGGCCGTCCCAACAACGAAGGTATGTTGCAGAGTTAAGATCGGATAAGTTTAGCTATCTAACATTTGAGTTAGATGCAATGCCAGTGGCTTGGTGAGCGAGTCGCTACTCCAGACGTGAAGAAGATTGTCCAAAACGTAGTCCTCAATAAGGCCGCAGGAAACTGGGGACCCAATGCCACCTTCCGCTTCCCAGCGCGGGACGGCACTGGAGGCATTTGGATCGCAGTGGCAGATACACTACCCGATGAGAAGAAGCGATTCGGCAAACATGGTGCAGTCGAGAAGGTGGACGCTCAAGCTCACACCGCTTTCCTTGCCGACGGCACCAAAGTCAAATATCACAAGCTTGTCAACACCATGGCTGTGGACTCTCTGTGCGAGAAACTCGGCAATGATGAGCTCATTTCACTCTCTTCCGACCTTTTCTATAGTAGCACGCACGTCATCGGCATTGGAATCCGTGGAACGCGTCCTGAGCGTATCGGCGATAAGTGCTGGCTCTACTTCCCAGAAGACAACTGCCCCTTCTACCGTGCCACAATCTTCAGCAACTACAGCCCCAACAATCAACCTGAGGCTTCCAAGTTGCTCCCGACCATGCGGCTAGCCAATGGCAGCAAACCGCAGAGCAAAGAAGCGTACGGCCCGTACTGGAGCATCATGCTTGAAGTATCGGAATCGTCGATGAAACCAGTCAACCAGGCAACCCTGATGGAGGAGTGCATTCAAGGTCTCATCAACACGTCGATGCTGCAGCCAACGGACGAGATCGTCAGCGTGTACCACCGACGCTTCGACCACGGCTACCCGACGCCGACGCTGGAGCGCGAAGGCGTGCTGAAGCAGCTGCTGCCGAAGCTGCAGGCCATGGACATCTACTCGCGCGGGCGGTTCGGCAGCTGGCGGTACGAGGTGGGCAACCAGGACCACTCATTCATGCTGGGCGTCGAGGCGGTCGACAGCATCGTCAACGGCGCCGTCGAGCTGACTCTCAACTACCCGGATTTCGTCAATACGCGCGCCAACACCGAGCGCCGCCTGGTCGACGGCGCTCAGCTCTACCGCGGCATGAAGGGCATCCGCGCCGACCAGAAGCCGTTGGCCAATGGCGTCCCGAACGGCGTCGCCTATGGAAAGGAGAATATCTCCCTTCTGCCCCATATGCGCAAGACGAGCAAGCAGCTCTAAGATTTCTTAGAGTGATTTAGAGTGAGGAAGAGCATAGCAGCATACTTTTTCCCATGTACAAAACGGTTCGACTTCCCCTATCTAGTTTCTGGCCCTATTTGTTATAATTTCTGGACGCACTACACATACACTTTCCCCCAAAACATACTGCATCTCTTTTCAAGTCATGTACGGTCACGAGTTTGGGTGGGCGACTACAGAATAGGGTATGGAGTTGTTGAACTCCGTAATCGAGGAGGCGTCGCGTTCTCAGTTTTATTTTACATCGTTGCTTAGTAACGCGATGCGATACAAAGCGCCGACATACAGGACCTTCATGGTCAAGAGTTAGAGATAGATCGCACTCCTTTTCCCACCTGCGTTTGTACAATCGTGTTCATTCCATAGATTCTGCTGTATAGTAGAAAGAAATGTTGTCATTATAGGTGTTCCTGATGGAAACTCTCTTCTTACGTTTTCGAATGGCTTCCTACCTTACGCCATAAATAGTAAAGGCTTTAGTAACGACCGTCTCTGGTTCGAAATTTGGATCTTGCAGGTTGAGAGGGCCGCCACTCAATTTAGAACGTTCGAAACTACTCACAATAGTCTGCACAAAGTAATGAATGGGTAGATCGAGTTCGTAATCAAAAAGAAAAACGATTTTCGGTGATCGATTGGTATTTCGCAATCACTTAAAGGAGCCGCTACGGAGTGTTATTTAACTCCAAGCAAGCATGCAATGCCAACCCAGAACCCGACATGTTCGCCGTAAAGGGAAAATCTGTACCCGCTGTTCTCACCCTCCACGCCCCCGCTTTATCTAGAACCGTAGTGGCGTGAAGAACCACCTGTTCTTTCCACTCTGATATCTCTCCTCCAGGGCCTTCTTCACTGTCTTCTTGGCATCCTCTCGCTGGGTCGGCTCCTTGAACGTATCCTGCGACAGGACACCCTTCAATCCTTCCAATTCGAGTGTGTAGCGCGTTGGCATCAGATGGTTGTAGTTTATGACCTTGATGAATGGCTTAACTTTTGAGCGCTTCTCGATACGCTTCTTGCCCATTCGGCGGGTAACTTTGGACGGGTAACGCTCGATACCGGCGACGAGGGCGTGCGGGAAGGGGTGTGCCTTTGTGCTAGAGTCTTGCGGCTGGATTATAACCACCTGAACAGTGTTATGTCAGTACATGAAGCCTTTGAACGTTGAATCTATCGCTTCTACCTTTTTGCCGGCGTAACGGCCTCGTGTGATGATGGCCACACGGCCAACCTTCATGACTGGATATCTGTTAGCAATCATACCCTGCGATAAAGATAGTTACTGTCTTCACGTACACTTCATGTCGGCTGTGTATGTTTGAGGAATTGAAGATTATGGTCGTGAATTGCTACTACAGTCGCCAATCCGAAATTGAAAGTGTGAGGATAAACGAGGAGCCGACCTCCGATGAGCTAAACCCAAATAACCACTAGCGTCAATCCGAAAGCTACAGCCGCGATCGTCTGTCGCCTGCCACTACAACGAATACATGTTTGCGTATACAGAGCTTCCATCTGCTATATTTCCGCATCCATAAAGGTCCTCCTTATCTGACCTTCTTCTTTATTAGTTGAAAAAGCTCCCCTTTCCCTCGCCGAACTAGTACCACATCATTCCCGCCGACATGGCTGTTCCCACACCGAAAGAAGACGCTGAGAAGCTGGATGAAGTTCAGAAAATAGTAAAGAAAGACCCAGCAAAGGCGGAAGAAACGTACAAGAGCATACTGTCAAGAGATCCTGGTTCAAACGATGCTGCGCTGCGGAACTTCGAGATCGCTCTGATCGGATTAGGCGAGTTGTATCGGGATCAAAAGCGAGTAGACGATCTCGCAGACCTCATTCAGCAGAGTCGCTCAGCACTCTCAAAATTCGCAAGAGCAAAGACATCGAAACTGGGTATGTATCCTGAAGAATAGAAGCGCCGAACAGAACACTAACGGGAGCAGTCCGCCAACTCCTCGACCTTTTCTCCGAAATTCCGAATACCCTTGAAACTCAAATCTCGCTCACCAAGTCATGCATCTCCTGGGCAGTCTCCGAAAGACGCAGTTTCCTTCGCCAGGAGCTCGAAACTCGGCTTGTCACCCTCTACATGAAGAAGCAGTCCTACTATGATGCACTCACTCTCATTAACGGCCTACTTAAAGAGCTGCGAAGGTTGGATGATAAACTTCGTCTTGTCGAAGTACAGCTACTGGAGTCAAGAGTCTACCACGCACTTGGAAATGTACCTAAAGGTCGAGCCGCTCTGACTTCCGCCCGTACTTCCGCCGCCTCCGTCTACACGCCTCCTCTCCTCCAAGCAGGTCTGGACATGCAATCCGGCATGCTCCATGCCGAAGACCAAGACTTCGGCACAGCGTACTCGTACTTCATCGAAGCGCTCGAAGGCTACCACTCGCAAGATGATGCCGACAAAGCACGCTCGGCACTGATGTACATGCTGCTGTGCAAGATCATGCTGAACCTGAACGACGACGTGAACTCGCTGCTGGGGTCGAAGCACGCACAGCGGTACGCGGGCAAAGGGCTGGACGCGATGAAAGCGGTCGCGCGCGCACACACCAACCGCAGCCTCGAGGAGTACGAGAAGGCGCTCGGTGACTACCGCTTCGAGCTCGGCAGCGACCGCTTCATTGCCCGCCACCTGCAGCGCCTGTACGACGCCCTGCTCGAGCAGAACCTCATCAAGGTCATCGAGCCCTACTCGCGCGTCGAGATTACTCACGTCGCGAAGATGGTCGGCCTCGATACGCTGCAGGTCGAGCGCAAGCTCAGCCAGATGATTCTGGATAAGGTCATTGTCGGCGTGCTGGACCAGGGATTGGGTGTGCTCATCATCTACGAGGAAGATGAGAGAGATCGAGGCTATGATGCTGCGCTAGAGACGATTGAGAAGTTACACAATGTCGTCAATGTGCTATACACTAACCAAGCATCGTTGCTGGAGTGAGAAGCATACTAGAAGCGGATGGAGTGCACTATTCGGTAGAGCAAGGAGTATGGAGATCAGGTCTGAGATGTACAGTATAGACCAAAACTTTAATGCCAACGCATCACCTTGATTAGATTTTGAATTTCGTATCATTTGGAGGTCTTGTGGAGGTTGCTTCCAGTTGTACATCATTACTCCACGGACGACGTCCATCATGCAATATCTTACAGCTCTTTTTCCAAACATACAATACCCGGCATAACTATTTATCATACCCGAGCCATACCCATCCAAACACGTCCAAGCAATGACAAACATCCCTCCAACGCCAAATCATTGCGTGATAACCCTCAAAGCCTGCAACATCAGCCCGAACACCAGCCCTCTAGCAACCTTCTCAACCTGCAACGCATCAAACACCCTCCCCAGCGCCTCCCCAGTCGCCGCGTTCCCCATCACGCCCGTTAACGCCGCCGGCATGCCCCTCTCAACGAGCAACCTCCGCGCCTTAACCCTGAGCGCCTCCTTCTCCTCGGGCGAGGGCTCCGGCGGCCACAGCGTAAGCTCGTCCTCGGTGGGCAGGGCGTTGAGGCGCAGCTTGCGGAGATGCAGGGCGACGCCAGCGTCCGATGCGTTGGCGTCCAGCACGCTGGCCTGCAGCAGGTCGCGGATCGACAGCAGCTGCGGGTTGCCGGGGCGCAGCAGGAAGGTCTTTGCGGCGGTGAGCAGCGTGCGCCGCAGCGTCCAGGCGGAGGAGAGTGTGTACAGCTCTTGGATCGTCGCGAAGAGCAGCTCCACTGTTGCTTGCGTTTCTTGCTCGGTTAGCGCGGCTTTGGGTTTGGGCGCTTGCGGTTGCGCGGCTGGCTCGATGGCGCTGGCATCTTTGGATAGGGATGAGGTTGATGTGGAGGGGCGAGGCGGTCGATCGAACTCATTGGATTCGGAGCGCCGCGTCAAGCCGACGTTAGGATCGTAATCATCCGTGATGTCTGTTGGCAGCGGTGGCAGTTGAATGATTTGGTCTCCTCCGAGTGCCGGAACTGATGACGACTCTGGGATTGGCCTCGGTGGAGGTCGAGGTTTCTCTTCTACGAGGGTTTGCTTTTGCTCCATTTGAGGAATTGGTGCGGGTTGTGTGTCAACCACCGGTGATGACGATCTAATGCTATCCTGGCTCGGACGTGCCTTTGGTATGGACAGATTGCTATCTGTTCGAGGAGGGAGTGATGGTAGAATATCGGTACTACTTCGAGCTGGGTACTTTTGGTTTGTTCTTCCTCGAGTCACGCCCTTACTACCGCTCAGAACGTTGCTCACGCCTCCAATAAGCGCTTTACCACTACCAGCAACTTCTTTGGGAGCTTTTGCCAAAGCATCGACTACACCCTTACCCATGCTTTCGAACGCTGCCGGAGATGGCCATCCAAAGGTACCCTTCTGACCGGCTGATTTGGTCAAAGCTCGCTCCTTTTCAAGGAAGCGTTTCATTCCCTCGCTTTCTGCTAGAGACTGGAAGCGGACAGCATCGAGAAGGTATCTTTCGAGATCCTCCCTTAGCTGAGGTGCTGTTCTTCCTTTCCAGTTGGGAAGAGTCGAGTGTGCTTCTGCAAAGACACCGGCGCCTGAGATTTTTGCGATGCGTCCCAATACCCAGTGAAGGTTTTCAAAATCGATGTATTGACGAACAATCATCCATCCAGGATATTGTGAAGTTGCCGGTTCAATTTGGATCATGTAGTCCGTCATCGGCTTCTGTTTGATAGCTTTACGGTCCGATGGATCCGAATCATCATATAGTGTTATCTTCGCATTATGTAATGTCAAAGGTTCGACTTCCTTCTTCTCAGAGGCCTCTGAAATTTCTGATTCTGATCGTACAAGACTAGGATCAAGTTGGTCAAAGCTTGTGAATGTTGTAGGTTCCGAAGCAGTAGACGACATCACCGCCTCTGCACCGTCATGAATTCCAGCGGAAGTTGACGTTTCAGACGGCCGTACGTCCTCATCACCCGGAGTATCACCTCGAGATGAAGTTGGCGTATCTATACCCTGAGTTGTGCTTACAGAGGCGTCATCAAACACTCCTGATGAAGACGACGCCATTGTGCTATCCGAAGCTGAATGTTCCGGTTTTGGTTCGGTATTGACTGCGTCTCCCACACCTTGCTCACGCAGCTTTTCGGCGTCGTGTTCCGCAATCATCTGAGACAAACGTTGCGCTTCCTTCATAGCGTCGTCCATGGCTTCTTGAGCCTTGCTGACAACTCTTTTGTGCTGAGCTACTCGCTTAGCTTCAGCTTCTCTGGTGGCTGATTCGGGAGTATCATCAACTTTATTTGGAGATCCATCAACGATACCTTCTACTCCAGCGTCAATTTCTTTCATAAGTTCAGGTTCCCCTTCTTCCAGTAGGTATGCAATCCAATCGTTGATGAACTGTGGCTTTGAACACGCTATGATAGTATATTCGACGCACAATTTTGCTAGCATCTGCTGAAGGAAGATGCGGACAGGCTCACAATTATACGCCTTTGGGTCGAGATAACATTCAAGGATGTCTTCGGCCACGAGCATGAGCTTCTTTTCCTGATTGGCAACATCGACGATATTTGCGAGGTTGCTGTGTGGCTTCATTTCCAGATAATTGTCGATTGCGTCGGATACTGTAGCCGTAGGAGATATACTGACAGCCGCATGTAACTCGTTGAAGAAAACAATGGTGATGGAGGATGAGTGAGCGAGAAAGTCGAGGAAGATGTCGGCAGGTCGTTTTCTTGATAGGTGGTTCGAAATGCCGAGCAGAAATGCTACATAAGTCCGTCTGGAAGATTGCGGAAAGGTTTCTTCTGCAGGCAGGATTGGTGAATACCACCATTTAACATAGTCTCGAATAACTGCATCGACAAGCTCAGTGAGAGCAGCCTGTGTCTCCGGCTGAAAGCCGTCAAAGTCCAATTTCTTCTTGGATTGAAGGTCGACACGATCAGCCATAATTTCTTCGCTTTTGTCGGCAGTTTTATCCTTCTCTTCATCTCTCCAAGTGAGAACTCTGTGAATGATGTCGAGGCCAATCTCTTTTCTCCGTCTCTCCTCCACAATTTTCGCGGCTGTGTTGGTCGGTTTCTCCCATGTCGCGTGTAGTACCACACCTCCTGCGACACCAATTATAACCAGACCGACTCTTCCCAGAACGAAGTATGTGATAGCACCTAAGCCGACAAGACAAGCTCCTAGTGTTTCGGTGCTGGCCGTGGAAAGGAACTCAAGAGCTCGATCAGTCAACTTTAGGAGTATACATTGTAAGCTTTGGCCTTCATGATCCTCCTGCTTCGCATTTTCCTTCTTTTTATTTTCCTCCTCACTTGGGCTTAAACTTTCTCTCAATTTGTGGTCTGGAAGGCCTTCATCGCCGTTCGGAATCGGAGTTCGTTCGCTGTCGTCGTCCATAGCTGACTGCACTCATGCCGTGCCCGCCGATTGTAAACAAGAGGAGATTTAACTGAATTATGCGCTTCTCATGTTTCAGCGTCGGGTTGGAAAAGGTATACGTGTGGGTTGGAGTGAATGTAGTAGAAGGGCATGCGACAGACATCTGATCTGGCCGCAAGATGACCGACGCGAAGGCTGGCTGAGGCTACCTAGGGAACACGAGGCAATGATTGCTCTAGAGTGAGTTAGGTAAGCAGCTCGAAATCACCCTCAGGGCCTCAACGGGGTTTCTGACACCCAAATTATTATTGCCCGAATTCCACCGCATGGCTTAGAGATTTCTCTCCGAAAAGCAGTGCCATTCGCTGTTATTCCCGTCATATATGAGATCCCGCAGCTCCAATCCGTCTTTCTTTCCTGTCAATCTCTCCATTCAATCCGGAACTCTCTTTCGTTGAACCATGTCCGAAACTGCTTTCGCGAGTATTCCAAACTCTCACCCTCCAAACGACGATAAAGTTCTTGCCCATGTAGTTGAGTATCAGTCTGCACGGCTTGATAAGTCACCCATATACAAATTCCTCCTTTCCGATGCCGAGATCTACTACGCAGCCCCAGGTTTGATCGTCGCCCGCTTAACAGTCACCGCAAACCACATCAATGCCGGCGGAGGTTTACATGGATCAGTGACTGCCACGATTGTGGATTGGGCCGGCGGCCTCTGTATAGCTGCGTACGATTGCAGGCAAAAGACTGGAGTAAGCGTAGAAATCAATGTTAGCTATGTCAGCATAGTAAAAGTAGGAGACATAATTGATATCGAAGGGAAGGCGGAGAAGGTGGGGTCGAATATTGCATTCACAACCGTGGAGATCCATCAGATCGTCAATGATACCAGAAAGAAACTGGTGGCTACAGGACGGCACACGAAGTTTGTCCGGCCGTAGACGGAGTTCCCCCAAACGGCTCCCCTCCCGGACTAGGGTTTGCCAATGGCATCACGTCTTCGTTATGCCAAACACGGTATGCAGCGATTGAACTCAATTCCGCCGTGAACTAGTTAATGACAAGCAAACAGCCATCCTCTTTGCGTCTGCATGAGTCTTCACTCTGAATGCTGGACTCACTCTTGATGGCCAGAGCAATACGTCCTTCGAAGTTTCAATCCGCTCGAGCTATACACACGTTCAGCGACACATTATGTCGAAGGAGACAAGCATAAATTAAGGCTATACTACGAGAAGACGCCTTTCTAATCTGAAGCTTCAAATGTGAATATTTCGGCCTAGGCTCTCCGATCCAGCTCTCTCTGCAGTATAGCTCGTAAGTCATCTACGCAATGAAGCATCCAGGAACATAAATACATCCAAAGTGTCTGGTATCCAGCGCTGTGCGCCTCGCTGACTCCGCCTCCAAACGCCAATTCCGAAACCTTACTCTGGCGTCTCTTTACTCTGGCGTCTCGGAATAAACGCGCAATGGCTTCCCAACCAGATCAGCTTTAATCTGTAGCGCCAAGAATCTAGAGTAGAATCTTGCCAGGCCGATATTGCCTCCAGTGAACCAAATTCCAGGATCTATAGGGTAAGTGTCAGCTATATGTGGGAGTAGTATTGCCTTGAGCACTGTACACTTACGTCCAATGGGCTTCCAAGCACCTCGCAGTTCTCCCTCTTTGTCTACTCCCCACCAATCCTCTAGTTTCGCACCCACTTCATCTCCTACAATGGCTTCCGCAGCCAATCTCATATTGCCTTCAAAGCCAGTCGCCACAATGATGACATCGGCGTCCAGCGTACTGCCATCGTCAAATTCCAGACCAGTCTCAGTAAAGGAGACAGCCTTGGCGTCCGACTTCATCTTGATTTCACCATCCGCGATCTTTTTGCTAACGCCAACATCAATGTAATGGCCTCCAAACCGTTCAAAGAGGCAAGAGTATAGGTCCATGTTTCTTTCCACTCTGAAGCCGTTGGCTTCAAGTTTGTCGAATCTCTCCGGCTCTTCGCTTGCAAATTTGCTGATGGCTCTCATCGCCATTAATCTCAGTACTGCGCTAGGACTTGACATGCTCATCATATCTGCTAACGCCGTAGGCACCTTGTCATTGTAGATCTGATCATAGATCTTCCTCCAGTATTCCACGGGACATACTGGTGTACGACCACGCTGAACCATCGTTACTGACGCGAGACCATGCTCGAGCATGTCGTTTGATATGTCATGACCGCTGTTGGCGCTTCCGATGACAACACCTTTCAGACCCTTCCATGGCCGAGCCGACCTATAATCTACAGTATGTTGTAATATGCCCCGATAACGATCCCTGTTGGCAATGTTGGGCCATTTAGGCACTTGGCCACCTCCACCGATTGCGAAAACGAGGTGTCTAGTTTCCAAGTGTTCGCTTAGACCAGCTTTTGTAATATCCAAACGCCAAATCTGCCTGCTCTCATCCCACTTGGCTCGCTCCAAGTTCGTCCTCAACCACACGTCGATGCCGTACAGCTCCACAAATTTCTTATATCCCTCGGACATCTCTTCAACGTTGAGGTGATAAGGATACTTGTCGGACGGCCAAATGCGATGGCTGAAAGGCATCTGACCATAATCTCTGCTCGTATGGATCGACACGCTCTCATACCGACCAGTCCAGTTCGCGCCAACCTCGGCGTTCCGATCCAGCACGACAGCCTGCACACCAAGCGCCTTGAGCCTCCCGGCCACACAAAGGCCCGCCATCCCCGCACCCACCACCACGCAGTCCGCAAACGGGAGGTCGCCGTCGCCATCGACGCTCTTCGGCGTGGGCAGCTGGTCCGGGCTGGCAGGCCTCTCCGCCATCAGCGCGTCGGCATCGGGGTCCTCGCGCGCGGCGAGCGCCACCGGCCACAGCTGGTCGACGTCGCCGAAGCCATCCACGTTGCGCAGCGCCGTGACAAGCGTCCACACGCGCCACGCCAGCCGCTCATCGCTGACAACGCGCACGATGCCGTCGCACACGCGCGGCAAGCCATCCGCATCGATGCGAAACAAGAAGCGGGCCTCGATCCACGAGACAGCAGGCGCCGGCCTCACAACGCGCACGGCACCAGGGCCGTCCGCAAGCGCAAACGCGTGCGGCGCGTAGACGGCCGTCAGCGCGCGCCACGCAGGCTCGATGGTGGCGGCGCCGGCCAGCGTGCGCGCGGTGCCCGTCAGGCAGAAGAGGTCGCGCCACAGCGCGTCGGGGGCCAGCAGCGCGCCGTCCAGCAGCTGCAGGTGCACCAGCACGGCCTGAGCGACCGGCACGGGGTCCACGTCTTGCTCGATCGTGCTGCTCGGAAGCGCGCCCGGCAGCGACGCGATGGGGAAGGCGGGCGCGCGGGAGCGCGCTGGCGGTGGTGATGATGGCGATGAGGGCTTCTGCGCCGGGGGCGGGATCGATTTGGGCTTGCGGTCTGTGGTTGACGGCGTGCTGGGTGAGAGAAGCATTTTGGTTTGATGGACTGTGCTTGTTGAATGGAATGCGGATTGCGAGACTGATACGTCTTAAACGGAAAAGATTCGTTGCATCTGATTTCGAGCGCGGCTGGAGAATGCTTCGCGAGGCTTTTGGCAGTGACGACCTTCCGGGACAGTTGTACGTAGTCGAGTTGCGCAGCTGGTGTCGGATCACGGCGGGGGATGTTTTAGGACTTGGAAGTCAGATTTCTGCGAGCGTGATAATTGGATCAGCCCCCAAATTCCAGTTACTGATCGTTTGTGTCTTTCATTCTCTTCCAATATGACAAAAAATGATGAGGCGGTACACAATGGTCGATGAGGAAGATGTCTCGCGGCGGCGACAGCGGATGCAGGGCTGCGCGTTAGTTAAGAGCGAATTGGCATTATCGAACGGCCAGATGAGCCAAAAAGGCCAGGCCACTTGACGCATCTTCCTTTTGGCCCGGGGGCTTGCAGAATCGTTGGGCCTAGCATACTCTGGCCGGTTTATTCCTCTACATACTTGTATCATTCGCGGATCATCATCCTTTCTTAGCAGTCGCCCGTCAGCGCAGCCATAAGCGCCATGCAGACCAATGTGACACTTGCAAAAGCAAGACCGCCAAAGGAAACACCTGATGTGCTGGTGGCAAGAATGCTGACTACGGCAACAGAGGCGCCACAGCCGGACACATGTCTCGAGCGGCAGGAAAATCCTCTTTCAGCCGTGGGATTGTGAGAGAATCTGCAGTCTGGTCGAGGGTGTCTGGGTTTGTGCCGATGAGTGGGGTAGAAGGGGCAGCCAGCGTAGCCAGCGCAGCCAATAGTGGCCTCGAGGATTCGAGCCTGCACAACTAACTGTCTTGTACTACCCGCACGCCCATCGCAGCCCAGCGAGAACAGACGAGAAGAATTGAGGCTTGCATGATCTAGAGCATTTGACAGCGGATGAGGCGCAGCAGCTACCTTGTCGCATCCATTCTTCCGAAGCATCGAGATTGCGCTCTCTGCCTTACAATCGCATCATGACTGTACCTTCAACTCATGGACCATAATTGAACGCCTGGCTCTCTAAATGAGACTGCTTACTACTCGTTCTCGCTCAAAGGATCCGAATTTGATCAACAGGCCCTGATCGGATGAGAGTCTGAGACAGGGATACGAGCTCGACGTTCCTAGCAGAGATCGTGACCCATGTCACAAATGCAGCCAAAGTTTGAACTACACAAAACATTTCTATACTTCCGCTTTCAGCTAAGGCTTCACACCTTTGCCGCTGATTTCTTTGGTTATTGGTGGAGCTGGTGGCTGATACGATAGAGTCATTTTGAGCTAATTGTTAGGGTATCATTTTGCAAGAGACTTGGAAATAGGGTTGAGCCGATGCACTGAGGTCCTCTTCCGAAGAAAGACGAACTGGCGTGCCGTTTCAAGACGGGCTCAAACCATATGTATACCTGCGACCATTCGCCTAACATTTGATGATACTGATCCCTTCGAATAAGATTTGATAACCAGATCCGACCAGATCACACCCGGCTCCACCCGTCCTGGACGGAGACTGGACGCCCAGAGGAGCAAGGGCACGATGGTCGACGATGAAAACACTGCCAAAGAATCAAGGTATGATGGTTGACGATGAAAACACTGTCAAAGAATCAAGGCGCTTCGGAACTTTTTTATTGCTGACGATAGATGTGCAAACGAGTCATTGACAAGCAAGCCACCGACATCGACAAAGAACCATTTGGACCACTAGCAGCGGTTCTCTTCGTAGAAACGTTAGCGGTTGGGCGTTTGCTGTCGGCCATGGTGATCAACGTCAACTTTGTTGGCTTTGTAGATCCCCAAGAACCCAAAATAACCTTGCTGACCAAAGCAGCATACCTATTCTGGAATCCGCTCTTACTGCCCATTATGGCAGACTATCGTGTATTGTACATGTAGCCAGCTGGTGAACCTTATGCATGCACCCGCAACTAGTCTTTAAAGTCGCTTTTAATTTCTGGAAAGGTGACTAGTATCTGGAATGTCGGTAGTGATCACGACAGCATGGTAGTTTCCGCATCGTAAGCTGTCATCAATTAGCATACGAGATCCTCGTAGCAGAACGAACTCATGAATGGTATAGATCGTTCCTTTCTCCGAGTATCAAGTTCAGCAAGTTCTCAACTTTATATTTGTTCCACAACATGAAGAGAAAGAGAATCATGAAGGAAGTTATAGGATTGGCTGACTGGCTGACAGATAGACAGACAGGCAGACGTGGATAGCTAGCTATATACTTCCAGTCTCTTTCGACGCCTTAGATCCATCTCGATCCAGGATAAGATAAGTATCCAAAACACATGGCTGAGATGATAAACTTGCACTAGCCGCAGCCGGTGTTTCCGTCCTTGCAAACCGCAATACAAAGTGAAAATCCAAAAGGGGAGCATTATCAGAATCAGATCTTTTCCTTCAAGCCAAACCGTGCCTTTACACACTACCGAATAGAAGTTAGGTAGGCACCTCGATGCCACACCAGCAGGCCTCCATTTCTTAACCATCCGCTCCTTTCTCGCTCGGCAGCTCGCAGAACAGAGTCGAAAGAAGAATTCACGGACACCCTTCACCGCACGCAAAGCGACGGAAGCACAAAGAGAAATACAGTATCATCGTAGAAGTCGTGTCATCGAGCGGATCTAGCTCGACGGGGAGGGCCTATGGCCGCCGACGGGCTTGCGAACGACAGGGCTGGGCAGCGACACAGTCGGCGACGTTGCCAGAGCGGGCGCGGGAGCTGGGCCCGCGGGCGCTGGCCCAACCGCCATCTCGCTGACACTCTTGCTGCGGCGGCGGAGGGCGTCGGGCCGCGGCGTGGGCTTGAGCCCGCCGGCGCCGTACGGGCCCGGCGACGCCGAGCGCGCCCCCGGCTGGTACGCCACGTACGGCGACGCGTTGCTGCTGGCGCGGCCGCGGCGCGGCCCACTGGGTCCGCCGACGGGTGACATCGGTCGTGGGCCTTGCGCGTACGGCGCGGGTGAGTTGCGTCCGTTGGGTGTCAGCGGCCTTGGCATCATGCCGGGACCTGGTGAGGCGCGGCCGCCGGGTGCGGGCGAGGCGCGTCCGCCGCCCGGAGTCAGTGGTCGTGGGATGCTGCCTGGGCCGTTGGGGCCTGGGCCGCGGGGCGGGCCAGGTCCGGGACGGCCAGCGGGCATGCCTTGACGTGGAGCGTTGGCGGGACGAGCTTGGAGTGGGTTCTTGGATAGGCAGGAGCGCGGTACTACACCGCTCTTGCTGCCGTCCATGAGTTCGCAGAGTGCCTGAGTAAATGCGTTAGTTTTATTTCAAAGTAGTTTAGAGCAGTCACTTACCCAACCATCGTCATACTCGTGCTTCATACGTAGAAGTTGGCCGGTGTGAATCTCCAGTTCGTCTTCCATCGAAGGCATGAAATCCATCTGAACACGGTGAACTGGACCTTGAGGTGCTGGCTTCTTCGGACTGTTCTTAGCTACGGCAGCTGCTCCTACAGCTGCAACTGCAACTGCACCAGCAACCGCTGCTGCGGCTCCGTCACTGCCTTTGCTTTGTCCTGAGATATTGGAGCTAAAGCTCGATGTAGCTGGAGACGGTGGAATAGAAGCCGGTAGCGGGAAATCAGCAGGATTGACGGGTGGAGGATCTAGTTGAGCAGCTGGAGCGACTGGTGGAGCTGGCAAGTCGGCGTCTTTAGACTTAGCATGGGACGAGCCTGGTGGCGAAGACGAAATAGTTTCGGCGTGGTTACCGAATGGATTGGCAGGATCGTTTACGGCATTCCTCTCGGCTCCAGGACGTTCCCATGCGCTGACACCAGGTTTGCGAAGACCAGTGGCTTCCTTCTGCGCGACAGCACCCGCGACCACGGCAGCTCCAGCCACAGCTGCAGCTGGCATCAAATTTGAAGCGGGAACAGAAGGTCGAGGAACACCAGGAGCGGCACTTCGTCGATCAGCGCTGAAGTTGGGGTCAAATTCCGTCATTGGTCGAATGCTGAGGCGAGGAACTTCTTCAGCTCGCGGAACAGCAGCAGCGGCCATGGTATCAGGTTCCGGGAAACGTGGAAGAGCATCAGGTTGAGTCATGGCCATCTTCTCATCATCCAACCGCTCGTGCGCCTCATGTTTAGCCTTGTATCGTCGGTAGAGATAGTAAAGACCACCACCGATCAAAGCGAACAGAATGATCAGACCAAAGGCCAATCCGGCTTTCGCACCTCCCGTCATACCGCCGGAAGCAGCAGATGTTGGCGACGGGCTATTGGTGGCGGCATGCTGGACGGCGGAGGTAGGTTCAATGTGCGTGGTTGACGGAGCCATGGTGATGCTGGGCGTTGGAGTCGGAGTCGTTGTCGGGATAATGTCCGTATCTGTGCTGGACGACGGAGAGCTTCCAATCGTGCTTGACGCTGCAGCGGCAGATGTATCCGCATCACCGGTGTACTCGGCGGACGAATCATCAGTAGACTTCGGATCGTCTGTTACGGTATGCGTGGGGTTGAGCAGCGCGCTCAGCGAGTTGAGCTCCTCGGTGATGTAGACGGCGGGACCGCTAAAGGTCTTGTCGGCGGTGGAATAGACAATGGAGACGAGAGTGAGAACTGGATTGCCTGGATCAGCATCTCGCGCGTTGATTTCAACGATGGCAGGATCAGTGCGACGGAAAAGGCCGTCGAGAAACCGGCCGAAGTTCATCTTGACGAATGTTTGGTTTCAACCGCGGTCGACAGTGGGCGTAAACGAAGAATTGACGACAAGGCTATCGTCGCTAAACTGACGGCCAGCGTATGAGTGAAGAATAAAGGTGGATGGAAAGCGGAGGTGTGGTCTTGGTTTGCTGCAGAATGTTGTGCTAAGCAAACAAGACGGCAATACGTCGGAAAGCCACGGATGGGCGTTAAAAGAGTGAAAGCGACGCGATTGAAGCCGATAAAAGAAGGGCGACGACAACCGGGCCGTGACAGAGTGGAAAAAGGACGTAGCGAGGGTGTGAAAAACGAGAGACGGTGGGTTCACAAGCTTGTGAAGGAGGTTGAGGAGGGTGAGAGCAGAGCGAAGAGGGAGAACTGAGGGTGGACTAGGGCATATCACACGGCGGAGGGAAGCGGGCGCCTGAGATTGGAAGAGGCTTGGAAGGATGAGTTGCGAGAGAGGAAGAGCTGTTGGGCCGAGCATGGGGGCAGAATGATGGCTGGGCATTGCTAAGGAACAGCGTAGCCGCTAGACGTGCCAGGGCCTTCCCTTTGCAGTCAAGTGTCAGGAACCGGAGCGGTAGGGGAAATTACTAGCTGGCGTCTGCTCCTCACAATACCGTGTCTTTATTTCCCCATTCCCAAAAATACTTCCGCTTATCCGTTCTACCCAGCCTCCATCACAAGACTTCAACACTCCGAGTGCGTATGAGTGCGAGGGCGTAGTCGTGAGGGAACGTGTATGTGCGATCTGCGTAGGCAAAACTACCATTCCATGCCTGCGAATCAAACATGTACACAAGCTGCAGCCCTTGATGCTGACATCTGACTGCGTGCCGGAGCTTTGTCCATTGTCTCCTAAGCCTCCGCACCTGTCGCCTTCTCCTGTTGCTCCTACGTTGCGACCATTGACTACATACTGCCTACTCGTGAACTCAACCTCCAAGCCGGTTTTTGGTAGGCTTCTTGTTTGGCGGATCCGCTTTGTTTCATGGCTGTTGGCTGTTAGCCGTGCGCGCTGTTTATTCCGCCGTGAGCGAACTTGAAACCACCATCGCTCGCGCCATCCAAGAGCCTACCAAGCCCGCCATCTCGTCCCTGACTGGCTGGCCGAGAGAACCGGAAATTGGGGTGGAGGCGCAGCTCGTGTCAATCGTGTCGGTTCACGGCGATTTTAATCGTATCTTCGCTTCATGTGGCCTCCCTTCCTGGTCGGACAACTCCATCCACATGCGCCCTTTCTCATTATCACTCGTGATAACTTTGATGAACTTCACTCTGGCCCATGACGACATCTATCCTCCGGCCATTCACTAAGGCCGAGGCCAAGGCCGTCGAGATCTCATCTGCCACCTTGAACTCCATTGGTGAACTTTTGATTTACCTCGTCACAACATCAGGTACCTGGTTACTTTCGCGGGTATCTCGTATCTGGAGAATCTCAATGTCCCCAAGCCCTTGCAGCAACTTCAACGCGCCAATCGTCCGTTTCCTATCCAGCCATTCCATATCGCGTTTCCTTGAGCAAGCATCTCCCTGGCTAAATCTTCAGCCGTCTTGCCCTCCGCATCTCTGAGCGTTCTAATGTCGGGCAAACCGGCACTTTCCGAATCCTCTTCTCTCATGATGCCCATCGTTTCAGCCTCCTGAAAGACTTCGGCCGGAAACTCGGTCAGCGGTAGCTCACTCGCCATCAGCAACAGTAACAACGCCACTTCTCTACTGCCAGCTTGAACCGCTGCATGAAGGCCAGACTGCATGTTACCAATCGGGTCCTGATAGCGATAGACGTGCTCCATCGACGGCCCATGTTCATCTTCATCCTCCTCCTCTGCTTCCTTGGAGAATTTGATCATCTCTGCCACTGCCTGCACGTCACCCGCGTGACAGAATTCGAGGAATGCCCGAGCCTTGCGTTCATCAGGGTATGCTTTCAAATACGACTCCTCCGTCAGCATTGGTAGTATGTCCAAGTTCTCCTGTAGCCCCCCTTCGTTGTGAAGGTTGCAAAGTATCTGCTGTATACCGCCCGGACCTTCAGACGTCAATGTCTTACGGCAATTTGGGCACTCTGTGATTTGGTATGCGTCGAGCAGACACTGCCTGCGCGTTGCCATCAGCGACCAATGGACCAGTGAGTAACAAATTTATCGCGTGTTCGACGTACCAGTGAAAGTGGCACCCGCAGTTCAGATGGACATCATCCGGTACCGTCTGCTTCGTTGAACTCGACCCACCAGCTGCGCTCGATTCACCTGTCTCCATGTCTTCGTCTTCATCCTCAAACTCAACTTCAACCACCAGTGGATCGTGACAAGCAGCGCAAGTAGTCATGATCATAGACAGCTTCCCGTGGCTGTATCGGGCTTGATTTTAATGCAAGTTTAAACACGCTACTAAAAGATTTCTTTCAATATGTGTCTACTCTTCAGAGCTATTGGTTCACTTGAGCTTCGCTGGCGAAGTATCGCTGCACTTTGTTTGCACGATAAGTTCAACTTCATTCCGTCATTATTATTTTTTTTCTTTCAGTGTCAGGGTCGGAAATGCTCCGGTACGAATCACCCAATCAAAGCAATGCAGACAATCTCTACTCTCGGGATCCATCCACCAAGCTTTCCGGCCCGTATGTTTCGAAACAATTCAATTTCCCTTTCAACCCTTGTTTGCCACGGGGACGCGTTCCGGCGACATAATCTATGTGACGTTCCGAAACACCTGGTGTGAACTTGGGTAATATCCGGAAAGCGAGATTTGCATAACTCAGCCTCAAGCTTACGCTTTCGAATTAACTCCCAAGCATGATTTCACAGGCAGCAATGATGTGGCCATCTCTAATACACCTTTGAAGATTCACAAGCCGAGGACTGCTTCGCAGATGCATACACTGGCATATCGAAGGTGTATGCGAAGCTCTACATTCTACGTCCATATGGGAAATGAAACTGCAGGCACAAAGCAACACGCCTAGGATTTGATCCTCCGACCACGCTCTCAATAAAACATTGATTATTTGATAGGGCGGCTTTGGTTGTCTCGCTAAGTCTACCATACAAACATTTTTATTACGGCAACAAGAGCAACCTGTATGACTGCAGCCGGTCTCTCAATCTAGACTGACCGCGATGCTCGAAGCCGTAGATGACGACACGACCGAGTGGATACATGGTCCAGCTCATCATGCCTCGGTCGAAAATATCACGACTTGATATTAGAGGCTAGTCGTGTTCGAAGTACTTTCCATGGCATCCGAGGGCACCGAGGACTGGAGCGTACCCAGCTCAATCTTGCTCACCGCTGCTGGAGACAGATGGAGATACTGAGACTTCAGGCCGTCGAACATGAACACGCGGCTCTGCTTTGGACCCGCCAAAGTAACTTGAACTCTGCGTGAAGAGAAGCTCTCAGGAGACGAGTGGCAATGGGGTCTCATCTGACCCAGGCTTTGTGACTCACTCCCCGTTGTAAAGATATGTAATGCTACCTCTGTCTGTTATGTAACGAATCGCCCAGCACTGAATGACTCAATCGCTGCCTACCTCTCAGCCGCTGCTATGCGATGTACATAGGGTACATAGGGTACATAGGGTACATAGGGTACATAGGGTACATAGAGTACAAATAGTACAACGTAATTCAAGCAAATCATAGCATTCGTTCCATTCGGGAAGCTGATTTCGGACCTGAACAGCACGGTGCCAAGACTGGATCCCTAGGTATCTTTGAGAGCAAAGGACCTCATTCTGGTCATAACTGGCAGAATACAAGACGTATTTCTGGGTTCCCGAAGCGGCATTCCCAGTTCCAGTGTTCCGTTAAGCCTTTCGATTCTGGCTACAAATAGATCGCCAGTATCCCACGCATTATCTATGGGCCAAACCGAGAGAGGTATCCTCACTAGTAAAAATATTTTATTCCAAGTTCGTGTCCGCGGTTTCGATTTATTCGGCCGTGTAGAATTGTTGTTGACCACAGGTACGTAGGATCCTTATCGAAGTTCGTAACTGATATGAAAGTGCTAACACTGTAATTACACGTCTTTGTGAACCATCAAGAGGTTTGATAGCAATTACATAAATCACTATTCGGTATGTACATCTTGCGATCCATATTGTGCGTGTAAGACTTGTTCCTCTTGTTGATCATCGGTCCACTGCTCGGTCGTCATTTCTATCGCTCTATTCATCGTCTGGTTTCCTGCAAACGGAATGGCAGGAACCGGTGACAGATCTTGCAAACGTCGTAGTTTCTCCATTGCCGCTCTTCGCCGTTCATCATTTCGTGATTGCATTACATCGGCCCACCTGGATTGGATCACCTCTGGGGCTTCTTCGCAGTAATTCAACAGGGCCGCTACAACCAAACGGAAGCCCGGAGAAGAAACTTGATCGAACTTTACCATATTCGTGTGATTGGCTGCAATTCCTGACTTCTCTGTATCATCGACATTCGGAACTGCACTCTCTTTGGTCACGATGTAATCCAAGTCATACCCAAGATACGTCTTCTCTTGCTCCCAGAAGAAGTATATACAAAAATTCTTCATCAAAGGAACGAAGTAATCGGTAATATTCTGTAAAGTCTCCGACTCCTCGTTAAGTGCTGACACCAAGTCGGACTCGACCTGGACGATCCTCCGCGGAGCAGCGATGGACGCAAGTTTCTGAAGTGTACCAAGCATACGTGCTTTGGATGATCCATGATGAGGTGTTCCGAAAAACATTATGCCGTACGTGCAGGTAAAAATAGTTTGAATATGTTCGATTCTATCAGAGGTTCTGGTTTGGGCATAGGAAAGTGCCTAGAAGGGGAGCTCAAGTAAGTAACTACACATTCTCTGGCCTCATGCGCTGGGAGAAGTCATAAAAACACGAAACTTACCCTTTTTACAATTATTCCGCCGAGTGAGTGGCAAAGGAAGATAATCGGCTTGTTGACCCTATTTTCTAGCTAGCGAAAGGTCAGCACGAGTGTTCATCGTGCAGCAAGGACATGTTCTTCCGGGACCGTTCCAGCTTCTGCATACCTTTCTATCCGCATACAGCTGTGCTACAAGAGTATGTGCGTGATTGTGAATTCTGTCTTTGGATGTCGCACTGCCAGTTAGGGCCGAGAAGCTGGCATTGTATCCCCAGACCAGTACTCGAGCACTTTTGACGTATTTTGGAAGAAAGTCTGGATGAGATAGCCAGCAAACGTTGTTCTTTGCGGTCCATGTTTTGACTGCGTCTCCGTTGAGACCATGTACAGCAACAATGCTATAGAACATTAGGTTAGCAGTGCTATCAAGCCCATACCGCGGTAAGGTGGCAGAAATTCGCACTCACTCAACGTCTGGTTCTACATCCGCAGGTCTGTATACCTCTTTGATGCCTAAGATTGTTTGTTCTCGTAACGGCATTATAAAGAGAGATATGAGAGAGAATGAATAACCACAGCGCCAAGTGAGGCGAACTCAGAAGACTCTTATATGTCGTTGTGCCTGGACAGCCTGTAATCTCGCTATCCACATCTCGTTGTATGTGGCTGTGCCGCACGACAGAGGCATTCATACCAATCATTACGCGCTTGACTCCTACTAACAGGCGAATCTAGGATACGGCGTCGTATCCTCTAGAAGCGTTTAAAGTTCCCAACAATCCTGAAGGCAGCAGCGTGGCTCGTTAAGGCTCCTAATTAACAGCTTACACAGTGGTTTCATGTCGAAAGACGCTTGGCCTGTCCATACCTACGAGTTTCACTAGGCCTGAGAATGTGAGGGACTGCGTATCGGCGTGTCTCCGTAATCTATTGGACCTCATATCTATCTTTCCGAACCACAGTAACTCTACAACCATCAGCACTTGACAAAACAAGTGTCAGTCGCTGTTTTTCTGTCCCAACCGGTTCGATTTTCTCCCCCGTCGGTAGATCTATGACGGGAAATGTCTGCAAAAGTCGCACAACACCGTAAGAGACTTCCATGAGCGCGAAATCTTCCCCAAGGCATTGCCTCGGACCACCATTGAACGGAAAGTATGCCCAACCAATATTTGCCAGTTCCCCAGTTTCCCATCTTTCTGGCCGAAAGTGGTCCGCATCTGGACCGTATATGTTTCGTTTCCTTGAGTTCACATATTGTGAGAACACGACCAATTCGCCCTTCCTAACTAGCATGGGACTGTTGCCATCCGGTCCACCTCCAGTAGGTAGTATTGTGGTTCTTATGGCTTCACGATTGTTCAAGGGGACGGGCGGATAAAGGCGAAGACCTGCGAAGCATAACCATGTTAGTGTAAGATAACAAAAGCAACAGACGCAAAATCTCATACTTTCTTTAATGATACAAGCAAGGAACGGCATTTTCCTAATTTGTTCTCGCGTAGGATTAGCTGATTTGCCCATTACTAAAGCGACCTCCTTACGAAGGCGCTCCATGGCGGTCGTATGGCGAGTAAGTAGACGGCTAACAAAGTAAATAAGTATGATTTTGTTCCAGGGCTTCCAAGTGACACGTACAATGTCCAGGAGAGACAACAGGCGGTCGTGTCTCGGCCTGCTAGTAGAACGTTCAGCAGCTGGTCTCGAAGATCCGTCCGCGATGGTGACTCTTCCGCGAGTTGGTCGAAGAACCATGATGTATCGCCTTGGGAACCTTTATCTCCCTCTAGTCTTTCTTTTATGTACCGCTCGACAAATAGGTGAACCTTTTGGCAAGCCTTTCGAAATGGAGCAGGATTGTAGACGAAGTGGAATGGAGCAAGGCGGAAACGTTTAGCCAGGCCTTCTTGCGCAAGGTTAAAACACTCGGCAAACTCTTTATTTTCCATGTCCTGGTCAATATTTGCTCTTAAACTGTAGACTGAACGACCAAAGAGTAGTGCTGTCGCGGTATCTAAGGTGAGTTTGAAAAAGAGCGGTTGAAGATCGACATCGCCATCGGCAGGCATGCAAGTGATGAGATTGTCCATATGCTCACGGAAGTGATCGAGGTTCTGATATTGAGCGCGGACAAACTGCTTCCTCAAAAGCTCTCTTGAGTGCTTCCACGACAGGCCTTCCTGCGTAAAGATGCCATTTCCAAGTAGAGGAGCAAATACTGCTCGCCGAGACCCAAATCCGTAGTCTATATTGATGAACTTAGTCACAACTGCACCAAAACCTTTGGCTTAACACCGTTAACTACTCACCTTTAAAATTTGTACTTAACAGAGCTTCAACGTTGCGGGGATGGAGTATGTGAAAAGCGCGAGGCCCAATTAATAAGTACTGAGATAGATTATTGCGCAGTTCGTAGTCTTTGGCGATGGAACAGAGGAAAGCTAACAGACGACCATCGGCGTTCGCATCCCAGAGCTCTTTGATCCTGTCGATACCCAAGGGCCATCGCATTGGCAGCTCCGGGGGAAGTTGACAACCATGTTGGTTGCCAAAGGCAATATCAGCCTGACACTTATGAGTATGAGAAGATGCCACTGTTAAAAACCCCACTCAACTCGATAATCGCGGTGCTTCTTGAACGCTACATAGGTATAATACAAGGCGGAGCAAAGCAGCACCGAACGTCCCAAACTACTGAAAAAGAGTCTGTCAAAAAGGTTGTACAAGCCGCCTAGAAGTAATCTGTCCATAGTTGGGAGACTGATTCCAAACCAGCGGATTTGAGGTTGCGTGAAGGTACGGAGTAGTGGAAGCAAGCGCTTTTTGACTTGTTCCATCGGGTGGTGATGACCTGTTGTGCCCCTTTAGCTCCCCTGTCAAGCTTAAGCGCTGCGGCACAGCAACGCGCGCGGGATCTGTGTTCTAGGTACGTTCTGTTTGGCTTCTGGCACATGAAGATCGTCATATGCGTAGCATCCATGGGCTTTGTGCAGTTTCGGGTAGCGCTCCGCATCCGCGCTGCCGTAGCTGACACTCGATCCAGCATTAAATTAATGCTCTTCCCCCGCTGAGAAGTGGCAAGAAATGTGGACTGTCCATGACGAACCCAACACCGTTCTCACGCTCCTCTCTTGAGAATTATGCCTCGCGGTTTGATTCCCCTCAATAATGTGGAAAGCAGGCAATACATAAATCCTAAAAACACTTTAGTTGAGTAAGAATGTTACATGGCTTCGAAAACGCAAAACATCTCATCGTTGCCACAGTATTGTTGCTGTACACAACATAAATGAAGACTCGATTGAAGCATGGACAGACCCTACAACTGGCGTCAATTGGCTTCGAGACTTTCTTCCAAAACAAATTCCGACGGCTAGAGTATTGACTTTTGGCTACGAAGTGTCAGCTTCATCCGTATTTGGGAACGCCGCACAAAGGACGATACAGTCGCTTGCAGAATGTCTGGTTCAAGAACTCTACGCGGATCGAAAGTCCTCGGGGATGTTGAGGAAGCCGATAATTTTCATCTGCCATGGCCTGGGCGGTGTGTTGGTAAAGAAAAGTCTGATATATTCCTCCACGCGAACGGCAGCCAAAGTCGAACATCTCTGGGACATATTCGTGTCGACATTTGCAATACTTTTCTTTGGCACTCCACACGGCCGTGCGGTCAGATCACACTGGCTTGCACTTGAAAAGCTATCAGATTTGACGCAGCAACCCAAGCTTGGTGAAATCGAGCAGTTCCAAAGTGCTATTAGCGACGACGATCAAGTCTTCCAGTCCGTCACAGGAGAGTTTGCACCGCTTATGAAACAATTCCGTATGTTCTTCTTCTGGGAAGAGCTACCAACGTTGTTCGGAAACCATTCTCTGCACATCGTTGACCGGTCATCGGCGGTAGTAGATCTGGACAACACAGAGAAAGCCGGTATATACGCAACACATTCCAGCATGGTGAAATTTGACTCTAGAGAGTCATCGAATTATCGCACAGTTATTGAGGCTCTTTCTAGATATTGCCATGACGCTCCACGAATCATATCTCATCGATGGGACCCAAGCCATTCCGGCCCTAAATCAACTTCGCGCTGGTGAAGCTTATGAACTTGGAGGACTTGGATTTGACGTCCACCTAGAACGACCTTTCCGACATCACAAAATTACCGTCCATAAATCGGGGCCCCGTTACTTCTATTGCCCTCAAGAGGCAGCAGCAGATTATGTCGGGCGTGAAACCATGTTTCAAACTGTCTATGATGCGTTTTTCCCCATGGGAGAACCCATTGCTTGTGCAAAACGCAAATCATTTGTGGTCTTTGGCATGGGAGGCTCTGGAAAGACTCAGTTCTGCTCAAAATATGCCCAGGACAATCGAGACAGGTATCGCTGAGTGCTGAAGTGAAAATAGAAAAGTGCGAAGTACTAACTAGCGATAGATATGCTGCTGTTTTCACAATTCATGCTGCCTCTGCAGAAACAATCGAGGATTCCTTCTGCAAAATTGGGAAGCTTGGGGGACTTGAGGCCACCAAAAGTGCCGGTATGCACTTTCTCTCGCAACTGGATGAGCTATGGTTACTAATAATTGATAATGCGGACGACCCATCACTGGACCTACAGAGCTTGTTTCCGCCAGGAGATTTGAATCGCGATTTTGCGCACATACTTGTGACGACCAGAAATCCGGATTTTCGTCAATATGGCTTTCTCGGATCACTACACCTGGAAGGATTAAAAGAACAGGAAGCTCTTCAGCTGTTGCTTGTACGAGCAGACATTCCCAGTCCATGGGATGGACAGACTAGGAACACGGGTAGTCGGATTGCGCGAGCACTGGGTTGCCTCGCTCTTGCCATCATTCACGCTGGAAATTGTATTTTTCGCCGGATTTGCGACCTTGAAGATTACCTCAGCCTTCACTCTGCGTCTCGAAGCATGATTCAGCATAAGCGAACATCGAAAGGAATTCAAGACGAAGAAAGTGACATGGTTAAAGTCGTTTACTCCACTTTCGATCTTTCTTTCAATTTCCTGTTAAAAAAGCAGACTCTCAAGAGCAAGGATGCATCAGACTTGCTGAAAATCATTTCTTTTTATGCATTTGAACGAATTCCTGTGGAGATATTCACAAGAGCTGTAATAAATAGGCGCAAAGCCATCGACCAAGCTTCGGATGGATCTTGGGCATCAAAAGTTCGCAGGACCATTGAAAAGTACCTTGAACCGCCGAAGATGCTGCCCTCGTTCCTCAGAGACGATTATACTCAACTTGATAAATATCGAGTTACATGGGCGATCAGTGAATTACAGTCTCTTTCTTTGCTCAGCTACGATGGGAGAGAGAGATGCTTTTCGTTACACCCTTTGGTCCACGCTTGGGCTCGAGACAGCCTCTCGACAGCGGAGAGAAGTGTTTGGGCCTCGATTGCTCTTAATACGTTAATGGAGTCGATTTCGCTGTCTGCAGGAGGCAGCGGTGAGGCTGAAGGTGAATTCCACACGGAAATTCTACCTCACCTTGAGGCTTGCCTTCAGGAGCATAAGATCCCTCTTTCTCATTCAATCACCGCACTGAGCAATTTCCAAATTCAAATTTCCAAGGTCCTCCAACCGACTTTGCTTTTGATCATTCGTGATCAAATTCTCCATGATGCAAAGTGTGGCTTTGTATTTGCTGATCGAGGCAAGTTCAAAAAGGCTACCGTGCATTTGGAGATGGTCAAAAATGCCTTGGTGAGGATCTTTGGCAATGAAGATGTGAAAACTATGACTGCGATGCTGGGCTTGGCGCAAGTGTACTGGGGTTTGGGCCGACTAGAAGAAGCAATCACTCTGCAACGCTGTGTAGTTGAGACACGATCGAAAGTTTCTGGGGCCGAGCACGAAAACACACTTCAAGCTATGGACCAACTTGGGCGGTCTTATTGGCTCCATGGACAGTACCAAGAGGCTCTGACGCTTCAAAATCTCACTACAGATCGCATGGAAAGGTCTATCGGGAAAAGTCATCCTCATACGCTTGCAGCGCTTGATAATCTAGGTGTTACCCTTGGCTCATGGCACCGTTTTGAAGAAAGCAGGGAGGTTCATCAGCGAGTGCTTGCGGCTCGACAAAAGTCTCTTGGAGAAACACACCTTGACACACTCTCTACTATGGGCAATCTAGCCATGGCGTTGTTGGATCTGGGACGTTTGGATGAAGCTAGAGTCCTAATGAGCAAGGTTTGTGAAGAAAGGAAAAAACAGCTCGGCAAAGAGCACCCTTGGACTCTGTGGGCACTTTGTTATCTTGCTAAGATTCACATTGAGATGGGATCTCTTGACGAAGCGGAAAGCATTCTCGACAAAGGTATAGAAGCAGCGATAAGAAGCCTTGGTGAAGACCATCTCGGTGTTCTCGTGGGCCGCGGTGAACTTGCACGAATCTACGCAAGACAAGGCAAACTTGACGATTCGGAAGAACTCACTCTATCAACCTTGAAATTGATCGAATCTTCTCGCGGCATTGCCCACCCTGATTGCGTTTTTGGGTTATGGAAGTTGGCGCAACTATATGAACTCAAAGACAACCGGGATAAAGCCATCCAGACTTGTCAGCTTGCGTTGGAAAGAGCAGACATGCGAATCACCAGAAATCACCCACTGGGGAAAAAGATTTTGGCAATGCTTCAAACCCTTCAGTCAACCTCGTCCGACCGTTCAGATAGCACGATGACCGGGATACAAACGCAAGAGGTTCGCGTGAAGCCTGAGTTCGGAGTCCGCCATCAGCAAACTTGGTGACCTTTCATTTATTGTCTCTGTAGTTGGAAAACCATGTAGTGATCTCGCATTCCAGGAGGATCCTGGAAATTGTACGAATTATGCTAGAGCATGAACTTGTCCACTGTTAGGGCAGGAGCGGTGGTGACGGTTATATCTTACCCTTCCACACACTTGTACTTAGCAACAACATCGAACTCAATGAAATAATCAATCACCATGATCACGGCTCTGCTGCTCATAACAGATATGGTAGCTACCCTCAGATCCTAAAGGCAATATCAAAGCGAATATTGACCACCCTTACGACCTCTCACTGCGATGTTAACCTCCACGTCAACGGCACTGCGACCTTGACCTCTTAATCAACTAAATCAACCTCTTCCGCCTCGATATCACAGCGATTTCGACCTCAATGTCAACGGCAAAGCGACCTTGACCTCTCTCTCGACCACCTTATACAT
>Ga0335072_10000749_pt1 | contig 58340 bp, 50 predicted proteins | sample Lox_Sample_21_FD_206725 | JGI IMG/M metagenome (GOLD analysis project Ga0335072, IMG submission 206725) | Soil microbial communities from Loxahatchee National Wildlife Refuge, Florida, United States - Lox_Sample_2.1 | ecosystem: Environmental > Terrestrial > Soil > Wetlands | place: USA...
AACCGCCGCCGCAACTCGAAGCCCGAGCCGCGCGGTTGCTGCCAGGACTGTTTCTGGCGCGGGTGGATGGTAAGTCGCCGGTCGAGTACATTACGCGGGAGACCGACAAGGACCGCGTCCGCCGCGTCGCCGCCGCGCTGCTGCGCCAACCGCGGCGACACCTGTCTGAAATCCGTCAGGCCTGGAGCAAGGAATTGGCCGCATGACCGATACCGCGATCGCCTTCGTGCATGGCCGCCGCGTGTGGGACAGCCGCGGCCGGCCCACGGTGGAAACCGACATCCTGCTCGAGGGCGGCGGCGTCGGCCGCGCCATTGCCCCGGCCGGTGCCTCCACCGGCACCGGCGAAGCGCTCGATTTGCGCGATGGCGGCGAGACATTCGGCGGCTACGACGTGCGCCGCGCGGTGGAACATGTGAATACCGAGATCGCCCGTGCCGTCATTGGCCTCGATGCGCGCGATCAGCCGGCGCTCGACAAACGGCTGATCGACCTGGATGGCACGCCAAGCAAGTCGCGTCTCGGCGCCAATGCCGTGCTGTCGGTGTCGATGGCGGCAGCGCATGCCGCGGCCGCCGCCGCGGGCGAGCCGCTCTATCGCTATCTCGGCGGACCGGACGCCCACGCCCTGCCGCTGCCGCAGATTCAAATCTTCGGCGGCGGCGCTCATGCCGGGCGCCGGGTGGATATTCAGGATTTCATGGTGACGTGTCCGGCGGCGACGAGTTTTGCCGAGGCGCTCGACTGGACCGCGGAGGTATATCGCGCGGCGGGCGCGCTGATGGCGGAGGCCGGCACGCGTGCGGGCGTCGCCGACGAAGGCGGCTGGTGGCCCGCATTCGACACCAACGAGCAAGCGCTGGAAATGCTGGTGCGGGCGATCGAACGTGCCGGCCACGCGCCTGGCAGCCAGGTCGGCATTGCCCTCGACGTCGCCGCTTCCGAATTTGGCCGGGGCGGGAAATACAAACTTGCCTTGGAAGATCGGGAACTCGACAGCGAGGGCATGGTGAAGCTGCTGTCCGGTTGGGTACGCCGCTACCCGATCCTGTCGATCGAGGACCCGCTGGCCGAGGACGACGACCTTGGCTTCGCTGCCTTCACCGCCGAAGTCGGCAGCCGCGTGCAGGTGGTGGGCGACGATTTCCTCGTCACGCAGACGTCGCGCGTGCGCGAGGCCGCGATGCGCGGCGCCGCCAATGCCGTGCTGTTGAAGCCGAACCAGCGCGGCACGCTGACCGAGACGTGGGACGCATGGAAAGCCGCGCAGGAGTCTGGATTCGCCGGCATCGTCTCGGCGCGTTCCGGCGAGACCGAGGATACCACGATCGTGCATCTCGCCGTCGGCTGGGGCGTGGGGCAGTTGAAGGTCGGCAGCTTCGCGCGCAGCGAACGCATGGCGAAATGGAACGAGGCGCTGCGGATCGAGGAAGCGTTGGGCGCGCGGGCGGAATTTGCCGGTGGCGCGGCGCTGGAGCGTTCGCGGAAGCGCTAAGGCAGCGTCGGCAAATAAGTGCGTCAGCACGCCGACAAAGCTGCCGATCAAAACAAAGGCTTAGGGCTTGTTCGACCGTGCAACCGATTCGGTTGTTTTCGAACAAGCCCTAAAGTGTCCCGCTTCCACACCCTGCTTCAGCTCGCCTTCTGCAACACTGTTTGGTTCGCAGCCAAGGCGGCGTCCTCCGCAACCATTGCCTGCACGGTCGCAACCGTCGCCGCATCAGCCGGAAACAGCATCTCCAGCGCCAGCTCCGATAGCGTGACGTCGGTAGGCGTGCCGAAGATCGTCGTCGTGTTGAGAAAAGCCACCGTGCCGAACCGTGTCGCGATCTGCAACGGCGTCGCATAGCGCTGCGGCCCATCCGAGATCGCCGGCGCGAGTCCCGCCGCCGGCGCCGGGTAGCTCGCAACCTCGGCCAGCAGCGCCTGGATGACAGGATCGGGGCGCGTCGCCACCTGCTGGCGCAGCACCGTCATCACGTGCGCGCGCCATTCGACGAAGTTCACAATCCGTGGCCCCATCGCCAGCGGGTGCAGCACCAGCCGCACCGCGTTGATCGGCTGGCGTAGAAACTCCGGCGCGCATCCCTCGTAAAGCTGCGGCAACGCGCTGTTGGAAAGCACCACGTTCCACCGCCGGTCCAGCGCGAACGCCGGATAGGGCTTGTGCGCCTGCAGCACCTGCTCGATCGCGACTTTCGCGGCTTCCAGTTCAGCCAGCGAGCGTTCCTCGAACATTGGCGCGAACCCCGCTGCAAGCAACAGCGCGTTCTGGTCGCGCAGCGGCACATGCAAATGCTCCGACAGCCGTAGCACCATCTCGCGGCTCGGCTGCGCACGCGTGGTCTCCAGATACGAAAGGTGCCGCGTCGAACTGCCCGCCGCCAACGCCAGGTCTTCCTGCGTCATGCGGCGGCCCTGGCGCCACCGGCGCAACAATACCCCGAACGGGAGTGGCTTCTCAGTCATGCCGCACCCTATCGCATGGCAATGCCGCCGCGCCATGACCTGCGAGGTCAAGTTCCAGCCGGCGATCGGCGCGGTTTTTGACCTGCCGCGTCATCGATCGGCGATGACGCCGCGCCCCATGTTGGCGCCGCAGCAATTGCGCTGCGACATCAGCAAGGGAACCAGACATGCTCGATGCACAAGACCTCGCCGATCGGTACGTGGCGGTGTGGAATGAAAGCGATCCGGCCAGCCGGCGCGGACAGATTGCCGAACTTTGGATACCGGACGGCCAGCATTACGTCGATGTCCGCGAAGCGCGCGGCCATGATGCGCTGGAGCAGCGAATTGCCGGCTCGTACAACAAGAATGTGCGTGACGGCGGGCATCGCTTCCGGGCGGTTCGCGATGCGCGCGAACTGCGTGACCTCGTCGCCTTCGGCTGGGAAATGGTCTCGGCAGACAACAAACGCGTGGCCGCGCACGGCTTCGCCATCCTGCTGGTGAATCCCGAGGGCCGCATCCGCGTCGATTACCTGTTCATGGGAGGGCCCCGCTGATGCCCTTCGCAATCGCGATCGCCGCCGCTGGGGAAAGCCAGCGGCGGTGGTGGGTGCTCGCGATCCTGGTCGCGGCACAGTTCATGTTCGTCGTCGATGCGTTCGTGCTGAACGTCGCCATCCCGTCGATCCGTGCGGAACTGCACGCCACGGTGGGCGAAACCCAGGGCGCAATCGTGATCTACCAGATCGCCTTCGCGGCGCTGATCATCACCGGTGGACGGCTGGGCGATATCACCGGCGCAAAACCCGTGTTCCTGTATGGTTTGCTCGGGTTCACGCTCGCCTCGCTGTCGTGCGGGCTGGCGCAATCAGGCGGCGCGCTGGTGGCCTGGCGCGCAATGCAAGGCGCCGCGGCCGCGTTGATGATCCCGCAGGTGCTGGCATCGATCCATCGCCTGTTTCCCGATGCCGAGCGAGGCCGTGCCTTCGGCGCCTACGGATTCACGCTGGGCTTCGGCGCGGCGGTGGGACTTGTGCTCGGCGGCTGGCTGTCGTCGATGGACATCGCGGGGCTCGGCTGGCGGACGATCTTCTTCGTCAACGTGCCGGTCGGCACGGTGCTGGCATGCGCGGCCTGGCAGCTCATGCCGGCCTTGCCGGGCCAGCCGGGCAAGCGCCTCGACATCATCGGCGCGGCCACGTTGTTGGCAGCGCTGGTCTGCTTGCTCGGGCCACTGCTGGTTGGCACGGACCATGGCCGGCCCGCCTGGCTGTTCGCGGCCATGGCGGCGGGTGCCGGTTTGCTCGTGGCGCTGTGGCGGATCGAGCGATGGGTAGAGCGTCGCCGGGGCGGGCTGCCGCTGGTGCATCTGGAGCTGCTGCGCGACCGTGGTTTCGCGACCGGTCTCGGCGCGGTGTTCTGCTTCACCTTCGCCAATCTGTCGTTCTACCTGGTGCTGATGCTGTATCTGCAACTTGGGCTGCATTTGCCGCCGTTGCAGGCAGGGAGCGTTGTCCTGCCCCTGGCACTCGCATTCGCCGTGATGTCCCGCGTCGCAGGCCCGCGCGCACAGCGGCTTGGCATTGCGGCCTTGCTGCAAGGATGCGGCGTGCAGCTTGCCGGCCTGTTGATCGCCGGCATTGCCCTGGCCGTGGGAGGAACGTCGCCGCGCGCACTGGCGGTATTGCTGATCGTCTGGGGCATGGGACAGGCGATGGTGATGGCCCCGCTGTACGGGCTGGTGCTGGCCAAGGTGCCGGCGGTGCATTCCGGCTCGGGCGGCGGCGTGATTAGCACCGTGCAGCAGATTGGCAACGCGTCAGGCGTCGCTCTGGTCGGTGCGCTGTATTACGCGGTACAGGCGACGGCGTCCGCGCGGGTGGCGATCCTTGCGTCGCTGGTTGCGCTGGGTGCTGCGATCGCCGTCACCGCGATGTTGTTGCACCTGCTGCGGCAGCAGCGCGTGGATCCGATCCGCGCGGTCTGCGCAGCCAGAAAACCTCTCCCGTGAAACGGGAGAGGTCGAGGCGCGTGAGCGCCGAGGGTGAGGGTGATCGGGCCGGCAAATTGCCGAGCCTGGCGGCGAGAACCAGTCGGCCCAACCCTGCTGCCGAACCGGAGCAGTATCGCGGCTCAGACGCCAACGTCTGCCAGCACCTGCTTGACCCGGTCGGGCGACATGTGTGCATCGGCCACTCTCTTACCTTGACCGGCCATCATGCGGACGCGAAAGGCATCGCGTTCCGCCTGCGGCACATCGGCGAAGGTCGCGCCCTGCCCCGTCAGAACCTCGCGCGCGTGCTGTTGCGCCCAGACACGCAATTGGGGCCAGGTCGAAACGTCAGACGCTTTGACCTGCCGGCTATGCATTGCATCCGCGCCCGATCATCGTACTGAGGCAGTCCGGCCAACCTGGCGATGACGAGAGGCGTACAACCGTGAACGTGTTGTTTCATTTCGCGGCAGGGCCAGACCTGGCGGCGCGGCTCGCCGCCATACCAGGGTTGGCGATCTCGATCTGTCCTGAAGGCGACGACGCGGCATTGCATCGCCTGCTGCCGGAAACCGACGTGCTGTGGCACGTGCTGCAACGCTGCACGGCGGAGATGATCGCTGCCGCCCCTCGCTTGCGGCTGATCCAGAAAATCGGCGTGGGCGTCAACACGATCGACCTCGATGCGGCCCAGGCGCGCGGCATTCCGGTGTGCAACCTGCCCGGCACCAACGCCCGCGCCGTGGCGGAGCAAACACTGGCGTTGATGCTGGCGACGCTGCGCCGGCTGCCGCGCTTCGATGCGGGCATGCGGCAGGGGGTTTGGTCCGATCCGCTGTTGCGGGACGGGCTGGCCGAACTGGGCGGCCGGACCGTGGGCCTGGTGGGATACGGCGCGGTCCCGCGCATCCTGGCGCCGATCCTCGCGGCGATGGGCTGCCGATTGCTCTACACCACCCGGGCACCGAAGTCCGAAGCGCTGGGTGAATGGCGCACGCTGCCGGAGCTGCTGGCCGGGGCCGACATCGTCAGCCTGCACCTGCCGCTGACGACCGAGACCGCGAACCTGATCGACGCCACGGCGCTCGCGCGCATGAAGCCCGGCGCCGTGCTGATCAACACGGCGCGCGGCGGGCTGGTGGACCAGGCGGCCCTGACCGAGGCGCTCCGTACCGGCCGGCTGGCCGGCGCCGGACTGGACGTGTTTGAAACCGAGCCGCCGGATTTCACCACGCGGCTGTTGCGGCAGCCGAACGTCGTCCTGTCGCCGCATGTCGCCTGGCTCACCACCGGCACGTTCGATCGCAGCTTCACGCTGGCGGCCGAGAATTGCCGGCGCCTGGCCGCGGGCGAGCCTCTGCTGCACCGCGTCGTGTAGCAGCATTCGGGTGTTTGCCCCGGCGAGTCGCGTCAGCAGCGCTGGCCAGACGGAGCCTGCGTTGTCATCATGATCGGCATGCGGCCCAGCTTTGATCTCGATCAATGGCGGAACCCGATTGATGTGCCACACGCTACCCATCGGTGCATTGTGGGTAGGCCCGCCATGAATCGCGAAATGTTGGAGATCATCCGTCATCAGGACCCGCTGAGGCTGCCACCCGAAGCGACCGTGCAGGAGGCGTGCAAGCGAATGCATGCCCGCAAGGTGGGCGCTGTCCTGATTACCACCGAGCGCTCGCGGCTGCTCGGCATCTTCACCGGCCGTGACGCGGTGCGAGTCCTCGCGCAGGCCAAAGACCCGGCGGCGACGCATCTCAAGGATGTGATGACGAAGCACCCGGCCACCATGCCGCCGCGCTCGACCGCGATCGAGGCGCTGCGGCTGATGCGTGACGGCGGCTTCCGTCACGTGCCTGTGGTGGACGGCGACGTCGTGATCGGCGTCGTATCCCGCGGGGACTTTCGCGGACTGGAGCAAGACCGGCTGGACGAGGAAACCGGCATCTGGGAACGGATGCGATAGGCCTGAAGGAAGCTTCTCGCGCGCGCCAGGCGCACGCGCAAAAGAGATAACCTGGGGCAGGCTATTTGGGGCGCCGCAGCCAATCGAGTGCCAGCCGCAACCCGGGCACGAGCAGGCTGGCCAGGGCGAAGCCACCCGCGGCGTTTTCCAGCGCACGCCGGCGCACCTCCAGTGCTTCTTGCTCTACCCGTCCGGGCGACGACCGCGCCACCAACAGCAGCAGAAACAGTGCAATCGCCGCATCGCCGCCGGCCATAATCAGGGCCGAGCCCCAGGACGCGACGCCCGCACCCACCCGCAGCGCGAACCATGCCGCGGCGTGGGCGAATACCAGGCACCATGCCAGGAAGATCAGCGCGATGACGCCGACGGCCAGACGCACGACCGTCCGCTGGGCCTGCTTGCGTAAGCGCAGTGCCTCCGCTTCGGCTGCGATCCGCGCGAGGCGGAGGGTGCGCATCACTCAGCGCATCGCCCGGCCGAGCAGGAAACCGATACCGGCCGCGACCAGAACGGCCACCAGCGGCTGGTCGCGCACCCGGCCCGAGAGCGCCTCGGCCTGGTCGCGCATCGCCCCGGCGGCACCGTAGACGGCCGTCTCGGCACGGCCGGCCGCTTCGGCAAGCGCCGGGGTGACCCGATCCTTCATCAGCGCCTCAACCTGCTCGCGCAGTCGTGCGATCTGGGCATTTGCGTCTTCCATCCTGCCTTTGGCTTCGTCGGCATAGTCCATCGGAGCGATCCTTTCGGACATCAGGGACTCACTGCACAGGACGTAGGTGGCGGAAATCCGGCCATCCACAAGGGCCGGCTGCACGCTTGCGCGAGGATAGAGCGGCACGACGGCATCGCCATCCCGCCGGGAGCGCAAATCCCGGACGGATGCGCGGATGCTGTCGTGATCCGCGCCGGCCGCCGCGGTCTATGGCCCCGCGGGCGGCCGGCGTGGATCAGGCAGCGCCGGCAACCGCCGAGGATCAAGCAGCCGCGTGGCAGACCAGTCCGGACTCCACCGCATCCGTGCACCGCGCGCAAAGCAGTGCGTGGCCAGGCTGGAGGCCGACTTCCTCCAGCACGCGCCAGCACCGCGCGCATTTCGTTCCGTCTGCCACGCGGGCGCCAGCCAGGTTCCCGATCTGCGGTCGTGCAAACAATACGACCGGCACGATCAGGACTTCGGCCCATTGTTCGCTTGACAGAAGTGTGTCCTCGCTTTCGTCGAAGAACAACGTCACCTGGGCCTGCAACGACGAGCCGATTTGGCCCTGTTGCCGCATCGCTTCAAGATTGACAGTGGCGGCGCGGCGGCGCTCGCGAACCTTCTCCCACTTCTGGCCCAGCGCATCATCCCGCCATTCCGCCGGCAGCGCCGGGAACAATTGCAGGTGCACGCTTTCGGCATCGCCGAAACGCGCGGCCCAGGCTTCCTCGGCGGTGAAGGACAGGACGGGTGCCAACCATGTTGTCAGGCAACGATGCAGGTGGTCCAGTACTGTTCGCGCCGCACGGCGTCTTATTGAGTCAGGTCGGTCGCAATAGAGTGCATCTTTACGAATATCGAAATAGAACGCGCTGAGGTCGGCAGAGCAGAAATTGTGCAGCTCGGGATACACGCCGGTCCAGTCGTAGTTCGCCACCGCACCGCGTATGCGCGCGTCCAGCAGGCTCAGCCGGTGCAGCACCCAGCGTTCCAGCTCCGGCATCTCCGCGAATGGCACACGCTCGTCGTCGGAGAATCCGGCCAGGCTGCCCAGCACCCAGCGCAGCGTATTGCGCAGGCGGCGGTACAGCTCCGCGGTCTGCTTCAGGATTTCGGACCCGATGCGCAGGTCTTCGCTGGTATCCGACATCATCACCCACAGGCGCAGGATATCGATGCCGTACTGCTTCGCCACTTGCTCCGGTGCCACCACGTTGCCGAGCGATTTCGACATCTTCCGACCCTGCTCATCGAGCACGAAGCCGTCGGTCAGCACCGCCTTGAACGGCGCACGGCCGCGCGTGCCGACCGCTTCCAGCAGCGATGACTGGAACCAGCCGCGATGCTGGTCGGACCCTTCCAGATACAAATCCGCCGGCCAGGGCAGGCCGCGCCCTTCCAGCACGAACGCGTGGGTCGAGCCGGACTCGAACCACACGTCCACGATGTCCATCACTTGCTCGTAGTCATCGGGATTGCGGTCATTCCCGAGAAAACGCGACGGCGGCGAGGCATACCATGCATCCGCGCCCTCGGCGGTGAACGCCGCGACGATGCGGTCCACCACCGCGGGGTCACGCAACGGCTCGCCAGTGCGCTTGTCGACGAACACGGCGATCGGCACGCCCCAGGCGCGCTGGCGGCTGATGCACCAGTCCGGCCGGCCGGCCACCATGGAGCCGATGCGGTTGCGCCCCTGGTCCGGCACGAAATGCGTGGCATCGATCGCGGCCAAAGACCTGGCGCGGATTTGCTCCGGCCCGTCCAGGCGGATGAACCATTGCGGCGTGGCGCGGAAGATCAGCGGCGCCTTGGATCGCCAGGAATGCGGGTAGGAATGCACCAGCTTGCCGCGCGCCAGCAACCCGCCCGCATCGTCAAGAGCGGCGCAGACCGGATCCGACGCCTTGTAGACATGCACCCCGGCAAACAGCGGCACGCGGCGATTGAAGGTGCCATCGCCGTCGACGGTTTCCGGCACTTCCAATCCGTGCCTGCGGCCGAGGTCGAAGTCTTCCTCGCCGTGGCCCGGGGCGATGTGCACGAAGCCAGTGCCCGCCTCGGTGGTGACGAAGTCGCCGAACAACAGCGGCACGTCGTGGTCATAGCCACGGCCGCGCAGCGGATGCGCGCAGACGATGCCCGCCAGCGCGGCCCCTTTGAAGACGTGCGACACATGGTGGGTTTCAATGCCGGTGTCCTTGCAGAACTGCGGCAGCAGTTCCAGCGCCACCGCCAGCTTTTCGCCGACCCGGGCATGCGACCCGCCGGCGACAGCACCCACATACAGCACCGCATAGTCGATCGCTTCCCCAGCGGCGATGGCGCGGTTGCCGGGCATGGTCCAGGGCGTCGTGGTCCAGATCACCACCGTCGCATCGTGCAGTTCCGGCAGCGGCGCGTGCACCACCGGGAAGCGCACCCAGATCGTGGTGCTGATGTGGTCGTGGTATTCGATCTCGGCTTCCGCCAGCGCGGTCTTTTCCACTGGCGACCACATCACCGGCCGCAGGCCGCGATACAGTGCGCCGTTCAGCAGGAACTTGCAGATTTCGTGGGCGATGGCTGCCTCGGAGGCAGCGTCCATGGTGGCGTAGCGGTTGGAGAAATCGCCCTCCACGCCCAGACGGCGGAACTCCTCGGCCTGCACTTGCAGCCAGTGTTCGGCGAAGCGGCGGCACTCGGCGCGGAACGCCAGCACGGGCACCGCATCCTTGTCCTTGCCGGCCTTGCGGTATTGCTCCTCTACCTGCCATTCGATCGGCAGGCCGTGGCAGTCCCAGCCGGGGATATAGTTGGCGTCATAGCCGGCCATCTGGCGGCTGCGGTTGATGAAGTCTTTGTGGATCTTGTTCAGCGCCGTGCCGATGTGGATGTGGCCGTTCGCATAGGGCGGGCCATCATGCAGGATGAACAGGGGCCTGCCCTGCGATGTGGCGCGCAGCTTGCCCCACAGGTTCTGCGCATCCCAGCGGGCGAGGATCTGCGGCTCCTTCTTCGGCAGGTCGCCACGCATGGGGAAGGCGGTCTGTGGCAGGAAGACGGTGTCGCGATAATCGGCCTCGGTTTCGGTCGGTGCATCGGTCATGGTCGGTCCGTGCGGCTGGTGCCGCGACTGGAGAGATGGGTGCGATCGGGGATCCCGGCGCTACTGGCGAGCCGCCGGGCTGATAATTCGCGCGATCCGATGCACATGGGCCATGACGCGGAGTATTGGGAGATGGTCCCCCGCCGGTCAAGCAGGACGGACCAGGCCGGACTGGTCAGGCCGGGGCCGGACGGAGCAATACCTCGGAGACATCGCCGTCGACGGCGATCCGGTCCATGGCGCCCACCGGTGGAACCGCGGCGAGCGCCGCGCTCAGCAATCGCTCCGGTGCGTCGCCACCCCCGGGGAAGCGGGCCGTGCCGGCGGCGAGTTGGCACAGGCAGATGGCGCCATCGACCGCGACTTCGCTCGGCAAGGCGGCCAGAATTGCCGCGGCCGCGGCCGCATCGCCGGTCAGCACGAAGGCGAGCTGGTTGGGGCCGACGCTGGCCACCCCGGCACGGTGTCCGGCCGCTGCCAGCAGGGTCTGGGCCAGCGTCCGCATCACCGCATCCGCGGCTTGCGGGCCGAGGACGGCGCTGACGCGGTCGTGGTTGTGCTCGGTCACGGCGCACAGCACGAACGGCCCCCCCGCCCCCATTCGTTCGCCAAGCAGCCGCAGCAGGTGTTCCCTGTTCGGCAGGCCGGTCCCCGGATCGTATTGCGGCAACGCGCTGATCGCGGCATCGAGTTGCAGCACGACATGGCTCACATCGGCGATCAGCGTGCCGATCTCGCCGGCCGAGGAGTTCGGAAGCGCCGGCAGCCTGCGCTCGCGGATGTAGGCGCGAAGGGCGCACGCAATCAGCCGGACGGGGCGAAGCAGGTGGCTGAGAACCAGCAGGCTGATGGCAAGGCTGGCCAGGGTCACACAGAGCACCACGCCGAGCAATTGCAGGGCGAAGGCGTTACCAGGTCCAGGATGAACGAGGACGAAAACGGTCACGGCGAGCAGTGGGATGAGCGCACCAACGGCGGCCACGAACATGACCTTGGCGCCGAAGCTGGCCCCGAGAAACCTCGAGAGCCTGGCGTGGAGCCATAGCTCGTCCACGACACAGTTCTCCATTGCGACAATCGCATCAGTGGACAACGTGCCTGAGAAATAGCAACGGAATGGTGTCAATCTGGCGTCAATGATGGGCAAACGGACAATCGGCGGCCGGCTTACCGGGCAACGCGTCGCCCTAACTGGTGCTATCAGGCGTGGAGCGCAATCCTACGCGGGGCGGTCCCATCGACATCCCTGCGATTGTCCCGATAATGGGCTCGCAACCTGGCGTATCCCGCTGCGCTGGCGCCGAGGAAGAGAGCCATGAAGGTATCCTATTTCGAAACCGGTCGCTACGCCGTGCCACGCGACATGGCGCGCGAATGGCCGGTACCGCCCGCTGCGTATGACCCGGCCGCCGGCGCCGAGGCCGCGCGCGGCATGGTGGAGCGGGTCCGGTTCGTCGAGCGCCTCGGCTTCGACTGGATCAGCGTGTCAGAGCATCATTACTCGCCGCGCATTCTGACGCCGTCGCCGGCGGTTTCCGCCGCCTGGATCGCGGCGCATGTCGGCACGATCAAGATCGCCTTGCTCGGTCCGATCGTGCCCACCAGCAACCCGATCCGCGTCGCCGAGGAGCTGGCGATGCTCGACACCTTGGCACCGGGCCGCTTCGTGTTCGGCATGCTGCGCGGCACGACCAACGAATATCTGAGCTACGATCTCAATCCCGCGGAAGCGCGCGAACGCACCGACGAAGCGATGGAGCTGATTGTCAGGGCGTGGACCGAGCCGCAGCCGTTCGGCTGGCAGGGTCGTTACTTCCAGTACCGCACCGTGTCGCTGTGGCCGCATCCGCAGCAGCCGGCCGCACCGACCTATGTGCTGGGCACCAGCGCCGAGTCGGGCGCGTTTGCCGCGCGCCATCATCTGGGCCTGGGCGTGTCGTATGGCAATCTCGATTCGATGGCGCGATCCACCGGCTATTACCGTCAGCAATGCGCGCAGTATGGCTGGTCGCCCGGGCGGGACGACATCATCTGGCGCGTCAACATGATCCTCGGTGAAACCGATGACGCCGCCGAGGATGCGCTGAACCGCCGTGACAAGCAGGCGCCGTTCCCGGTGCGCGCCGGCTTGCGCGATGCACTGATCGCGGCGGACACCACGCGCAACATCGCCGGGCAGCAGCAGCGTGCCAATGTCGGCGGCGTGTTGCCGATCAGCTTCTGCGGCGGTCCCGATCGGGTGGTGGAACAAATTCGCCAGGCGCGAGAACAGATTGGGGTGGGCGTATTGGATGTGTCGCTGGCTGATCCTGGGATTGGCGATGCGGATGCCATGATGGAAAGCCTCGACTTGTTCGGCCGTGCCGTGCTGCCGCGCATCCGCGATATTTGAAAGGGACCGCTGTCGTGGCAACGCACGACGCCGCCGACGCGGCATTCACCGAAGGTTTTGTCGAGGCTGACGGTTTCCGCATTCGGTATCTGGCGGCGGGCGAGGGCACGCCGCTGGTGCATCTGCACGGTGCCGGCGGCCTGCACGTGACGCACGGCCACGAGCTGCTGCGTCGCCAGTATCGGACAATCGCCTTCGAGATGCCGGGATTCGGCCGATCTGCCGAGAACACAAGGACGCGATCGACCGCCGATCTCGCGGCAACGATGGGTGCCGCGATCCGCGCGCTTGGGATCGAGCAATGCAATCTGTGGGCGACGTCGTTCGGCGCGCGCGTGGCGCTGTGGCTCGCGGCGAAGCAGCCGGCCCTGGTGTCGGCATTGGTGCTGGAGGCGCCAGCGGCAATCCGGCCCGCCGGCCAGACGCCGGCTTTCGGTTCGCCAGAGCAAGTGGCACGCATCCTCTATGCGCATCCGGAACGGCAACCGCCGCGTCCGGCGGTCGATCCCGCCGTGCAAAAGCAGACGCGGAATTTTGTGATGCGGGTGCGTGGACCGGAGCGCGACGCCGATCTCGAAGCGGCCATGCACGGGCTGGAGGTGCCGGTGCTGGTATTGTTCGGCACGCTCGACCGGCTGATGCCGCCCGAGCTGGGACGTCACTACAAGGAACTGCTGCCCAACGGCCACCTGGTCTTCGTCTATGACGCCGGGCACGCGATCAGCAGCGAACGGCCGGAAGCATTCGCCGAGGTGACCGCGGATTTTCTCCAGCGGCGCGAGGCATTCGTGATCAATCGCACGGGCACATTGATTCATCCGTGATGCCCGGGTCCGGTTCACCCCTGAGAACGGGAGGCACGGCGACACTCCCCCAAACCACCGCCGTCGGTTAGGCTCCTGCAAGAACAGATGCTGGAGGAGACCGCCGCCATGCCGCAAGACGCCCTGCGCTCCATTCTGCCGGTCGTGGGCTGGTCCGCCGACCGCGCCGACACGGTGACCTTCACTGGCGGGGACGATCCGATTCTGCCGACGCCGTTCCGCATCGCGAAGGCGGGCGCAGCGACTGTCGCCGCGATGGGACTGGCGGTGGACGAGTTGTGGGCACTGCGCACCGGGCGACACCAGTCGGTCTCGGTCGATCTGCGCCATGCCGCCGCATCGCTGCGCAGCGGCCATTACATGAAGCTGGGCGACGGCAATGTCTCGCACGAGCGCAACGCCATCATGGGTGTGTACCCCACCAAGGACGGCCGCTGGAGCTACTTGCACTGCAATTTCCCTAACCACCGCGCCGTGGCGATGAGCGTGCTGGGCGTGACGGAGGAAAATCGCACCCTCGTGGCGAAGGCCGTGCTGAACTGGAACGCGCTGGATTTGGAGGAGGCGATCATCGCCGCCAAGGGCGCCGGCGGCATGGTACGCACCAAGGCCGAGTGGGCGCAGCATCCGCAATCCGCCGCCATCGCCGCGCTGCCGCTGCTGGAGATCATCCGCATCGGCGACGCACCGCCCGAGCCTTTGCCCGCGGGCACGCGGCCGCTGTCGGGCGTTCGCGTGCTGGACCTGACGCGTGTGCTCGCCGGCCCCACCTGTGCCCGCACGCTGGCCGAGCATGGCGCCGATGTGTTGAAGATCACCGCACCGCATCTGCCGAATCTTGGTTATCAGGAATTCGACACCGGGCATGGCAAGCTGTCGGCCTATCTCGACCTGCGCCAGGCGAGCGATGTCGAAACATTGAAAGGGCTGGTGAAGCAGGCGGAGGTGTTCTCGCAGGGCTATCGCCCGGGCGCGCTGGGTGGACGCGGGCTGTCGCCGGAAGAACTGGCGGCGATTCGACCCGGCCTGGTCTACGTATCATTGTGCGCGTTCAGCCACGCCGGGCCGTGGGCGTCGCGGCGCGGTTTCGACACGGTGGTGCAGACCGTTAGTGGCATCACGTCGCGCCAGGCCGAAGTGGTGCCGGGCAAGACTCCAGGGCCGCAATTCTATCCGGTGTCGGCGATCGACTACTGCACCGGGTACTTAATGGCGTTCGGCGCGATGGTGGCGCTGGGACGGCGCGCGCGCGAAGGCGGAAGCTGGCTGGTGCGCATTTCGCTGGCACAGGTCGGCAAGTGGATCGTCGACATGGGCGAGGTGCCGGAATCCGCTGCTCGTGACGCCCCGGCCGAATTCCTGCCGGAAGAGCTGGAACGCTGGTCGATGGTAACGGAAACCCCGGCCGGACGCCTGCGGCATTTGCGGCCGACGGTGGGGCTGTCGGAAACGCCGCCGTTCTGGGCGCGGCCGTCGGTGCCGCTGGGCTATAACAAGCCGGAATGGCCGGAGCGTGGCGCGTGAGCGACGCCGCACTGCGCAACGCCGATATCGATGCGGCGTTGACCGAGGCAAAGGAAGCTTACGTCGCGCGCAATCCCAAAAGCTTTGCACGCTACGTCGAAGCCACCGCCGTCATGCCCGGGGGCAATACGCGCACGGTGTTGTTCTATCCGCCGTTCCCGATGGCGATGGAACGCGCCGAAGGCTGCCGCCTGTGGGACATGGACGGCGCGGAATACGTCGACTTCCTGGGCGAGTACACCGCGGGGCTGTACGGCCACTCGCATCCGGTGATCCGCGGCGCGATCGACCGCGCGCTGGACGGCGGCATCAGCATGGGCGCGCACAACATGCTGGAAGCGCGCTTCGCCCGCGCGGTGTGCGAGCGGTTCGCTTTGGGCCGCGTCCGCTTCACCAATTCCGGCACCGAAGCGAACCTGCTTGCGCTGACTTTGGCGCGCGTGTTCACCAGGCGGTCGAAGCTGATGGCGTTCGACGGCGCGTACCACGGCGCGGTGTTCACCTTCGCCGGCGGCGGCTCGCCGGTGAACGCGCCGTTTCCGTTCGTGCTTGGGCAGTACAACGACATTGCCGCAACGATGGCGGTGATCGAGGAACACGGGCCGGACCTGGCGGCGGTGATTTTGGAACCAATGATCGGCAGCGGCGGCTGCATTGCCGCGGCGCCCGAGTTCCTCGCTTCCCTGCGCGAGGCCTGCTCACGCGTCGGCGCGCTGCTGATCTTCGACGAGGTGATGACGTCGCGCCTCGCCCCCGGCGGCCTGCAGTCGCTGCGGGGAATAAAGCCGGACCTGACGACGTTCGGCAAATATATCGGCGGCGGCATGTCCTTTGGCGCCTTCGGCGGCCGTGCCGACATCCTGGATCTGTTCGATCCACGCCGCCCGGATGCGCTGCCGCACGCCGGGACCTTCAACAACAACGTGCTGACCATGTCCGCCGGGCTTACCGGACTGACGCAGGTCTACACGCCGGAGGCCGCGATCGCCTTGAACGCGCGTGGCGACGCGTTGCGCGAGCGGCTGAATGCGCTGTGCCGGTCTGCGGACGCGCCCCTGCAATTCACCGGTATCGGCTCGATGATCGCGGTGCATGCCATGCGAGGACCGGTGCGCTCGCCGGCGGACGCGGCGCGTGGCGACGCGAAACTGAAGGAATTGTTCTTCTTCGACATGCTGGCGCACGGCATCTGGCTGGCGCGCCGCGGCATGTTCGCGCTGTCGCTGCCGATCGGCGACGCCGAGTGCGCCAAACTGGTGGGCGCGGTGGAAGAGTTCCTGGCGTCGCGGAAATCTCTGCTGGCGGCATAACGACGAGGGCGCCGCGGTCCCCCACCCTGTACTACTAACGGTCAGAATCGTCGCGGCCGCAAAGATTTGCCACCGATCCGCGAGGTGCCCACGAAACTGCCAACAGCGTCGAAACATCTGCGTGGATCAGCGTTCATCCGCGGCAAAACTATTTTTGCTGTCCGCGGCACGAACGCCTCCGAATCCTTGCGCAGGCAATCGACGCTCGCGGCGAAGAAAGCTTTGCCGCAGATGCACGCGGATGTCGCGTACCGACCCGATCCTTTGCGGCTCCCTCATCGTTCTCCCGGATTGACCGGCATTGGCCTCGTGTTGGGGAGTTTGGTTGCGGCCTGCGGCCGTGCTGTGTCGGAATCGATGCGCTGGGGTCACGCCGTCAGCTTCTGTGGCACGAATTCGAGACACCGGTCCCGCTGCCGCCCGCGCGAGGCGAAGATCGCATGACGCCGCCGATTGCGCTTGCTTTTGCCCGTGTCGTGATTGAACTTCGCCCCGGCACAAACGGGGAGACACGATCATGGCCAACATCAGCGGCGGCTGTCTGTGCGGCAAGGTGCGCTATAGCGCCGAGGTGGACCCGATGTTCGCCGGCGTCTGCCATTGTCACAATTGTCAGAAGGCGACCGGCGGTCCCTTCGCCACTGTCATCGCCGTCCCGCAAGCGGCACTGACCGTGCAGGGCGATCTGAAGACGTATGAGGACAAAGGCGACAGCGGCAAGCCGATGTACCGGCGGTTCTGCCCTGAGTGCGGCTCGCGAGTGGTGGAAGAGGCCGGGGCGATGCCCGGTGTTCTGATGATCCTGGCCGGCACGCTCGACGACCCGAGCTGGCTGCAGCCGAACATGCAGATCTATTGCGACAGCGCGCAGCCTTGGGTGTCGCTCGGCGGCGAGTGGCAGCGCTTCCCAAAAATGCCTGGGTAGCAATCACCCCCCAGGGCAGGACGGCGGCGCTTCCCGCCCCCTGCCCGTCGGGCGTAAGCTGTCGGACAGCAAACGCCTGGGAGGAGGACACGCCCATGTCTCTATCCGGCATCAGCACGGAACCCGCCGTCGCCTGGCCGTCCAACGGCATCAGCGAGGTGCCGTTCCGCCTCTATACCGACCCGGCGCAATACCAGCGCGAGCAGGAGCGGCTGTTCAAGGGACCGACGTGGAATTATCTGTGCCTGGCAGTGGAATTGGCAAAGCCAGGCGATTACGTCGCCACCACTGTCGGCGAGACGGCGGTGATCGTGGTGCGCGGCGCGGATGGTGCGATCAACGCTTTCGTCAACCGCTGCGCCCATCGTGGCAACCTGCTGTGCCTGGAACGCAATGGCTCGACCAAGGAATTCTCCTGCATCTATCACGGCTGGACCTACGACCTGGCTGGCCAACTCACCGGCGTCGCGTTCGAGCATGGCGTGAAGCGCCAGGGCGGCATGCCGGCCGAGTTCCGCAAGGAAGAGCACGTGCTGCAACGGCTGCGCACCGCCGAACTCGGCGGGCTGGTGTTCGGCACGTTCAGCGACGCAACGCCCGATCTGGAAACCTGGCTCGGCCCCGATGTGACGCGCGGCCTGCTGCGGGTGATGAACCGCACGCCGCGCCTGCTCGGCCGCAGCACGCAGGTGATGCCGAACAACTGGAAACTCTATTTCGAGAACGTGAAGGACACCTACCACGCCTCGATCCTGCATCTGTTCTTGACCACCTTCCGCATCAACCGCCTGAGCATGCCGGGCGGCATCTACATCAACCGCGATGGCGGCAATCACTACAGCTACGCCAAGCTCGACTACGCCGCCGAGGATGCCGACTACAAAGCCGCCCAGCTTCGCGCCGACAGCGAGTTCCGGCTGCAAGACAACTCGGTGGTGGAATCGGTGGATGAGTACGGCGACCAGATCTCGGTGCAGATCCTGACGGTTTTCCCCGGCATGGTGCTGCAACAGGTGCGCAACACCATCGCGGTGCGCGTCATTCGTCCGCGCGGCGTGGACAAGGCCGAATTGGAATGGATCCATCTCGGCTTCGACACCGACGATGACGCGATGACCGAACGCCGCCTGCGCCAGGGCAACCTGATCGGCGCCGCCGGCTATATCTCGATGGAAGACGGCTGCGTCGGCGGCTTCGTGCAGCGCGCGCTGCAATACAACGACGCAGGCAGCGGCATCGTGATGATGGGCGGCCACGAGGCGGAATCGCAGACCTTCCGCGCCAGCGAGGCGGCGATCCGCGGCTTCTGGAAGCACTACCGCGCGCTGATGGGCGAATGACAATGGTCTCCGTTGGGGAGTCCGCACGGGATTTCGCCGGGGATGCCGCCGCAAACGATCCCGCCCTGCGGCACGGCATCCACGCGCTGATCGCCGAATACGCCGAGTGCATCGACGAGGATCGCCTGGAAGCCTGGCCCGATCTGTTTTCCGACCCGTGCCGCTATCTGGTCATCAGCCGTGCCAACCACGCGGCGGGATTGCCGCAAGGCGTCATGTACGCCGCGTCGCGCGGCATGCTGCTGGATCGCGTGTTCTCGCTGCGTCGCGCCAACATCTTCGAGCCGCACCGCTATCGCCACGTCGTCGGCCCGACCCGCATCAAGAGTGCGCAGGACGGCGTGGCAGTGGTGCATTCGCATTTCATCGCCGCGCGCATCATGCACGACGGCGTCACCAGCCTGTTCGCCACCGGCCGCTACCTCGACCGCATCGATGTCGCCACCGTGCCGTTCCGATTTCGTGAACGTATCGTGGTGCTGGATAGCGACAAGATCGACACGCTGTTGGCGATCCCGCTATAGCGCCGCCGTCCGCATTCCATCACCTCGGCCCACCGTCACGGGCACGCCAGGAGATCGCCCATGCCCGTCGTCGAAACCGAACGCCACGGCCAGATCCTGGTGGTGCGCATGAACCGCCCCGAGCGGCTGAACGCGTTGAACCACGAGCTGCGCTCGACGCTTGCCGAGACCTGGACCGCGTTTCGCCACGACAACGAGCTGGAGGTGGCGATCTTCACCGGCGCCGGGCGCGCCTTCTGTGCCGGCGAGGACATGAAGGAATCGCTGCAGGATGGCGCCCCCGGCGGGCGCCGCCCGGCCACCGAGGACCCGTTCATGACCGGCGCGCTGGAAAAGCCGGTGATCGCCGCGGTGAACGGTTTCGCCATGGGTGGCGGTTTCATGCTGGTGGAACGGACCGACCTGCGTCTCGCGGTGCGTGGCGCGATCTTCGAGGTTTCCGAAGCTAAGCGTTGGCTGCTGGGTGGCTACAATCACGGGCATCTGGCCAATTTGCCGTTCCCGGTGGCGATGGAAATGGCGCTGGGCTTCCGGTTCACTGCCGAACGCTTCTACGAGCTCGGGTTCCTCAACAGATTGGTGGATGCGGAAGACCTGATGCCGAGCGCGCTGGCGATGGCAGAGCATCTGCTGACCCTCCCGCCGGCGTCGCGGGTCAACACCGTGCACATGATGCGGCAGATGCGGCCCGCGCCCAGCGCGGAGCAATCGCGGCTGGCCGCGGCACTGCACGAGCATGGCGCCAAGAGCGACCTGATGGAATCCCGCGCTGCCTTCGCGGAGAAGCGTCCGCCGCGCTTCAAGGGCTGGGACGATCCTCAGGACCGCTATCGCCTGCCGCGGCTGGACGCGGCGGCGGAGTAACGCCGCCAACCGGGTAGGTGCGGGGACGGACATACTGAGCAGTTGAAGCTGCACGGCTTCTGCGGAAGTCCTTCATTTCTCAGTGGCTTCCGGGTTACAGTTGTGCCCGCGCCGAAGGTTGCGAATCGCATGGCTGTCCGTAGTTCCGTGGAAACCCGCCGCATCGCCTCTCCCGCGCTGCGGGCGCTGATGACCCGCCGCACCGCGGAGCTGGCAGCATTGCTGCTTGGCATTCTCGGCCTGGCGTTGCTGGTTGCCCTGGCAAGTTATGACCCGCGCGATCCGTCGCTGAATACCGCGACCGATCGGCACGTCGCCAACCTGGCCGGCAGCGTCGGTGCCGGCCTGGCCGACGTTCTGTTGCAAGGTTTCGGCATCGCCGGGCTGCTGCCGGGTGTCGCTTTGCTTGCCTGGGCGTGGCGGATCGGCTCGCATCAGGGCCTGGGCAGCGTGGCCGGGCGGATTGCCGCCTTGCTCGCATCCTTGCCGGTGCTGGCCGGCGTGCTGGCCGCCTTCGCCCCACATGTGGTGACCTGGCCCACCTCGGCAGGGCCCGGCGGGGCGATCGGCGACCTGTTGGCGGGCGTGGCCCTGGGCGCCGGCGGTGGCTGGCTCGGACCGTTCGGCATGATCGCCGTCTGGCTGGCGGGCGTTGCCCTGGCGGTCGCGCTGGTGCCGCTGGCCCTTGGGCTGTCGGCGGGTGAGTGGTACGCAGGCTGGCGTTTCGCCGGACGCTCGGCGCGATTCTCCTGCGCCGGCGGGCGAGGCGCGGTGCGGGTCATGGCGCGCGGCGCGCGGGGCGTCGGCGCCTCCTCGGGCTGGCTGACGCAGGCGCTGGGACGCAGCCCGGGCCTGGACGAGCCGCCGGAACCCGGCACCGTGGTGCGGCGCGATCCCGTGACGCCGACCCGTTCGCTGGCACCGGCCGCGGACGCGCCGGCTGCGGTCGCTTCCGTCCATACCGCGCGCGCGCCCACGCCGGCCACCCGCAAGCCGCAGCAGCAGAGCCTGCCGCTGCCCGACGCCACCTGGCAGTTCCCCTCGCTGGACTTGCTGAAGCAGCCGCCGGCCCGCGCGTCATCCGGCCCGTCCGAGGAGGCGTTGCAGGGCAATGCCCGCCTGCTGGAAACGGTGCTGTCAGACTACGGTGTCCAGGGCAGCATCGTGGAGATCCGGCCCGGCCCGGTGGTGACGCTGTACGAGCTGGAACCCGCGCCGGGCATCCGCAGCGCCCGCGTGATCGGGCTGGCGGACGACGTGGCGCGGTCGCTATCGGTCACCGCGGTGCGCATCGCCACCGTGCCGGGGCGCAACGTGATCGGCATCGAGGTGCCGAATGCCCGCCGCGAAACCGTGTTCCTGCGCGAGCTGCTGTCTTCGGACGAGGTGCAGAAGAACGCCGGCCGGCTGTCTCTGGCGCTGGGCAAGGATATCAGCGGCGCGCCTGTCGTGGCGGACCTGTCGCGCATGCCGCATCTGATGATCGCGGGCACCACCGGGTCCGGCAAGTCGGTCGGCGTGAACGCAATGATTTTGTCGCTGCTGTATCGCCTGTCGCCCGACCAGTGCCGGCTGATCCTGATCGACCCGAAGATGCTGGAACTGTCCACGTATGAGGGCATCCCGCATCTGATGGCCCCGGTGGTGACCGAGCCGGCCAAGGCGGTGACCGCGCTGAAATGGACCGTGCGCGAAATGGAGCGTCGCTATCGCGCCATGAGCCAGCTCGGGGTGCGCAACCTGACCGGCTACAACGACCGCGTGGCACAGGCGCGGGCCAAGGGCGAGGTGGTGACCCGCCGCGTACAGACCGGGTTCGATCCCGACACCGGCCGCCCGACCTTCGAGGATGTGCCCCTGGCGCTGGAACTGCTGCCGCTGATCGTGGTGGTGGTGGACGAGATGGCGGACCTGATGATGGTCGCCGGCAAGGAGATCGAGGCCGCGGTGCAGCGCCTGGCGCAGATGGCGCGCGCCGCGGGCATCCACGTGATCATGGCGACGCAGCGGCCTTCGGTGGACGTGATCACCGGAACGATCAAGGCGAATTTCCCCACGCGGATTTCGTTCCAGGTGATTTCGAAGTTCGATTCGCGGACGATTTTGGGCGAGCAGGGGGCGGAACAATTGCTGGGCATGGGCGACATGCTGTTCATGCAGGGTGGGGGGCGCATCCAGCGCGTGCACGGGCCGTTCGTGTCGGATGAGGAAGTCGAGTCGGTGGTGGCGTTCCTGTGCGAGCAAGGGGAGCCGGCGTATGTGGAGGATGTGACGGAACCTGCCGAGGGGGATGCCGGGTCCGGCGGTGGTCTGTCGGGCGGGGGCGATCTGTTTGGCGATAGCGGTGGGGAGAAGGGGCTGTACGATCAGGCGGTTTCAGTGGTGGCTCGGGAGGGGAAGGCGAGCACGTCGTTCATCCAGCGGCATCTGAATATTGGCTATAACCGGGCGGCCAAGTTGATCGAGCAGATGGAGAAGGAAGGGGTGGTCGGGCCGGCGAACCATGTGGGGAAGCGGGAGGTGCTGGTCAGGAGGACGGGTGGGGACGAGGAGGATTGAGCCTGCCTTTGCACCGAGCGCCCGAGCGCGATTGGGGACTCTTTCGTCTCTTGTGCTGGACAAAGACTGTCGTAGTTGCACTCTATCCCCGGTCATGGGCAGCAGCGACATAGTCTCCTGACGATAAGCACGATGGATGCCATCGCCGGGAGCGCACGCACCATTTGGTTGAATGCGTGCCAATCCTTGGCGGGCCGCGATTCGGCTAGGCAAGCGTTCGCTACGCCCCGCACGTTGAGCAGCGCGGCGAACCCTTTGGTCTGATCTGCACATTTGGCGCCTGGAACAGCATAGTAGAATCGTGTCATAAAGGAATCGATGCGAGAGCCAGTCATGGAGATCCACGCCCGTGCCTTGTGGCGATCGGCACAGGCGATATAGTCATACCATGCGTCGGAGCGCGCTGTCCTTAGGTCGATTGTGGCGTCGCCTTGTCATACCTGGAAGAGACGAATGTGCGCGCAGACACAACCTTTCAAGAGGGAAATCCGGCCGATGCACCCTACACGGGAGGACTATGGCGAAATGCCAGCGGAACAGCCGCCAGTTCAAGCCGACGCACCCTTGGTCGCCACCATCGTACTCAACTGGCGCGATTGCGATGACACTATTCGCTGCGTCACCGCCGCCGCAAAGACTGATTATCCGAATCAGCGGATTTATCTGCTCGACAATGGTGCAGACGAGGTGAGTCGTGTCACGCTCTCGTCGCTATCCACCATAGCCACGCTTCTGGAAAGCCCGGTCAATCTTGGTTATACAGGCGGGAACAATGCCGCTATTCGGCGGGCGCTTGATGATGGCGCCGACTATGTCTGGTTGCTCAACAGCGACTCGGTTCCGGGGTCGAGCGTCCTGGGTGCGCTGGTAGATTCGGCCGAAGCAGATCCGCAGGCCGGGATTGTCAGCCCGCTGATTTGTGACCCCGCGTGCAATCCACGGTTCGAATTTGCCGGGGCTGTTGCGGATCTCACAAACTGCCTTATCGAGACCACGATCGATTGCGAAACTGGCCGAGACATGCAGACGCGATTTCCTGATCGCTTTGTCCTGGTAGGCACCGGCATGCTGATTCGGCGAGCTCTGATCGAGCGGATCGGCCTCCTCGATGACCGATTATTTGCCTATTATGAGGATACGGACTATTCAATTCGGTCCCTGCGCGCAGGTTTTCATAACATAATTAACTTCGGCACGGAACTCTACCATCGTACCAAGCCGTTGGTGCGCGAGCCACACGCGTACTACTACATGAATCGCAACGTCATTTTGATGTGGTGCAAGATCGCCGGCCGCCGGGGCAAGCGCCGAGCTGTCGCGGATGTGACTCATCGTGCGCTGCGGGACCTGGAGCGGTTCGGCAAGGATCATCCGCGTCAGGCGCAGGCAGCCCTGGCGGGGTTGTGGGATGGGATGCTTGGGCGAACAGGACAATATGAACCGACCAGGAGAATGCCTTGGCCAATAGAAAAGATGCTGCGGGCCCGGCCCGCGTTGTTCCGCAAAATACTTGATCATGTCTGAACGCCAGGCGTTCATGCTGCGAAGCTGTCTTCGCGCATCATGCCGTCGTGATGGTGGCAATTGGCAGACGAATATCAGGGTACGCCGACGCCGCAACGCGATTGTCGCCAGCGTAACGGGCAAACTGTGGCCAGCCTGCGTCGGTAGCAGACTCTAGCGTTGCGTGCTGGTTCGGGATAGTACATAGTAGGGCAATGTTTTATCGCTTGCGTAAATCGTATCAGACAAAAAAACTCAATGGTGCCATTCATGGCATCCTTGATACCCCGCCGATTGATGTCAGGGATGCGCCCTGGTGCATCGCCAGTATGGTGGCGAATGCCGATGTGCCGATGTACTTGCTCAGCCTGAAGTCGTTCTATCCGAAGCTCGGGCGTGGCAAGGTCGCGGCGATTGTCGATCGCGACATGCCGCAGGCGCTGCGCGACACCTTGACCAGGCACATACCCGGACTGGAGTTCGTCATCCTTGAGGACATTCCCACCGGCGCCTGCCAGCACGGCGGCACATGGGAACGTCTGCTTTACGTGCTCGACCGTTCGGAGTCCGAATATACCATCCAGATCGACGCCGATACATTGACCGTCGGCGACAATTTGGATGAGGTCGTGCGATGTATCGAAACCAACACGCCGTTCACGATGACGGATGGCTTCGAACTCATGCCGTTGCCGGACGTGGCGGAAGAGGCCGAGGCGACGCCAAGCAACTACATCGGCATCGTCACCGAGCGGATGTTCGCCCGCTGTCACGATCAAGGCATGTATTATGTGCGCGGTTCGTCCGGGTTCGCCGGCTTTTCCCATGGCGGCTTCAGCCGCGCCGCAATCACTCAGTTTCACCAGGAAATGGAGAGTCTGGTCGGCGCTGCGCGGTGGCGCGAATGGGGAACCGAGCAATGTGGTTCCAACTTCGCGATAGCAAACTCGCCAGGAGCAGTTGTCCTGCCCTATCCGGAATACGCCAGCTTCACGCCGCATGTTGCCCGGCAAGCGGCGAAGTTTTTCCATTTCATCGGTGCCAACCGCTTCCGGGACGACTATTATGCCGCGCGCGGCCAGGAATTGATCGCAAGGCTGCGTCCCGGCACCACCCCGACCAGCAGCGTGATACAAGGGGCCCCGCGTGCGGCCCCTGTGCCGTTTGCCTTTGCGCGAAAGCTTACCCCTGAAAGTGCGGTCCGCTACCTCGCTTGGCAGCTTGGCGGCAAACAGAGCAATGTGTGGCTGCGGTTACGCGCTGCGCAGGAGTTTTCTGGCCCGGAGATTCAATTGCGGTCAGGCTCCGCCGGCGACAATGATCTCGACGCAGCCCAGGACGTTTTCGTTCGCGAATGCCTGAGGGTGCCTGTTCGAATTCCACCTGAGAGGGTCAAATTGATCGTCGACCTGGGCGCCGGTGTGGGAATGAGCTGCCTCTACTGGCTGGCCAAATACTGGCGCGCTGACGTAATCGCGTTCGAGGCTCGCCCGGATCGTGCGGCGCAGTGCCTGGTAAATTTGACACGCAACGGCCTTCTGCCACGTGCGGCGTTGCACGCGGCCGCCGCAGGCACCGCGGATGGCCACGCATGGATTTCCGATGCCGGCGTCTCGACTCAAATCGGCAACCCGCCCGGGGGCGGCATCGAGGTAGACGCGATCGATATTTTCTCGCTATTTGCCGGCCGGCGTATCGACATTCTCAGGATCGATATCGGAGGCAATGAGTATGAGCTTTTGAAAGATCTGCGTTTTGGGCAGCTTGAGATTCGCGCGATAGTCCTCAGGTGGCACGGGCGCGACGATACCCCCGAAGAACACGCTTGGTGCCGCGAGCGGCTCGCCGAACTTGGCTTCCAGCTTTATCCGGTATTTGAGCAGGGGAGTCATGGGATGATGTGGGCATACCAAAAGCGGACGCCGGTTGGGGGGAGTCGCACGCCATCCCCGGCAAATGCCGATACCGCGACATTGGTCAAATAATGCGATGCGGGGTGACGCCACGCCCGGCGGCGGCCCGCTGCGGCGACGCTGGGATTCTTGCACTGTCATGGCCGGCCCGCCGTTTGCGCGGCGTTGCAATTGCATCCGGATACCGGGCTGGATCCTGATTCGTGACGAAGAATGCCAAAGCGTCGGCCAAATTAATCGTACCGCCGCCTGCCCGCCGCGCAGTGCGCGATGTCTGGGAAGACCTGCGGGACTGGATTGATGTGTTTCGCTTTTGGCTGAGCTTTGCATCAGCCCGCCTGCCGCTGCCGAAAGTCCTGCTGTATTTTGGATATGCACCCGGCGACGACCTGCTGTGCACGGCCGTAGTGAGAGAATTGCGAAAGCGCGGCCGGGATCACGTTTTGATGGTCTCTGACCATAGAGAATTGTTCGCACGCAATCGGGACATAACCTATGTCCGCCCCCTATGGTCTCGCTACGACCGGGATGGATCGACCCTGGCAATCTGTCGGCGGTTCGTACGAATTTGGGGCGGCCAGTTTACGCGGCCCGAGTACGCACCGATCGAGGAGGGGGATCGGCGCAAGGTGCCGCCCCGCCATATTATCGCCGGCATGTGCGGGCGGGCCGGCATCACGGGGCCGATCGATATCAGGCCGTATCTCGAATTGAACGAGGAAGAGAAGCCGGCAGCAGCCTGGGCCAGCGGTCAAATTGTCATTCAGAGCAATGGCATGGCTGCTCGTCATCCAATGCTGAACAAGCAATGGTACCCCGGCCGTTTCCAGGACGTCGTCGATGCTCTTGCGGGAGAAGTTGACTTCATCCAGGTCGGATCGGCCGCCGACCCTCCGCTTCGCCATGTCAACGATCTTCGGGGGACCACCGGGATTCGCGAGACAGCCGCGATTTTACATCATGCCCGTCTGTATGTTGGCACCGTGGGATTTTTGATGCATCTGGCAAGAGCCGTCGAATGTCCGGGCGTGATCGTATTTGGCGGGCGTGAGGCACCGTGGCAATCCGGATATGTCTGCAATATCAACCTTTACTCCGCCGTACCCTGCGCGCCGTGCTGGCGGGGAAACACCTGCGAGCTCGATCGCCGGTGCATGCGCGACATCTCGGCAACGGACGTCGTATCCGCGATAAGGCAAATGCTGAACAGACCTCGCAACCCGCTCGCTGTCGAAACGCTGGACATTGCGGCTTTCGGCATTCCTTCCGCTCAATAGTAGGAAATCCATACCGGATGCTGGCGCGATCAAGGCCACAGTTCCGTACAGCCGCGCGGGCAACTGTCATGCCATGCCCATAACCCCACAAGCAGAGCAATGACGCTGCGTGGCGATCTATTTGACCACCGCTTTGAGAAGGTCTTTCACCGAGCCAGGCAATATCGCCGAAATGCCCTTACGCAACATGTTCAGCGGAGTACGATCGGGGGGAACGTAATCCTGCCACGCAGTCATTCGCAGGTATTTTTCATACTCAGCGCGCCGGGGATGGTCGCAGAAATAGCTCCATGGTTTCGAGCCGCCGTTGAAATGGATGATTCGCGCGTCCCGGCGGACCGCCTCGATTTCCGCACGCTGCAGCGGCAGCGCCAGCGGCTCGCGGAAAAACGGACTGATCGCGTTCCACTTGTAGTCGAGCCGCTTCGTGCGGCTATGGAAGCACGCATTCAGTGCGTCTTGGTCGTAGCGTACTCGATCTGGATTGGCGCGAATATAGTCGATGACATCCTGCTCCGCCTGGGTCGCGCGCCATTGCTGCAGGTCGATTATCAGCATCCCCGCATTGAAATAGCCGTCCTCGGAGCGCATCGCAAGACGTACGACCCCGCGGTCGGAACCGGGAATGTCCACCGCACCTATCAACGCTCCGCCGAGATCGACAGTCCACAGCGGGCGAATGCTGTCCACCACGACTATGTCGGCATCCAAATAGAGTACCCGTTCAACCTCCGCCGGGAAGAACTCCCCTAACCACAAACGCGTGTAGGTATCGACGGTGTAGTGCGACTCCGGATGCAGCGGCAGCAGGAGATCCTGGGGCAGCGCGAAATGCCGGAAGGTCAGAACATAATTAGGGAAACGCACGAGCGAGCGTTGGATTCTATCCTCGTCGAGTTGTTCGTTCTCCTGGGCGACGATTACAATGTTAAAGAAAAAGTCCGGATTGTTCGCCAGCAGCGAAGCAAGACAGACCGCGGCATGCTGCTGGAAATGCGCGTTGGTGCACATCAAGATGCTCACCGCGTCGCGCGCTACGCTGGCCACGTCAGGGCGCTGCTCGACAGCCGGCGGGGGGATGGAGTTGTTCATCGACGGTGTCCGTGAGGCGCTTCGATTGGCCGAATCTGGCTGTCTAGGGATGATGTTTACCATCATAGGCACAGGGATTACCGCCCTCAAGCAGGAAATGCATCGCAGATCCAGTTTCCCCGGCTATCGTGGCCACGCAGGCGCCATAGACAGTTTGCATCGCATCGTGTCCCAATGCAGGGTACCCTGTCAGGGACCATGCTTCTCGGTATCCTCCCGGTTTTCGCATCGCGATGTCGCCTTTGACTGTGTGTCCACTTTGATCACGGCTTTGTTCGAGCAATCGAATTGCAAGCCATATACCGAATCAAACCTCTGCTGCGCGCGGTTGCTGCTGGATTCGCCGGACGAGGGCCGGCCGAGGCGGGTGTCATGTTATGGCGATTTCTCCCGCGGAACCGGTTAGCAGGGTGATCCAAGGCCGCCCTGGTACAAGGCGGGCCGCGTCAACATCGCACCGTCGATGGGTATCAGCAGGCTACGGCGATACCGGGTGCGCCGTGGAGGTGTCGCCGGATATGCCTTGGCCGCCGGCCAGGCTGTGCACGTGCCGGTACAAGCTCAGTCGCCGGGTCCGGATGTGTAACGCGCGGCAAGCGCAGCCACCACGCCGGTGGCATGCGGCAGCGCGGGGCCTTAACGCCCATGCAATGATTGACACGTGAGGCTGGAAGGGCGTAGCCCTATGGTATTGCGGCAAGGCTTCGGCAATCGGATTCAGAGGCAATTATGTTCAGCTGGCTTGGAAGACCGGAGCGGTCCGCGCGTGATTCTGTGCGAACTTTGTCACCGGGATTGGCGCACGAGGGACCGCGGAGGCTGTTCATCCATGCCGGCCTCCACAAGACGGGCACGACCGCGCTTCAGGCCTTTCTTTCCTCCGCCGCGGACGAGCTGCGGCAGTTTGGCGTTCTCTACCCACGCACTGGAGTAAACAAGCAGGCTGGTTACGGGCATCATAACATCGCATGGGAAATGGCACGCGACCGGCGCTTCATGCGCGCAGCGGGCACCATCGGCGAACTGGCAATCGAGGTGGCAAATTTTGACGGTAATGTGATTCTATCGAGCGAAGACTTCGAGACAATCATCGACGACCCGGACGGATTTGCGCCACTTCGCATGCATCCCGGACTGAGCGATCGGGAGTTCATATTCGTCGTCTATGTCCGGAATCAGGTCGCCTACGCTGAATCCCTGTTTCTGGAGTTGATCCACCATGGCATAGGCGATGAGTTTGCACGCTTTGTACGGCCAGTTTTCCATGACCAAAAGATTCGCCTTCGAGAGTGGACGTATCAATTCGACTATGCGCATATATATAAGCAGTGGCAGGATCGTAGCGACGCGCGCCTCATTATGCGCAACTATCACCAGTTAGACGGCGGTTCCACGGTCGTGGATTTCATCAATCTCGTGTGCCCGCGCGTGCCGCAGCACGCATTGACTCATGCATCCCAGGCCAATCCGCGCCGGGCACTACATAACGACATATCGCGCTTCTACCAGAATCGCGTGCTGCGCCCCTTGTCACGCAGGGAAAAGGCGACCGTTCGTCAGCTTTGCGTCCTGCTGCAAGGCAAACCACTCGTATTGTCTGAATATTCTCGGGAGCAGCTGGCGGCACTGTTCCGTAATAAGAACGAGATGTTCTCCGCCATGTCAGGGGTTTCAGCGGATCGTCTTCAGGACCCGCCCCCGTCTCCGGCCGGCGCGCTGCAGATCGAAGCTTTGTTCTCGTTCAAGTTACAGAATTTGATCGCCGAAAACTGGCGCGAGGATGACATCAAGGCATTCGTTCGTGACCTGGAAGGACCGCCGCCGGGCGCCCCACCCGGGATTGATCCGTACCGGCGTGACGCCCCGCGCGCAGGCAGCGAAGCACGTCGCCTGTGGCCCGATCCGGTGCAATCAGCGTGAGTTGCACGGGAGATGGCTTGCAGCGCCGGTCAACCAGTTGCCCCGCGCATCAACCACTTGCCGCGCGTATCGACCAGTTGCCCCGCATATCCCGGTTCCCCTGCGCAGAGGCTCTGACCGGCTGCTCGGGTGCGGGCGGCGGCTCGTGGAGGGTTGCACCGGCGATGCGCAATCACCCGCATGCCGCGCAGCAGGCCCGCCCGAGATGCGATCGTGCCGGCGTCATCCCGCGCGCACGCAGCAACCATGGCGAGATACCGACCCGCCGCGCATTGCCGCAACCGTCCCGCCAGCCTAATGTCCTCCACCGCCGCCGGCTTGCTATAGCGCAGGAGCCGGCGCTATATGCCGCCCATCTGCGAGGGGCCATAGCTCAGTTGGGAGAGCGCCTGAATGGCATTCAGGAGGTCGCCGGTTCGACTCCGGTTGGCTCCACCAGCGAAATTAAGCACAGGCAGGACGGCTTTTCAGTCTCGATGCGACGCGCCGCGGCGCGTACGTGCGGTTGATGTCACAGACCCGCACGATGCCGTCCCGATCGGCGGCGAACGGACCGTGGAACCCAACCGGCGAACGATCACGCCGTCCCGCATCTGCTGCTCGTCGGCGCAGCAGTTCATTGCGCCGCTTCCGGGCATCCGGGGCTGTCAAACAGCGCTGCCATGCCCCAAACGGAACGAAACATGCGCGTGCTGCTGTGCCCGACCCCCGCCACCAGCGCGAGATGCTGCGTCGCCATATCGGGATGGCGCGCCTTCAGATACGCGAAGAATGCCTCGCCGCGCGCCAGTCGGTACGGCCCCTGTGCCTCGGCCGCGCATGACCTGTCCAGCGCGATATGGTTCGGATCATTGTCCGCCGTGCCAAGCAAATAGACCACGTGCCGCGTTACATAACGCGCTTCCAGGCCGTTCGTGCTACCGGCATAGCGCGGCGCACCGGTCAGGCCGTAGCGCCAGCGGTTGAACGCCGGACAGAACGCCGCATCCTCGGGCCGCGGCCGGTCGCTTGAGAAGTACAGATACGACGACGGATTGGCGACAACGTAGCGCACGTGAATGCCACGCGCCGCCAGCAGCGGACTGTCTTTCGCCACCGCGGCATAGCGCTGCACCATCTGCCCGCCGGCAGAGTGGCCGGCAAGCACCACCTCCCTCAGGTCCGGCAGAATCGCCGGGTCGGCAAGGCGCCGCAGGATCGCGTCCAGTACATCGTAGGACGATACGGACGCAGGACCGAGCGCGGGGCTGCCCTCGCTCCACGCATCGATGCCCCAGCGCAAGATCGTCTCCGGAAGCCCGAAAGTCCGCACATCCACGGACACCAGGAATTGCGGCACGATAATCAGCACCGCCTCGCCCGCCGTGCCGGCCGCCAACCTGGCGCTCTCCACGCCGCGCATCGTCACCGCGGCGTCGCGGTCGATGCCGTGTATCACGATCACCGCACGCCGCACCCCCGGCAGCACATGCGTCCAATCCGCGGAAAGGAACAATGGAATCTCGCCGCTGCCGGCAGGCGTGGCGACGGTCATGCGCTCCGGCGCAATCGTTTTCACCGCGCTGCGCCAGAACGGTTCGGCCGAGGCGGCGTGCAGCAGAATCAGCGTGACGCAGGCGCCCGCGGCCGCACGGCGCAGCCATCTCAAGACCGGCAAGGGTATGGCCCTTTCATCGAACTCATGTCGCCAGCGTGGCGCCGATACCGGCCAGCGCGGACAGGGCCACCACCACCAGCGGCGGCGCCCGCCAGACCAGCAGCAATACGAAGCCCGTGCCGGCGATTGCGAAATCCACCGGACCAAGGACGCCGCTGGTCCACAGCGGGTTGTACAATGCCGCGCCGAGCAAGCCGACCACGGCGGCATTGGTGCCCAGCATCGCTGCCCGCGCCCGGGGCCTGCGGCGCAGCGCGTGCCAGAACGGCAAGGTGCCCATCAGCAGCACCACGCCGGGCAGGAAGATTGCCACCAATGCGATCGCCGCGCCGCCGATGCCGCCAGGCCCCACATGCGCCAACGCGCCGAGGTAGGCGCTGATGGCGAACAATGGCCCGGGAACCGCCTGTGCCGCGCCGTAGCCCGCGAGGAACGCGTTGTCCGATACCCAGCCGGGCGCCACCACGGCATCGCGCAGCAGCGGCAACACGACGTGGCCGCCGCCAAACACTAGCGCGCCGGAACGATAGAACGCGTCGAACAGGGCACGGCCGCCGTTGCCGGCCGGCATGAAGGCGAACGCCAGCAGCACGAAGAAAATCCCCAGCCAGATCGTGGCGGCGCCGCGCGAAATGGGAATGGCGATGCTGTCGGCGGGCGTTTCGGTTGCGTCGCGGCACAACACCAAACCGGCGAGAGCGCCCGCGGCGATGGTGCCGAGTTGGCTCAGCGGGCCGGACATCAGCAGCGTTGCCACCAGGGCGGCGGTGGCGATGGAGGCACGCGCGCGGTCCGGGCACAGGCTGCGCGCCATCCCCATCACCGCCTGGGCCACGATGGCAACGGCGACCAGTTTCAGCCCGTGCAGCAGGCCGGCGCCCCAGGCCGTGTCGGCGATGCTGCCCGCGCCATAGCCGAACAACACCATCAGCACCGCGGAGGGCAGCGTGAAACCCACCCACGCGGCGAGGCCGCCCAGATAGCCGCCGCGCATCAGCCCGATGCCGAAACCGGTCTGGCTGGACGCGGGCCCGGGCAGGAATTGCGCCAGGGCCACAAGGTCGCTGTAGGCGCGGTCGCTCAGCCATTGCCGCCGCTCGACGAATTCCGCACGGAAGTAGCCGAGATGCGCGATCGGCCCACCAAAGCAAGTACACCCCAGCCTGAGGAAGACCAGCAGGATCTTCAATGGATGGGATGACGCGGAGCCCGCCACGCCGGCCGCGAGGACCGAGCCTCCGGTGGATGTTGCCTTGGTTGCCAACCTGCTGACCCGCCTGGACGCGGGCCTGATAGTACCGGCGAACCGACCGGTGGCAACCCCGCCTCTGCCATTGCTGCTGTCACGACCGACGTGCCTTTCCAGGCAATGCCGTCAGCGATAATGCGTCAGCAGGTAGTTTATCAGCGGATTGTCCACCTCCGGCGACCTGCCACGGGGAAAGTGCCTGCTTGGCCGGCCGCGGCTCTGCCGCCGCCATGCCGCCGCATCGAATCCGGCCGACGGCCGGACATCATCGTGCATGCCGGCAACCAGGTAATGCGAAAACAGGTCTCGCCCCGGGCGCGCAGCGCCGCCGCACTGCGTGCGATACCAGGCCGGGTCGAACAATGAATTCGGCGAGAATTGCTGCGTGCGGCGATGCGCCAGATAATGCGCGAGCGGCGATGCGCCGTCCGGTAGTGTATAGGTGCGGCGGTACCAGTCAGGCTCGAAGAAGACCACGGGCCGCCGGTTCGCCGCTTCCCCGGCAAGCAGGTAGTGCACCAGCGGATTGACCGCGAGTCGTGCAACGTCGGGATTGGTGGCGATGTACCAGCGCGAGTCAAAATAGAGATTCGGATTGCGCCCCTCCTGCCAGCCGAACGCGCAGTAATGCGTGAGCAGATCCATGCCGGCGCTGAACACGTCATGGTTGCCGAGGTGATAGTGGTTTTCATCGAACAGACCGGAGTCGCGCAGCAGGGTTATGTCCGGTGCGGCGCTCTGCAACAGGTCCTGGCCGGATGCCAGGAAGGGCGCGAACGGATCGGTGACATCCGCCGCGGCGGTCTGCGCGACCGACCACAGCCTGGGGCACGGCGCAAACCCCCCGCCGGCGCGACGGGCGAGGAAATGCGCCAGTGCCGGGACATTCTCGCAGGGCCGATAGATCGAACGGTACCAGGCGGGATCGAAATGCGGGCCAGGCGCCAGGCCGCGTTGTTCGCCCCTGACGAGATAATCGTACAATGCATCGGCGTCCGGCGCCAGGCCCGCGCGGGCGCGGTAGTCCAGGGGGTCGAACCACGCGTTCGGCTGCCGGTTCTCGCGGGCGCCGAAGCGGCAGTAATGGTACAGCGGATCGAGGCCGGCCTCGCTAACGTCGCGGTAGGTTGCCAGATACCAGTCCGCATCGAACAGGCCGCTGGCAGCCAGTGACGTGGCCTGGGCCTCGGCGGCAAGCCGTTCGCGATACTCATCGCCGGCGAGGAAGGCGTGGCGGATGTCGGGCCGCGGCATGCCGCCCAGAAGCATGCCGCGCCAGGCTTCAAGTTCGGCCGTGCCTGGCGCGCGCAGCAGCAGTTCGCGGTAGAGCCTGACGATGTAGTCGTCCGCGGCGGCCGTTTCGCTTTGCGAACACGCTGCCGGCGGCGGCGGATCGGACTCGCTCGTCATCCGGCTGGCTTCTCGCAGCGATGCGGCCGGCCGCGCCGGGCATTGCCGGCCGGAATTCGAATCGGCGCATGGCGCTGCATCACCGGCGCGCGGCACGGCATCCCCGGCGCGCCGCACCGCGTCGCCGTCGCGTTGCAGCGCATCGAGATGCGGCAAGAGCCCGTTGCCATGGCGCGGGATGTTTTCATCGCGGGAGCATGCTCCGCACCGTCATCGCGCGGTTCCGGCGGGCGGCGGCATCCTCCGGCTTCAGCGCGAGCGCCCGGTCGAAGCTGGCGAGCGCCGCCTCGTGGCGTCCCAGCGCGCGCAGCCCGTTGCCAAGATTTGTGTGCGCCTCGGCAACGTTCGGATCAACCGCGATGGCTTGGCGCACCCAGGCGATGCCTTCCTCCACCCGGCCGGCCTGCAGCGCGGCGACGCCACGCAGGTGCAGCGCGTCGAAATGCCGAGGGTTCCGGCGCAGCATGTCTTCGTAGAGCCGCGCCGCCGCGGCGAGGTCGCCTTGCCGGTGCAGCGCCACGGCGTTGGTCAGCGTGGCTTGCAGCGCTGCTGCCGGCGAGGGTGGCGCAGGCACGGCGGACGCGGACACGGCGGACGCGGGCACGGCGAATGCAGCGACACCGGACAAGGGCGCGGACCCGGCGGACGAAGCCCCCCCGCACACGGGCGCGATGGCGGCAGGCGCGGCGGACGGCGCCAGTGCCGCATCGCCCGATCGCTCCGCCGCGATGCGGATGTGGTCCGGCGGCAGCCCCGCCAGAAAGCGCGCCTGCATCGCCTGATAACCGGCTTCGAGCGCCCGCGTGAACCGAGGGGTGTCGAACAAGGGGGCGGTCGTCCGGGAGCGGGCGAGCCGTTGGCGGATTGCCGCCAGCGCCGCCGCGTCGGTGGCAAGCGCCACGGCCGTTGCCTCGTAGTCCTCGGCCGTGTCCACGATCAGGTCGGATAGACCGGACGCCTGTAACAGACTCGCCGCGACCCGGCCGGCGAATGTGGCACCGGCGCGGGTCAGCACCGGCAGTCCCGCCCACAACGCATCGCTGGCTGTGGTATGCGCGTTATAGGGCAGGGTATCGAGAAACAGCCCGGCCAGGCGATGGCGCGCCAGATGTTCCGGCAACGGCTGCCGTTGCGCGAATGCCAGCCGTTCGGGCGCGACGCCGCCTTGCACCGCCGCCGCGCGCAGGTTGGATGCCGCCGCGGCGTTGTCCGCCAACAGCCACAGCACGCTGCCCTCGACCCGGCGCAGAATCCGCATCCAGATCGAGAACACATCGCGCGTGATCTTGTAGCTGTTGTTGAAGCAGCAGAAGACAAAGCCCTCGGCCGGCAGCCCTGCCTCGGCGCGCGCCGGGGTTCGATCGGCGATGCGGCGCTGCCGGTCGTTCGGCTGGTAACTGTCCGGCAGCCACACGATCTTCTCGGCATAGTGCGGCAGGTCATGCGCGGGAATCAGGCATGGATCGGCGACAATGTAGTCGATGTAGCTGGCGCCCATGGTGCCGGGATAGCCCAGCCAGTTCACCTGGATCGGCGCGGCGCGACAGGCGAAGATGCCGGTGCGGAAATCCTTGGTGAAGCCTTTCAGGTCGACAGCGATGTCGATTTGCAGGCTACGGGCAAGGGCCGCCACGTCACGATCCGAGCGGTGACGCACGTCGGCGAACCGGTCGACGCCGGCGGCAACGCGCTGGTGCATGGCATCGCCGGCATCCGGGCCGAATGAGAATGCGACGATCTCGAACGCCGTGCGATCATGGCATTCGAACAATTCCGCCATCAGATAGGCGGTGGCATGGTTATAGAAGTCGGCGGAGAAATAGCCGATGCGCAGTTTATCTCCCGGCGGGCGCCGCGCGATGGGCGGCAGCGCCGGGTCGGCCGGATATTTCGTGCGCACGTAGATTTCCGCGGCCTGGCGCTGCAATCGGGGCGAGCCGGTCAAGGCAACCACCGGGAAAGGCATGGCCGCCGGTTCGCCGCGTTCGATGCGCTCCGACAGCGCGCGAATGTCCTGATCCGCGCGGCGCCAGTCGCACACCATCATCCTGGCATGCGCCGCCATGCCCGGCAGGAACTCGAGCTCGGGCTGCAGCGCCATCGCCTGCCCGTAAGCGGCCAGCGCGTCCTCGTAGCGGCCCAGGTTCTGCAACGTGGTGGCGCGGTCGCGATGCGTCTCGGCGCTGCCGGGGCGCAGTGCGATCGCGCGGTCGAAGCCGGCGAGTGCCTCGTCATAGCGATGCTGCTCGCGCAGGCCGTTGGCCAGGTTGGCGTGCGCCTCGGCGATGTCGGGATTCGACGCGATGGCTTGCCGGATCAGGGCAATGCCAAGGTCGCCGCGGTGGGTTTGCAGGGCGATCACGCCGGCGAGATGCAGGGCATCCGCATGCGCGGGATCCCGCCGTATGATCTCCCGGTACAGCGCTTCGGCCGCATCGAGCCGCCCCTGCCGATGCAGCGCCACTGCCTGCGCAAGGAGATCCTGGCCCATCGTGGTCATCGCCGGTCACCCCGCTCTGGTCATTGCGTATTGGCACCAGCCTGGCGGCCGGCCCGCGGGTGGATGCGGCAGCATGATCACCCCTCCTCCGGTGGAACTTCTACATCATTGACCAGCGCCGTGCCTCTTCTCACTGCGGCGGCGGCACGACTGGCGCGCGTAGCGGAAACGCAGTCTCCGGCCTGCCTTCCGCGCGGCGCTTGAGTTTGCGGTGGAGCGAAGCGACGGCCGGATCCGTCTGCGCGAGTTTCATAGTCCAATGCCGTAGCACCACCAGATTGTGCGGGCTGTTCTCCCTGCGGCTGCGGTCGTAATCCTCGTTCATCACGACATCCAGTCGCCAGTGCAGGCGGTTCTCGACACACCATGGCAGTTGGACCACCTCCTGAATCCGTTCCGACTAGGCTGGCGCGCTGAGCAGGTAGCAAGCGGTTTCGATGGCCGCTTTGGCGGCGATTTTCCAGGTTCGCGCCACTATGCCGCTTGCATTGACGGATCGCTCCTTGCGCGGTTCGTGTGGCCGCAGCAACCTCGAACGATTGCCGCTTCTCCAGCGGTGCGACACGCCGACAAGGAGGCCGCGCGCATGTCCGTCGCCACTCACATGGTCGCCATGCGCGACGGCATCCGGCTCGCCACCGACGTGCATCTGCCTGATGGCGCCGGCCCGTTCCCGGTGATCATGGAACGCACGCCGTATGGCAGGCATCAGACCAGCCGCTCGGAACTGACCGCCGCCGACCGCACCCCCGCCTCGCGCGCCGAGATCGCCGCCTTCTTCACCGCGCACGGCTATGCGGTGGTGTACCAGGACACGCGTGGCCGCTACGGTTCCGAAGGCCGCTTCGTCAAATACCTGTCCGACGGCGAAGACGGCTATGACACCTGCGCCTGGCTACGGGAAGCATCCTGGTGCGACGGGCGCGTCTGCACCATGGGCCTGTCCTACGCCGCGCACACCCAGGCGGCACTGGGCTGTCTCGATCCGCCGGGGCTGATGGCGCAGGTGCTGGACTGCGGCGGCTTCGCCAATTCGTGGAAATCCGGCATCCGCCAGTCCGGCGCCTTCGAACTGAAGCAGGCCTCCTGGGCGTACAGGAACGCGCTGGTGTCCCCGGAAGCTCTGACCGATCCCGTCCTGCAGGCGGCGCTCGCGTCGGAGGACATCCGCGACTGGTTCACCCGCATGCCGTGGAAGCCCGGCCACTCACCCTTGCGCCACCACCCGGACTACGAAGCCTACCTGTTCGATCAATGGACGCACGGCGTCGACGGTCCGTTCTGGCGTCAGCTGGGGATTTACACCGAGGGCTGGTACGCGCGGTATTCGCGCGCCGCCTGCGTGCACATGTCGTCCTGGTGGGACCCGTATCCGCTGACCGCCACCAGCAACTACATGGGCCTGAAGCGCGCGGGCCGCGGGCCGCAGCGGCTGATCCTGGGGCCATGGACGCATGGCGACCGCAGCAACCACCGCTTCGGCGACGTGGAGTTCGGCCCCGCGGCGCCGCTGGACTCCTGGGCGGGCGATTGGCGTGCCTACCGCCTGCGCTTGTTCAATCATGTGGTGAAGGGCGCGCCGCTCGACGAGCCGGCGGTGCGCGTGTTCGTCATGGGCGGCGGCAACGGGCGGCGCGACGAAGCGGGCCACCTGCATCACGGCGGACGCTGGGTCACCGCCGCCGACTGGCCTCCGCCCGGCGTCGATTTCGTGCCGTTCCACCTGCATGGCGACGGCAGCCTGGGCCGCGCAGCCCCGGCGTCGGGCGCTGCCCCGCTGTCCTACGATTTCGATCCGGCCCGCCCGGTGCCGACGATCGGCGGCGCCATGAGCAGTCTCGATCCGGTGGCCTATGCGGGGAGCTGGAACCAGGTAGAGGCGGCGGACTTCTTCGGCTGCCAGCCGCCCTATCTGCCGCTGGCGTCGCGCCCGGACGTGCTGGTGTTCCAGACCGCGCCGTTGACCGAGCCGGTGCAGGTGGTCGGGCCGATCGAGGCTGACCTGTGGGTCGCCACCGACGGTCCGGACACCGACTTCACCGCCAAGCTGGTCGACGTGCATCCGCCCAGCGCCGACTATCCCGGTGGCTACGCCATGATCCTGACCGACGGCATCCTGCGCCTGCGTTACGCCGAGGATCCCACCACGCCCCGCCTGCGCCAGCCCGGCGAGATGGTTCGCGCACGCATTACCCTGTTCCCGACGGCCAACTTGTTCCTGCCCGGCCATCGCATCCGGCTGGACGTGTCGTCCAGCAATTTCCCCAAGTTCGACGTGAATCCCAATACCGGCGAGCGCGAGGGCCTGGCGCGGCGGCGACGCGTCGCGGTGAACACGGTGTTCGTCGATGCCGATCGGCCGAGCAAGCTGACGCTGCCGCTATTGCCGCTTTAGCCGCGTCATGGCGGCGGGGTTCGACTGGCACGCTGGGCCGATTACCCGGTCAACAACAGTCGATGCCGGGTACCGCAACACGCAGACCGTCAGGCGTTTTTTGCGCGCGCAATGCGGGACGCGGTTTCGCTTCGACCGCGCGTTCATGGCGTGGATCAAGGACGGCGAGGCGAAGACCATGGGGGATGTGGCGGACGAATGGCTGCGGCGGCACGGGACTCGGGCGGAGTGAAAGGCGCCCCGGCCGGTCGTGTTCCGACTCTGCCGCTTGGTGCCTGCGCTTGCCGTGTCATTGGGAGGGACGGGAAGCGAGGCGGTGTGGGTCCGCGGAGATTCGCCCCGCCGCAAACTCGGATGCAGGAACCGCCGCAGAGCAGCATGCCATCATTCGGCGTTTGAGGATGCAGCACTTTGCATGTAAGGTCACGCGTGTGACGCCATCGGTCATCGAGATCGTGTTGAAATTGATGAGCAGGCCGACGCGGCATCCGGCCAAGCGACGGTGAGTCAGCAGCTGGGCCTCATGCGATCGCACGACACGCTCGACGGATTTGAGTTCTGGGATCGCCCGATTCTCGACGATGATTTCGGCGAGAAGGCCACTATCCAGCGCGGTGGGTCGATAGAGGACCGGCAAAGAAACCTGGCTTGCAAGTTGGATTTCTGCCTGTGAAGCCGGCCAGGAAGCGCCGCCGGCATCCCCGGAGTGGAAAGTGCCGGCCACACCGCCAGGAACGCGTCCTGGGTCCCGTCTTCCGACGACTGGACGTCGTGCACCAGCGCGAGGGCGGCGCCGAACGCCCGGCGTTGGAAGCGCCGGGTGAGCGCCACGAAAGCGTTCACGTCTCCCTTGCCGGCCTGCTGAACCAGATCGACGTAATCCATTGGCACTCCCTCGCAGCCATGGGCGCCAGGAAACGGGCGCCGCCATTAGGGGCGGTGAAAATTATCTGGGGTCTTTCGGTCGTCGTGGGGCGATTGAGCCGGGATCGGGGCAGAGGGGTGCTGAATTGTATGGAACCGCAGATGAACGCAAATGAACGCGGATGGAGCCGGCCAGGCGCGGCGGAATGCGCCCCTCACAGACGCCAGATCAATCGATGGATCTTCAACAAATTGCCTGCGTCGACGGCTTGCGCCCGGGCGCGGAAGCAGCGTTGAATTGGGCACACGAGCCCGGCATTGAAGGAAGCAGCATGGAATACCGGTCCCTGGGCAAGAGTGGCCTGAAGGTTTCGCCGCTGTGCCTCGGCAGCATGATGTTCGGCGGCGCTACCGACGAGGCGACCGGTCAGCGCATCGTCGATCGCGCCCGCGAGCAGGGAGTGAATTTCATCGACACCGCCGATGGCTATAACGGCGGGCGGTCGGAGGAGATCGTCGGCCGCGCCATCCGCGAGCAACGATCGTGGTGGGTGCTGGCGACGAAATGTGCGAACCCCACCGGGCAGGGGCCGAATGCGCGCGGCCTGTCGCGGCGGCACGTCCATCACGCGGTGGAGGCGAGCCTGCGTCGCCTCAACACCGACGTGATCGACCTGCTCTATCTTCACAAGGAAGATCATGGAACGCCGCTCGCCGAGACCGTGCATGCGCTGGCCGACCTGATCCGCGCGGGGAAGATCCGGTATTTCGGTGTGTCAAACTATCGAAGCTGGCGCGTGGCGGAGATCTGCCGGCTGTGCGACGCCGCCGGCATCGATCGTCCCGCCGCCAGTCAGCCGCTGTACAACGCGCTGAACCGTGAGCCGGAGACGGAGCATCTTCCCGCCTGCGGTTATTTCGGTCTCGGCGTGGTGCCGTACAGCCCTCTGGCGCGCGGCGTTCTGACGGGAAAATACGCACCCAATGTCGCGCCCGAGCCGGAAACGCGCGCCGGCCGGCGTGACCGCCGCATGATGGAATCCGAATGGCGGCCGGAAAGCCTGGCGATCGCGCAGGAAATCGCGGCGCACGCGCGCAGCCGCGGGATCACGCCGGAAGCGTTTGCCTTCGCCTGGGTGCTGCACAACCGGCTGATCACCGCGGCAATCGGCGGACCGCGTACGGAAGCGCAGTGGGAAGCCTATGCCGCGGCACTGTCGGTGCGGCTGGGCCCTGATGATGAGGCGCTGGTGGACCGGCTGGTTTCGCCCGGCCACCCCTCCACGCCGGGCTACAACGATCCGCAATATCCGATCGAGGGACGCGTGCCGAGCTGACGCCGCGCGCCATCGCTCATTGCGCGTTGCCGGGCATCGAATACCCATGCGCCACAAAGATCGAGCGTGCCGCAGGAGACGCCAGGAACTGCAACACACGCCGCGTGTCGGGATTGCGGCTGCTTGCCACGGCGGCGACCGGATACACTACCGGAGGAAAACTGCGGGCCGGGAACGTGCCGATCACCCGCACGCCCGCGTCGAGTCGCGCATCGGTGTCAAATACGATGCCCAGCGCGGCCTCGCGCCGCTCGACATAGGTGACCGCGGCCAACACGTCCGCGGCCATCGCGACATGGTCCTTCACGCTGTCCCACACGCCGAGTTGCTGCAACGCGGCGCGCCCATAACGCCCAGCTGGCATCATCATCGGATCGCACATCGCCAGCCGTCCGCCGTTCAGCATGTGCGCCAACGGAAAGCCCGGTGCGATCGTCACCGCCTGTGCGCCGGCCACCGGCGCGATTAACACCAGCTTGCTCGACAGCAGGTCGATGCGCGTGATGGGATCGACAAGCTTGCGGGCAACCGCGTCGTTCATCCAATCGGGATCGGCGGAAAAGAAAATATCGCCCGGCGCACCGCCTGCCAGTTGCTTCACCAGCGCGGGACTCGGGCCATAGACCAGCACGAGGCGCACATGCAACGCAGTCTCCGCCTCCTGCGCCACCGCATCAAGCGCGCTTTTCAGCGTCGCGGCGGCGAGGATCATCACCGGTTGATCCGCTGCCGCCGGACCCGCCGCGAACGCGGGCGCCACCGGCGTGACGTTGGTCAATCGGCCAAGACTCAATGCACCGATGGCCAACGCGCCGATGGTCAACGGTCGGCGCCGCATTGCCCTCATCGTCCTGTCGTTCCCCCGTTCCGTGTGCGTTATTGCCGGCGCGACACGTCCAGATTCACCGTAACGTTCTTGCGCTGGGTAAAGCTGTCGAGCATGCCTTCCAGCGAGAACTCGCGGCCGATGCCGCTCTGCTTGTAGCCGCCGTAGGAATGGACCGGCTGCTGCCCCAGCCCCTGGTTCACCTGCACCCATCCCGATTCGATCGCGTGCGCGGTGCCGACATCGTGCGTCCAGACATAGGCCGCCAGACCGTAATGGCTGTCGTTGGCCATGCGGATCGCGTCGGCCTCATCGCGCCCGGGAATCGCCACCAGCACGGGGCCAAAAACCTCGCCGCGTGCCTCCATCGCGTCGGCGATGCGCAGCAGCATGCGGCCGCGGTCGCGCGTGACCACCTTGCGCCAGGCCGGGAACGCTCGCTCGGCCGCCTGCACCGCGCGATCGACGTCGGCTGCGTTGCCGCGCGGGATTTCCGCGATCTTCTGGCGATTGGCGGGGTTTTCCACGTCCACCACCGCGCCCGACACGCTGGCCTGCCAGTTGCCATCGATCAGCATGCGCGCTGCGCTGCTGGCTTGCGGTTGCCGGACGCGATTCTGCGGTAACGGACATGCGGCCTCCGATCGAGCGGTAGCAACGGTTATGGTGATCCGGATATAGCGTTCGGGTGCGGCAGGGTCCAGGCGATGGCCCGGGCTAATCCAGCGGCCACACCTGCAAGGCATCCGCATCGATGTCGAAGCTACAAACGTCGCCGGGCGGGGTCTCCGCGCGGCCATCGAAGATCCGCACCGAGGCATTGCCAACGCGCACGGTGACCTGCCGCACCAGGCCCATCGCGATGACGCTCTCCACCCGTCCCTGATGGACCCCGTCGGCCGAGATACGGGCGCGTGACGGGGCGATGCTCCAGCCGACGCGCATGCCCGGTGTCAGATCCGGCCCTGCCGTGGCCACCAGCTCGCCGTCGCCGATGGCGATGTGGCACGCATCGGCAGCCACGCCCTCGGCCACGTTGTCGGCGCCCAGCAGACGCGCCACCGTTTCATTGGCGGGACGGCGGAACACCGCCGCCACCGCGCCGCTTTGCAGCACGCGGCCTTCCGCCAGCACCAGAACCTCATCCGCCAGCAATGCCGCTTCCAGCGGATCGTGCGTAACCAGGATGGTCGTCATGGCCAGTTCCGCCTGCAAGGCGTGCAACTCGCGGCGCAGTCGCGCGCGCAGCGGAGCGTCCAGCGCCGAGAACGGTTCGTCCAGCAACAACAGCCCCGCGTGCCGCGTCAGTGCGCGCGCCAGCGCCACGCGCTGCTGCTGCCCCAATGACAACTCGGCCGGCCGCCGCTGCTCCAGCGTGCGCAGGCCCAGGCGGTCGATCCACGCCGCCGCGGCAACGGGATCCGCACCAGGCGGAAAGCGCAATTGCTGCTGCACCGTCAGATGCGGGAACAAGCCGTAGTTCTGCGGCACATAGGCGATGCCCCGCGCCGCCGGTTCGACCTGGGAAAGTTCGCTTCCGTCCACCATCACGCTGCCGCTGCCGCTGGTTTCGATGCCGGCGATCAGCTTCAGCGTCAGCGATTTGCCGGAGCCTGATGGACCCAGGATCGCCAGTCGCCGCGCGCCAGGCGACCAGGCAACGTCCAGGCGAAACGCGCCGAGCTGCTTCTCGAACCGGAAGCGGATCTCCGCCGCGCCGGGCTGCCGGCTGGTTGCGGCCGCCATCGCGGGCGTGACGAATGGCGCGGCCGGCCGCGGCAAGACGGCGCGCCAGGGCCGCCGGGACCGGCGTGACTCCGCCGCGAACTGGCTGAGCGCCATGACGACCAGCGCGAACGCCAGCGTCGGCAGCAGCACGGGCAGCATCGCGGGCAGGCCCTGCGAGCCGAACGCGACGTAGGTGTAGACCGGCAGCGAATACGGATGATACGCGACCATCACGGTCGCGCCGAACTCGCCGAATGCGCGCAGCCAGGTCAGCAGCAGGCCGGACAGGATCGCCGGCCACGCGATTGGCAGGCTGACACGGAGGAACACCTCGAGCGGCCGGCGCCCCAGCGTCGCGGCAACACCTTCCAGCACCGGATCGACCGCGGCGAAGCCCGACCTGGCCGCGATGATCAGGAACGGCGCCGCGACGAAGACTTCAGCAACGACGATGCCGGCAAACGAGTCCGTCAGTGCTCCGTTCAACAACCGCCCCAGCGGCGCCGCATAGCCCACCAAAAACAACAGCAGCACCCCACTGCTCAGCGGCGGCAGTGCGAGCGGCAACTGGACGAGGAACCCCAGCACCGCCATGGCGCGCCCGGGCACGCGCGCCAGCAGATAGCCGAGCGGCACCCCGCCCAGCGCGATCAGCAGCGTCGCCATGCTGGCGCTCGCGATCGAGACGCCGCAAGCGTCCAGCAAGGCGTTGGCATCGACCGAGCTCCAATCGGCCAACGCGACCTGCTGCGCGCCGGCAAGCAGCGGCGCCAGCAGATACAGCGACAGGAGCCCGGCGAGCCATGGCAGCGGCGCGGGAAGCCGGCGCTTCAGCACGCCGGCCGCGTGGCGTCACTTGGCATGTTCGGCCAGCGAGCGGATTGCCGCGGGTGCCATGCCCGCGTTCCCGGACAGCGTCGGCTTTTGCAGTCCCATGCCATGCTCCGTCATCAGGCTCTGCCCGACCGGGCCAAGCAGGAACGCAACGAATTGCGCCGCCCCGTCGGCATTCGGCGCGTCATGCAGAATGGTGACGGTATAGACGGCCTTTGGCGCGATGTCCGCCGGCAGTTGCACCGCGGGAATCTTCGCATCTGACGTTTCGGTGGAATAGAAGAACCCGGCATCGAGCTGGCCGGATTGCAGCCGCCCCACCAGGGTTTCCTCGGGCAGCACCTGGGCGGGATTTTCCGCCGCCCCCAGCACCGTTTGCTCCAGATTGGGAACCTTGTAGAACGCGGCGGCCTTCTGCATCAGTTGCAGCGTCAGGCGGCCTTTCGGGTCCAGCTTCGGATCGGTGCGGCCGAGCTTGAGCCCGGGCTCCTGCAACACCTCGTACCACGGCTTGGTCCTGAAGTCCGCGGCGAACTTGCTGTTGGCGTTATAGCCGATCACCAGCGGCGAATGCGCGAAGGTGACGTACCAACTCACCCAGTCGCCGTTCTTCGCACCCATCAGATCGTCGTTCACCTTGGGATTGGCGCTGACGAACACGTCGCCGCGCCGCAACTTGCCCTTGATCTGGTTGGCAAGAAGGTTGGAGCCGCCGGCGAAGCCCTGGAAGGCGTTGCCGGTGGTCTTGTCGAAGGCCGGACCGATGCCATGCTCCATCAGGTTCACGAGCGAACCGGCATACAGCACGTTGACCGTCCCCGAGGCCATGGCAGTGGGCGAGGCGGCAAACCAGGCAGTGCCGCACAGCGCGGCGCCCAGCATCGTGGCGAGCGTCGTCCTGCGCCGCATGCGGCGTTCGCCTGCCCCGGCACGAACGGAGCATGATGGATCGGCAGGGTGCGTCATCGGCGAAGCAGGTTTCCTGTTGGCGGGCATCGCGTTTCTCCATCGTTATGGCGGATTGTCGTCGCTGACGCTGGGAGGACTGGACGGGAATTGGGAAAACCGGGCCGGCGGCGCCGCTCACGGCGGCACGGTGTTGGCGCCGGCAAGCGCGTCATTCACCTGCGCCGCAGTCAGCACACGGCCATAGACCACCGCGTTGAACGTCGCCGCGAGCGTCATCGGGTCTCGCCCGCTCAGCCATGCCAGGCCGAGCAGGCGGTTGATCGACGGCGGCTCCTCGATCCAGCCGAACGGCAGCGCCGGCGCGATCAATGCGTGGCCATCATGCACGGCGCGCAGCGATTGCCACGCCGCCGACCGTGCCAGGGTCGTGCGCATCGCCGGATCGGAGAACACCAGCACGTCTGGATTCAGCGCGCGGATGGCGTCGATCGTGGCGGTGCGGAATGGACCTTTCCCGGCCGGCGCAACCACCTGCCAGCCAAGCCGCGTGAAGACCTCCGCCAGGTCGGTGCCGGGCGCGACCACGGTCAGTCCGTCGGCGCCGCGCGCGCCCAGGACGCGCGGATGCGTGCCCGCCGGCACCGGCAGTGCCAGCAGCGCGGCGGTGAAGTCCGCCAGCACCGCGGCGCGGGCTTCGCGATGCAGCACCACGCCAAGCGCACGAAACACCTGCGGAATCTGTGCCAGCGAGCCATCGAGCAGGATCGTGGGGATACCGGTGCGCTGCTGGGTCGCTCGCGCCAGGTCAGCATAACGCGGCGAGACCGTGCCGTAGTCGACGATCAGGTCGGGATGCAGCGCGGCGATCTCGGCGGTGACATCGGTGCGGCTGGTCAGTCGCGGGATCGCGGGCAATGCGGCGGCGGCGGGCGACAGAAAGGCGCGGGCCTCCGGCAGCAGCGGCATCGGCCAGCCCACCATCAGGTCCGGCGCCAATGCCGCAAGCAACATGGCGGCGGGCGGACCAGCGGGCAACACGCGCGCGGCCTGGTCCGGCACCTGCACATGCCGGCCGGTGGCATCGACGACATCGGCGGCGCAAGTTGCACCCGACCAGCACAGCACAAGCACGATCAGGAACGCGCGGCGCAGCATCTCCCCTCCTGCCGCGACGATATAGGCGAGCGGATATAGCGACAAGGGGTAGGCCGGCGCCGTGTGCGCCGCTCCGTCAGCGGGCGCGGCCGCATGCCCCGGATGCAAGCGGCCGGTCCGCGTTACCGGATTGGGCCCCGGCGTGAAGAGTGGGCGGCGTTGTGAAGATGGCGCCGCGGCAAGAAGATTGTTTCCGTAATCACCGCGCCGTTCGCTGCAAATGTCCGAGCATGCGACCCACGGCCTGAGCCGTTCTGGTCAGCCAATCGGGAAGGCCAACGAACCGCGCCGCGGCAAGCTCGCCATCCCTGTACCGCATGGCGCGAGCCTCGTCCGACCAATCGGAACCCGGACGCGCCAGTTCGGGCCTGAGCACCTCGCACAGGACGTTCCCACCCGGAAGCCGGCCGGCAAACGCCAGTTCCTGCCGGATGCAGATCCGCTCGATGCGATGCCGCACATCCTCCCGGTAGCCAAATTTGAGCACCCGCGGCTGGGCATGCGCCGCCTCGTGGACGATCGTCGATGCGATAAGTTCCGCCGGGGCCTTGGCCACGAAGCGATAATCGAGGCTGCACGTCCTCAGCCTGGCGTTGAACGTCCCGACCGGACCGAAAAGTACCTGGATCCAGATCCGGTCCACATCGCGCAGCAGCCGCCGGTACCGCACCGCGTCGTGGGTTTTGATCAGCTTGAGCGCGTCCTCGATCCGGCCAAGCATGTGCTCGTCACGCCGGCCCCCGAACACACCAAGCCACAGGCCATCCAACCGCCTGCTCCTGGACAGGCGCATGCCCAGCCGGTCGAGCCGATCTTTCAGGGTCAGCGTCATTGCCATCCCGCTCATGCCGCCGCATAGGCTGGTAACACCTACCAAATGGTAACAGCAACCCTGCCGCCGGCTGCACCCATACGCGTCCGTCACGCCTATGCGCGCCAGCGACGCCTAACCGCGCGATTGCGTTGACCCGCCATGCTGCTGCATCTCCTCGACCACCTCGGCCTCGACCGCCTCCAGCAGCCGTGCCGGAAAATGCCGCGGCACACCCTGGGTGACGAACACCAGCCGCGTGGAGCGATCCGCCGACGGCCAGCGCGGCAGGAATTCCAGCGGTGCGAACACGTGCTGCACGCCGTGGATCACCGCCGGCTGCCCCGGCAGTTCGGCCACGTCCACCAGCCCCTTCAGCCGCAGCAGCCGGGCGCCGCAATGCTCGGCCAGCGACTGCAGCAGCAACGTCAGCGCCACCGCCGGCACGGGCCGATCGCGTTGCAAGGCGAACGTCGTCACACCCTCGCTGTGTGCCGCCCGCACACCCGGCCCAGGGACGCGCCGCAGAAACGGGTTGCCGGCGATCTCCGCCGCCAGCCCGGCGAGGCGCAACGCGCGGGCATCGGTATCGCCGGGCGCGAACAGCCAGTCGGGGGAGAGATCGGCCGTGGACGACAAGGGCGCGGCGGGATTCCAAGCCGCCAGCCGCGCACGCAACACCCTGGCCGCGCCGGCCAGGTCGGTCTTGCTCAGCGCCAGCCGGTCCGCCAGCGCAACCTGCCGCCGCGCCTCCGGATGGCGATCCAGCGCCGCCTCGCCGAGCACGGCGTCGACCACCGTCAGCACGCAGTCCAGCCGGTAGCCGGTCGCCACGTCCGGATCCGTCATCAACGCGTGCAGGATCGGCGCGGGATCCGCGAGGCCCGAGGTCTCAATCAGCACCCGGTCGAACGCGATCTCCCCCGCCTCGGCGCGGGCGCGCAATTCGAGCAATGTCGCCACCAGGTCGCTGCGGACGGCGCAGCACAGGCAGCCGGTGGTCAGCGCCAGCAGGGTTTCGTCGCCGGATGAGACGAGATGGTGGTCCAGCCCGATCTCGCCGAACTCGTTCACGATCACGGCGGTGCGCGCGAATGCCGGGTCGCGCAGCACGCGCGCGATCAGCGTGGTCTTGCCGCTGCCGAGGAATCCTGTGACGATCGAGACCGGGCGCATCATTGCAGGCGCCATCTAGCAGGAGCCAGGACATGGACGCGATGCCGGTGACCACGCTGCCGGACGACCACATCATCCGCGACGAGGCGACACTGGCCGCGCTGTACGGCGAGGCCTCGCCCGGCGCCATCGCCAAGGAAGTCGACTTCGTCCATCCGCACTATGCCGCGATGATCGCCGCGTCGCCCTTCATGGTGCTGGCAACGTCCGGTCCGGGCGGGCTGGATGCCTCGCCGCGCGGCGACCCGGCGGGCTTTGTGCACATCCTGGACGCCCATACGCTGCTGATCCCCGACCGCCGCGGCAACAACCGCACCGACAGCCTGCGCAACATCATCAACGATCCGCGGGTCGCGCTGTTGTTCCTGATCCCCGGCGTCGGCGAGACGCTGCGGGTGAACGGCCGCGCCATGATCTCGGTGGCGCCGGACCTGCTGAAACGTTTCGAATTCCGCGGCACGCTGCCGCGCTCGGTGATCGTGGTGACGGTGGAGAGCGTGTATTTCCAGTGCCCGAAGGCGCTGGTGCGATCGGAGCTGTGGAACCCAGAGAAGCACGTCGCACGCAAATCGCTGCCCAGCACGGGCACGATCATTGGCGACATCAGCGCCGGCCGGCTCGGCGGCGAGCAGTACGACCGCGAATACCCGGAGCGGCTGCGCACGACGCTTTACTGATCGCCATGAGGCTGCTGCCCATGCGCCGCATGATCGCCGCCGCTGCCCTGCTGTGCGTGTGCCTGCCCTGGACACCGGCGCGGGCCGAGACGCTGCTGCACCTGTCCGATACCGAGACCGTCACCGCCGTGCCCGACGAACTCGCCGCCACGCTGCGCGCCGAGGCCACCAGCGCCAGCCCCGCCGACGCCCAGCAGCGCGTCAACGCCGCGATGGCCGCCGCGCTGGCGCAGGCGCGCAAGGTCAGCGGCCTTACCATCAGCACCGGCGCCTATTCCGTCTGGCACATCAACCCGACGCCACAGGACCACGCCGACCACTGGCAGGCCAGCCAGACCCTGGATCTGAGCGGTCATGATGGGGGCACGTTGCTCACTCTGGTCGGGGCGCTGCAACACGCCGGCATGACGATCGAATCGCTGAACTGGCGGCTGTCCCGCGACGCCGAGCATAAGGCGCATGAGCAAGCCTTGCGGGCCGCCATCGCCGCCCTGCGCGGCAGGGCCAACCAGGCAGCCGGCTTGCTCGACCTGCGCTTCGATTCGTTCAAGGAGGTGCGGCTCGGCCAGGCCGCGCCACCGCCGCTGCCGCGCTTCGCCGGCGCGATGAACATGGCGATGTCGGCGGCGACTCCGCCCAGCGCCGTCGCCGCCGACGTCCCGGTCAGTGCCACCGTTGAGGCCGACGCGATCCTGGTGCCGAAATAGCCGGCCTGCGCCCGCCTCGCCCCGCCTTGCACGGCCGGCCGGCGTGTCGGCCTTGCGTCGCGACCCTCGGTTGCGCATGTTTCGCTAACCCGGGCAGGGCGAGCGGGGGACAGGAGCAGGTTTGATGGACGGCGGAGTCGACTCGAGACGCATCACGATCCACGCACCGGAGGATTTCGCCGGGATGCGTGAAGCCGGGCGCCTCGCTGCCGAGACGCTGGACATGATCGCCGACCATGTCCGGCCCGGGGTCACCACCGGCGCGCTGGACCAGTTCTGCCACGAGTTCATTACGGCGCATGGCGCGGTGCCGGCGCCGCTGAACTATCGCGGCTATCCGAAGTCGATCTGCACCTCGATCAACCACGTGGTGTGCCATGGCATTCCCGGCGAACGGAAGCTGGAGCCGGGCGACGTGCTGAACATCGACGTGACGGTGATCCTGAACGGCTGGCACGGCGATTCATCGCGCATGTATGCCGCGGGGATACCGTCGACGCGGGCGCGCAACCTGATCGACGTGACGTATGAGGCGATGCTGCGGGGCGTGCGGGCGGTCAGACCGGGCGTGACGCTGGGCGATATCGGCTACGCGATCCAGACCTTCGTCGAGGGGCACCGGTTTTCCGTGGTGCGGGATTTCTGCGGCCACGGCATCGGCAGGCGCTTCCACGAGCCGCCGAACGTGCTGCATTTCGGCCGTCCCGGCGAGGGGCCGCTGCTGCAGCCGGGCATGTTCTTCACCATCGAGCCGATGGTGAACGCCGGCCGTCCCGAAGTGAAAGTGCTGGACGACGGCTGGACGGCGGTGACGCGCGACCGCAGCCTGTCGGCGCAGTTCGAGCATATGGTGGGCGTGACGGAAACCGGCGTGGAGATATTCACGGTGTCGCCCGCCGGCCTGGACAAGCCGCCCTATCACGGCTGAGGCTGTCCGGTTTGCCGTGCCGCGCTAATCGGACACGAGTGCGATCCAGCAGGCTCCCCCGGCTGCGGTGACCTGGCCGCAGAACGCCTTTGCGTCGTCGAGGCTGGCGAAGCCGCCGGTGCGCAGCCGCCAATACTGCCGACCGCCGACATCGGCGGGCACGATGAGTGGTGCGTGTCCGGCAAGCACGTCCGGCATGCGCGCCTGCAATTGTGCCCACGCCGCGCGGGCGGCTGCTTCGGAGTCCAGGGACGCAACCTGGGCGAGGGGCGCCGGGGCACGGACCGCGTCAGGCGCCCCGATGGGCACCGCGGCCGGCGCCGCGATGGGTGGCGCGGCGGATACCGCGGTTGGCACGGCGGCGGATACCGGGTTAGGCGGCGCGGCGGATACCGCGGCGGCCACTGGCCTGGGCGCGCCGGCGCCACGCCCGCGCACGAGCACAACCGTCGCCGCAGGTTCGCCAAGTTGGCCATTCGCAGCGGCTTCCAGCACATCGGCGGCGACCGTCGGCACCGCGGCAACCGTCAGGCCCTCATCCGGGACCCCCGCTGTTGTCGCCAATGCCGTCAGCGCCAGTGGCGCGACCGCCGGTACTGACGGGGCAATCCGGGCGCCAGCGAGCCGCGACGTGTCCTCAAACGGCCATGCGTCGCCAGAACCAACCATCAACTGCTCTCGAGGGGAAACCGCAGCTCCCGTCTCGTCCGGCTGCAAAAAACTGGAGGGAACGGTGGCGTATCGTGTGAGCGACGGCAGATATGCGATCGGCGCCGCGATGTCCGCGGCAACCGCCCGTGCCCGCGCCGGGTCCTGCCCGATCGCGACCAACTGCTCCGGCCACGGCAGCAGCACCGCGACCACCGGTTGACCCGACGGCTGCCCTTCCGCCGGCGGCAGTTCGGTACCGACCGCGGTCAGCGCGCTGACGGCGGTGGTGGCGGCGAGCGGCGGTTCAGGCTCGACGAGGGGCCACGGCATCCAGGACGCGCCGCCGCATACGCCGGCGATCGGCCAGCCCGCCAGGTTGGCCGCGGATGTGGGCGCCACGCGCGGTGCGGCGCGCGCGGGGGCCGGCCAGGCGAGCGGACATCCCGATTCCGCCGCGTGCAGCGCCGCGGTCAGTTCCGGCACGACATCTGGCCGCGCGGGCAGAACGCCTGCCGCGCCAGTGGCACCGGGGACGGACGCGCGTTGTGCCGTCGCCTGGGCGCGAGCGGACGCCGGCGGTGCCGCGGACTGCGCCACGGCGGACGCCGATTGCGCCATGGGCTGCGCTGCCCCGGACGCCGATTGTGCCGCCGACTGCACTGCGCCAGACGCGGACTGCGCTGCGGCGGACGCCGCTTGTGCCGCCGCGTGCGGCAGGACCGACGCCTGCTGTGCTGCCGGCCGCGCGCCCGGCTGGTTCGCCGCGGGCCGCTGTGCGGCATCCGGCTGAGTAGTGGCAAGGGCGCCCGAGGCTGGCGGGTACGGCGGTGGCAGTGCGGCCTCGGCGATCCTTGCGGGACCGCTGCCGGCCGGAGCATTGGCGGGCGTCCGGGCGGCGAACGCTCGACCGGTGTCCGCCGGCTGCCCGGACAGGCTTTCCGCCAGCGCCAGGTCATTGCGTATGCGGTCCGGCGCGCCCGGCGTCGCGGCGAGCGGCCGCAGCATGCCGACGGCATCTGCGGCGTGGCCGGACAATGCCAGCGACAGCCCCATGTTGACCTTCGCCTCGATATTGTCGGGGGCGACACCCAATGCCGTCCGATAGGCCTCCTGCGCATCGGCGTGACGGCCTTGCAGGTCGCGCGCCACGCCAAGGTCGTTCAATGCCACCACATTGCGCGGATCCCGCTGCAACACGCGCAGGAACGTCGCTTCGGCCCGGGCCGGGTCGGACTGCAATTGCACACGCCCGAGACCGGTCATGCCACGCACCGAGTTCGGGTCGATCGCAAGCAGCGACTGGTAGACCTGCTCGGCGCCCACGGCGTTGCCGGTGCCCAGCAGCGCGTCGCCCTTGGCCGCCAGTGCTCCGGCATCGCGCGGATAGCGCGCCAGGATGGCGTTGCTGACGTTCAGGGCGAGGTCGTACAGGCCGGCCGACAGCGCGGCGTTCGCCACGTTGACCGTGGACGGGGTGATGCCGCCGCTGTCCCACGGACCACCGCAGGCGGTGACGGTCAGGCTCGCGGCGAGCATCAAATACCACGGCAGCCTGGGGCGGCTGCGGCCTTCGGCAGCCGGCCGCGGCGTCAGTGACCGCAAGGCAATGGTGGCGCCGGCAGTGGCTCCGCTCCGCGAAATCATCCAGCCGCTTTCACCATGTCATGCCGGACAACAGAAAACGCGATCCCGCGCAAACGACCGCAACATTGGGGTCGGAGTCGTGTCAATCGCACGTGAACGCCGTCTTGCGCCCGGGCCGCGTAACGGCGCATCCTGCATCGGAATGCGGCATATTGGAGGAGGCACGCCCCATGGACATCGAACAAATGACCGTCGCAGTCGCGAGTGCGGAAACCCCGGACTATATGGCAGGGCGCCGCGCCTTCTTTAAATATCGTGACCTCGGTGTCACCGCCGCGACGCACCGGCGGATGCGCGCGCAGATCACGTCGGCCGAGCAAGGGATGTCGCAGCCGACCGGCTGGCATGTGCACAAGTGTGAAATGCAGTTCGTCTATTTGCTCAGCGGCTGGATCGACCTGGAATTTGCCGACCGGAAGGTGCGGCTGAAGGCGGGGGACTCGATCATGATTCCCGGCGACACGCCGCATAATGAAATCGGCACGTCCGATACGTTCGAGCTGCTTGAGGTGTCGGTGCCCGCGGACATGGGCACCGTGCCCTGCGCCGCGCCGGCTTAGAAATCCCGTTCGCGCCCGCGAGGCGGGCGTGGGTCGGTACGCGATACGGGTCGACCCGCGATGCGCCGCACCGATGGGGACGTAACCGGGCGGGCAGCCAGAACTTTTGGTTTCGGCCCGGTCGCCCTGACGCCTGACGCGATCGGCGTCTTGACCTCGACCACAGCAGGGAGCGGTTTTCGAATTTATTAACCGGTGCCTTCTACCATGGCGGGATGAAGCGGCGCCGCTCCCCTGCCCTGTCGGACACCGCCGACCTGCTTGCGCCGATCGTGCCGGACGGCACGGCGCCCGCGGCCGGCGTCGAGGGGCATCGCGACCGCATGCGCACCCGGCTGCTGAAAGCCGGGCCAGACGCTCTGGCGGACCACGAAATGCTGGAGATGATCCTGTTTCTGGCCCTGCCCCGGCGCGATACCAAGCCGCTGGCCCGCGCCCTGCTGTACCGCTTCCGCAGTTTCGCCGGCGTGATCGCAGCGCCGGTACCGGAGATGCTGGCCATCGAGGGCATGGGCGAAGCCGCTGCCGCCGCATTGAAGACCGTGCAGGCCGCCGCCCTGCGCCTGGAGCGCGCCGGCATCGAGGACGTGCCGATCCTGGCCGACTGGCAGAAGCTGCTGGCCTACCTCACCGCCGCGCTTGCGCATGAACATGTGGAGCAGGTGCGGGTGCTGTATCTGGACGGCCGCAACCGGTTGCTCGCCGACGAGATGCAGGGCCGCGGGACGGTGAACCACACGCCGGTCTATCCCCGCGAGGTGGTCAAGCGCGCGCTGGAACTGCGCTCGACGGCACTGGTGCTGACGCACAATCACCCGAGCGGTGATCCCACGCCATCGCGCGAGGACATCGCCATGACGCGCGAAATCAAGGCGGCCGCGGCGGTACTGCGGATCACGCTGCACGATCACATCATCATCGCCGGATCGCGCCATCTGAGCTTCCGCCAGGAGGGATTGTTGTAGCACCAGCCACGATGACGACCGACCGTGCCGGTCACAACGGCACTCCCGCGCCCTTGGTACAACCCATGCGAGTTTGAAGGATCGTATCATCTCCGGTACGGCGATCGCCTCAAACGTGGTTGGCACGCGCGCTACGCTGGCGGATCGTGTCCAGGCGGCGGGCCACCACATCAAGGTCGACCCGCCACGTCTGCGCGGCGACATCACCATCGGGCGCATCGCCGGGAAAGACATCGCCCCAATAATGCAGCCCGCAGGTCTGCGCCAACCGATTGTAGCAATGATTGGGATAGCTGCCGGGCAGCAGCTCGTAGACATGGGCGCCGGGTTCGCAGGCCACGACATTGCTGAGCCCGGCGCCGTGCGGTCCGATGACCAGCCGGGCGCCCCGGAACAAGGCAAGCTGGCGCGCCACCGGCAGACTGCCGGGCGCGATGACGCGCACGCCTCGGCGCTCCAGCATGGCGGCCAGTGCTGCCTCGTTGGCCATGCTCCGGTTGGCGGAGTCGGTACGCGCCACATAGATCGCATCGGCGCCGTCCGCGGCGGGCGACACGGCCTGGCGAAGCCGCGCATAGGTCGCGGCGGCGGCCAGCGAGACGATCCCGGGCAGCCGTCCGGTCAGGAATTCCGCGAACCAGGCGCTGGCGAATGCGTAATGCTCGCGAACGCCCAGGATGAGGCGCGGCGCTCCCGCGTGGCCCAGCAGCGCCAGCGTTTCCGCCTGAAACGGCTGCAATGGCGGCAGTGCGAGCGTCGCCGCGCCTGGCGGGCGCAGGCGCAGGCCCCAATCGATCGCCGGCAGCGACTGCACCATCCAGTGATAGTAGTTTTCCCGCGCCCGCGTCGTGCCGATGATGTAGTGCCGCCCCGGATCGGTCGGCAGCAGCTCCAGCGGCCGGCGGCGGGCCAGGTCACATTCCTCCTGATAGGCCAGATAGGCGGTTTCCCTGATCGGCTGGCGCCCGCGGAACAGCACCATGATCCAGGCATCGAGCAACACGTTGCGCAATTGGTAGATGCGGGCCGGCCCGCTTGCCGCTGGTCTAAAGAACAGAGCCACGATGTCGGGCGGCAGCAGGCGGGAAAAGCTGTCGCCCAGCGAGACCTCGCCCGGCCCCTCCAGCGGTTGCGCCTGCTCCAGCCAGACGGTCTCCGCCGCCACGTCCGCGATCGGCGGATCCGACGGATCCGCGGCGCGGTACGGGGTCATGAAGGTCAGGCCGTCCAGCCCAGCCAGTCCTTCACCCCCTGCCCCATTACTTGCTCCAGGTCGCGGCCCTGCAGCCAGGGCAGCTCCTCGGTGAACAAGGTGACGCATTGCCGGTAGCTGCATGGCATGCGGGTGATGTCGGTGCCCCAGAAAAAGCGGTGCGGGCCGTAGGCATCGAAGATGCGGTGCAGCCCGTCATGGATGTCGTGGAACGGATAGCCCGCCGCGGAATAGCCCGGTGCTCCGGTCGCCTTCACCGCGACGTTGGGCAGCTTCGCCAGCGACAGCAGCTCGGCAAGGTTCGCGAACGCGGCGTCACCCCTGGCGCTGCGCACCAGGCCCAGGTGGTCGATCAGCAGCCGCAGGTTCGGATGCGCCTCGGCGATTTGCCGGAATTTCGGAAAGAAGCGCCAGGCCATGGTCGCGACCGGCGTGCCGGCGTGCTCTGCCGCCGGCCACAGCCAGTCGATCGTGCCGTCCTCATGCCAGGTCTGTTGCTCGGGCCGCGTCAGCGCCCAGCGCAGGCCCAGCATGCCCGGCCGCCGCTTCCAGCCGGCCACCAGGCCGCGGCTCGCCGGCTCATCCAGCGGGAACCACCCGAGGATGCAGAACCGGTCGGGGAATTCGCGCGCGGCCTCGACCGCCAGTTCGTTCGATCCCGGGTCCCAGCTTGGCGGATGCAGCACCGCGCCATGCACACCGGCTGCGTCCATTTCACCGATCAGCGCTTCGGCACTGAACGATGAGGTCTGGCGGTGATGCGCGCTTGGCGTGCCGCTGCCCCAGATATGCACCTGAGCATCGATGATCTGCATGGGCGGTTCCCTCGGGATGGTTGGTTCGCATGCTGGACGTGTGCCCCGGGCCACGCAACCGGCTCTGGACGCCGCTGGCGCAAGCCGCCAAACAGGGCATGCCCGTGTCGACCGGGTCACCCGTTGTTTCTGGAGCGCCGCCTGTGCTGGACCGGATCCTGCTGACGAATGACGACGGCATCGCCGCGCCGGGCCTCGCGGTACTGGAGCAGATCGCCGCGCAATTGGGGCGCGAGGTCTGGGTGGTGGCGCCGGAGCATGACCAGAGCGGCGTGTCGCACGCGATCAGCCTGCATCATCCGCTGCGCGTCGGCCACCACGGGCCGCGCCGCTTCGGCATATCGGGCACGCCGGGCGACTGCGCCGTGATGGGCGTGTGCCACCTGATGAAGGACGCGCCGCCGGACCTGATCCTGTCCGGCGTCAATCGTGGGCTGAACCTGGGAATGGAGACGGTGTTCTCCGGCACCGTCGGCGGCGCGATGACGGGGATGATGCTGGGGATTCCCTCCATCGGGCTTAGCCAGGCATTCAAGGATCGCAACAACGTGCCGTGGGATACCGCGCGCGCCCTGGGCGCCGGCGTCGTGCGCGAGCTGCTGGCGATCGGCTGGAGCAAGGATGCCTGCCTGAACGTGAACTTTCCCCCGGTGGCGGTGAATGAAGCAGGACCGCTGACGCTGGCGCGCCAGGGCGTGGGCATGATCGCCGGCATGCATGTGGAGACGCGGACCGATCCGCGCGGCATGGCCTATCACTGGCTCAACTTCCGTCGCGGCGATCGCGTGCAGGGACCGGAAAGCGATTACGACGCGATGCGCGCGGGCAAGATCGTGGTGACGCCGCTGCGCTACGACCGCACGGACGACGACGCCTATGCGGCACTGGCGGAAAAGCTGCCGCGGTTCAATCGGGGTTAGGGCTTGTTCGAAAACAATCGAATCTGATTGCACGGTCGAACAAATAAGAGGGGCAAAACCCCGGGCACGCAGGTGCAGCATGATCGGGGGGCAGCCAACGGAGCGACGGAAATCCGCCACTGTTGCGGCTGTGGGAAGCGAAACAAGGACTGACTTTACATAACTTGCCCGGGGTTTTGCCCCTCTTACTCGAACAAGTAAGAGGGGCAAAACCCCGGGCACGCAGGTGCAGCATGATCGGGGGGCA
>Ga0335072_10000750_pt1 | contig 58336 bp, 54 predicted proteins | sample Lox_Sample_21_FD_206725 | JGI IMG/M metagenome (GOLD analysis project Ga0335072, IMG submission 206725) | Soil microbial communities from Loxahatchee National Wildlife Refuge, Florida, United States - Lox_Sample_2.1 | ecosystem: Environmental > Terrestrial > Soil > Wetlands | place: USA...
TGCCAACCCGGCGAGTTCGACGAGTCCCCACCGGATCTTCATGACGTCGGCGAACTTTGCGGCTTGAGCAAGCATCGCGCGGATACCTTCACTGCTGACGCCCTTCCACGCCAACACGCTCCTGCCTCGCTCGGTCAGGGTTGCCACCCCGTCCTCGACGGTTACGAAGCCGCGGAACGCCAGCTTGGCAATCGCAAACTCGACGATCTGCTCCGGAGGAGTGAGGGCGCCGCCCGTCGCTTCAGAAACGCGTTGCACAATCTGCTCGGCGTTCGCAGGCCCTTCGAGCAGCAGCGCGGCGGTGCCGATCACTGCCCGCTTGCGGCCCCGAGCGAAGCCGTGCTTGGCCCAGCCGTGTCCACCGAAGCGATGTCCGCCCCAGCTGTGTTCACCGTGCCCGCCGAAGCCGGGTCCGCCCCAGCCAGGTCCACCGTGCCCTCCGTAGCCATGTCCGCCCCAGCCTGGCCCACCGAAGCCGGGTCCACCCCAACCGGGCCCGCCGCCAGGTCCTCCAAATCCGGGACCGCCCCAGCCGGGCCCGCCGAATCCAGGTCCACCCCAGCCGGGTCCACCATGAAATCCACCACCGAACATCCTTGTTCTCCTTGCGTTAACGGCGACCTAGCCAACTGACTCCGTCGCCAACTTTCATATCTAGGTCCTTGATACGCGGGCTGCCGACGCGTGTCAAGCAACTTGATATCAAGACGGGTCGCCGGGTGGCGATCGATCGACGACGCGCTGCCCAATCGGTGCCTCGGGCCAGGTAATCCGTGTCAGCATGGTGGAGATGAGCGAATTCGAGGATCAGCCGCTGGGCTTTCTGGTGCGCCGGTTGATGGCGCGATTGCGACCCGAGGCGGCGGCCGCGTTGCGTCCGCTGGGGCTCGGGCTGCCCGAATTCGTTTGCCTGCGCATTCTGGACACGTATCCGGGCCGCACCAGTGCCGAGCTTGCCCGCAACACACACGTCACGGCGCAAGCGATGAACCTGGTTTTGCACGGCCTGGAAGACCTGGGCGCGGTGACGCGCCCCGACACCGCGCCGTCGGGCCGGGCATTGCCCGCGCAGCTCACCCGCAAGGGCAGGGCCCTGCTCAAACGCGCGGAAATGGCTGTCGAGCAGGCCGAGGACCATATCCTGGCTCACCTCAGCGCGGCCGAACGACGTCAACTCAAACGACTTTTGTACCGGGCGGGCGAGCGGCCGACCGAACATGTCGCAACGTGTGCTTCCCCCGGCGCGGGTCGGGCCGAACGGAAGTAATCCGGAAGCAAATAACCTTGACCCGCCGTGTCCCTACGGGACGTCCTCGTCGTCAACCCGCAGAAGTTCTTCGGGATGGTGGAAGGTGTTGATGCGGGGTTGGCCACGGTTTGCGAAAGTACGCTTTAAGAGTTGGGCCGGACAACAGACCGCCGCGGAAGCGCTCCCGGACCGTCAACTAGGGGTGTGGCCCCCCAACCGTGACTCTTCAGCCGATGGCGCCGTAGCCTCGGTAGCTGCCTTCTGATCGGGGTCTGCTTCCGGAAGGCTCTCGGTCCATCTTTTGAATTCCTCGACACTCCGAGAGCGTGCAAGACCACGTGCCACAGCGCCAAACATCAGCGACCTGAATTCCTGATTTCGTGTATGCGCTTGCCAGAGCAGGACGCCTATCGGGAAAAGCGCCAACCAAAACCATGATGATTGGTTGCAGCCAAGGTAGATCGCGATAGCAAATAACGGGGGCACGACTGCCAGTCGCAGTTCCCGCTCCGCCTTCAAACGGTCGGCCTCCGAAAAGAGTTGCGGGTCAGGCTGGCTGCCTCTCTCAGTTAACAGCAAGGTCGCCGGCAACTGTAGCTCCACTTCGAGCCCGCGACTCGCCTCCGAAGACCTAGTGAGAAGCTCGTCGAGGCGCGGTCCAGCAAACTTGAACCCGCTGCGGACCACGAGCGGTTCAGGGGGCAATTTCCTCTGCGCTTCGTGAAAATACTGGTCAATTGGGTCAAACCCCCACTCTTGGAGCTCGGCCGCTGCAGGGTGGCGGTTGCGCAGTCTTTTCCCCACGAAGGCAGGCACATGTCGCCAGAAGGCATTAATGGCCTTGCCCGGTGGAGGCGACAAAAGGGGTGACAAACCTTGAGAGACTGATCCGAGCAGATACGCAGCTACACCGACGCCTAGTCCAATCCAGATCGGACCGGCGTCTTTAGCGAGGTCGTACATGGCGGCCCCGACCGCATTGTGCGGCCGCGTTCTGATGTCAGGTTTGATGAGAATCCATACAAAGATCAGCCACATGTAACCAGCGAGCAACGGTGCGCGCAGTTCGCGGAATCCTGGGAGGGCGGAGGCGAGAATTTGCACACATCGACTTTCTCACCTGTGGGCAATGCGCGTCGCTCTTCTTCGCAGTCTTCGACTTTCGTCTACTCGCCGTACTGACCGACGCCGTCAGCGTCTCATGGTTATTAGCCGAGCGACGAACGGCACCAGCACATTGGCAGCAGCGCTCACGATAAACCGATCGTTCTCGCAGTTCATTGCCTTCTCACCGTGAAAGAGATTGCAGCGAACTCGGTAGATCGCGTCGACGGTATGCGCCCAGTCGAGCGGATACCCGTCCGCGACGTGCTTCGGATAGCAACTCGGTGCGTACTCGACCGGCGGGTTTTCGGCCAGATAGCCGTCCACAACTTGGCGCCTCTCCCAGCCGCCTCGCCGAATTTCTCTACGCCGCAAATCTGCCGCCTTAAATATCGGCCAGAAGTCGCGGAACGTCTCGGCTGAGATGAGGTATTCAAGATCTGCCAGGCACATGGTCTGGAACTCACTCTCGATCCGGGGATCTGCTGCCATCGCCTCAACTTGGAACTGGTCTATGTCTGTCAGGGTGCAGCACGCGGCCCAGCCGTTAAGGGCGATATAGGCGTAGATGAACGGTTCGAACGGCTGGGACGGGGCAAGCTCGAGCCCGCGTCTCGCCCGATCAGCCCAGCGACCGAGAATCGTGCGCGAGTTGCCGCCCCTGCCTAGGTCGATGCTGAACTGTTCTTTGGCGGGACGCATAGAGCGCCGCGCACCTGGGCATGCGGCTTTCAAAGCAGCTTTTGAAGTCATCCCCTGGTGCTCGCTACGACGTTCCGTGGCCATTCAGGATGTCGTTGAGCGAGTAAGCGTGTGCGTGGATGTTGCCGTCTTTGGTGGCGGCGGCGTCGCAACCGTACATCTGGTAACCGTCGTAGCCGCCAAAGCCGTTCTTTGCGTTGACGCTGCCGCCCGCGGAGTACAGAGTGTCTCCGTTCTCGGGGGTAGTTCGTCACCGTGGGCGGCTTGTCGTGGTGGGTGACGGCCCAGGCTTTCCAGTCGTCCTTGAACTTTGCGCTGTCGGGGTCTTTGAGGCCGTCCTTGACAGACTTTTGGCAGGTGTCAATGACGCTTCCTTCGATCTCTTGCTCGCTGTAGTGGTAGGTGTCGGACTCGTCGAGTTAGTGCCGCCGCACGCGCTGAGAACCATTGCAACAGCGGCGAGCACAGCGATCCGCGGATTCATGGATGGGACGTTATCGCGGCGCTTGACTACGGCGCGCCGGTTTGGGCCTCGTCAGGTCGGCGCAGCGCGGCATCCCACACCACCCTGTCGCCCTGGTCGCTGTGGCCGTGCAGCACCATCCGCACCGCCTGTGCTGGGCTTAGGTCGAGTTCTTGAGGTGCCTGGTTCAACATTTTGGCGATGACGCCGTCAACCATTTGGTTGGCCTCGTCCGGAGTGGGTTCGACTGACCGGAGTAGTAACAACACCCTGCCGTCTTCAAGCGTGAAGCCGTCAAAGGGCAGCGCCCCTTGCAGCGTGAACATCGGTTGGTCGGGCCGAGCGATCACAACGTGTATTCCGGCAAAGTGCCCCTCGGGCGGTGAGGGCAACCGAACGGTGTCCGCCGGCGGCGACCCGCTCGGGGCGTCAACCAGGTCTTGATGCCTTACCCGAATGGTGAAGCCTCGGGTCCAGCCCGTGTCACCGACTTCCGGTGGTTGCTGCCACTGGTCGATGAATCGCTGGGTGCTTTTGGAGTACTCGCTGGCTGTCTCCTCATCCTCCCAAGCAAAGTGCCAGCTTCCGCTTTCGTGCAGGCTCCACTTCTGGACCTTGATGATCGAGCGGGCGGCGATGTACACGTCGGAGGTGGCCTTTGTCGCCCAGATGCGCCACACCCCCGATTCGCAGCCAGGTTCGCCGACGACTACGCGAATGGTTCCGCCGGGGCCGCGTAACTCGACGTTGGCGCTGTTGCCGTCGTCGTCTTGCAGCACCAGCGTCACAGTTGGGGTTGGCATAGCCAGCAGGCTATCGGATGACTCCGACATAGAAATTCCCATGACATACGCAGATGACGCCTGCTCACCATGTGAAAATACCGTACCTCAGGGTAGTTATAGCTTTGCAGGGCAACGGGTTTGGAATCCGATTAGCTTGACTGGGCTCTGCTCCGGTTCGACGATTGCTGCATGACCGACGACTACGCCGCCATCCTGGCGCGGGTCGCAGCAGGCAACCCCGCCTGCCAGGAAATGAGTGAGCGCGATGAGGAAGTTGCTCGATTGCGGGAGCGGGGTGTGCCGTTTCGGGTGATCGCGAAGCGGCTGGGTTGCAGCCTTGGCAGTGTGCAGAAGGCTGTGCGGCGGGTAGAGGCCAGCCGGGCGGCGGTCGTAGACGCTGACGGCGACTCGCCGCTTCTACTGGACGACGACGATGGACCGATCGGTCGTGTTCAGTTCGCCGGTATGATCCGACGACCCGCAGGTGGAGTTGTTCGCGGACGAGCGTGGCTCGCGGTTTAACCTACTGGACCTGTACCGACGTGGCCGCGTCGATGGCGGAGTGTTGTTGCTGATGCTGTCGAGCAGTTGAAGGTTGCAGGGCACCGCCCTCATGGCAGCGCCGTCAACGCGCGATAGTGATTCTGGATGCTTGAAAGAAGATGAGGACTATCTCATTGCCGTCGTGGTCATGGACCTGCGAGCGGATATGGATTTGGCCCTCGATGTTTCCCCCTTACAAGGTCGCCTAGGCGCGCGCCGTCGAAACGGCGGCGGTCAGCGATGATTCCCTTGAGCATGCACGGCTTGCCGTCATCATCGACACCGATCAAGATGTAACCCCCTGGTGGGCGGTTGGACATCGCGACCATGTCCTTGACCAGCTTCAGCTTGTCAAGCTTGTCATCGAGATTGACGCTAGCTTTGAAGTCGAGATGGTTTCCCTCGGTCTCGCCGAGCAGCTCTCTTAGCTTGTCGTAATCGGTACGTCCGTCAGGAACAACGGGCATTCCGACGATCCCCCTCCGCGCGAGTTGATGCGTCACACGTCTTACCGCTGCCATCCTCGTGGAACGCACCGTCTCGCTCATCGAGCTCTTGAAGCAATCGGTTACGGAAGGCGTCAAACGATAGTCTTGCTGGTTCGACGCGCCGTTCGTACGGCTTCAGGTCGGCCGTTACCACGCACGCCACTCTAAGTGTTGAGTCGCGCGGCGTCTGAGACCGTCCCCCGCCGGCGACTTCATCGCGCGGGCGAGGTGGATGACCCACCGTGTTTCCGGCAGCGACGGCATGGTCTGGGAGAACCGGGACGGCGCGGTGCAGGCGTGCTGGATCGGAACGGGTTCCGCGATACCACAATCGAAGCATCACAGTCGCCGTTTCAGGTTTGATCGGGTGGGACGCTGAGAGCTTCACCGAAGCCGTGAAAGTCCCTGGTGGCGTTCTGACGGTCAACCGTAGGCGCGGGCACGGTCGCGGCGCATGCGCGCCAACACGTCCAGGCCTTCATCGTCGAGGTCAGGCTCCCGCTCAATCTCCACCACATCGGCCCGCGTGACGGCCAACGAAACCTCCTGCGCCAAACCGTAAACCAGGACGTGCTGGGCAAGTATCTTGCGGCACAACTCCGCTGAGCGGTAATTGCCCTCCAAAGCGGGACCCCAATGCGCGCAAAACAGCCGCTCACTGCGCTCCTGCCAAACAGCGAACGCCTCATCCGTCAGCAGGTCGCGCCGATCCGTGGTGGACCCCAGAGCAGCCTGGACGATGTTGCCGACACTGCGGTGGGACCGCAGCCCCACAGCCTTCGCAATGGTCCGATGGCTGGCACCGCCCAGGAACAACTGGAGCACCTGGGCGTTACGCCGCTCCCGCTCAGCAGCCTTCATGGTGGGCATTATTCCCGATCCCACCGACGCACCGCGGATTCCGGTATTGCCCATGTCACAGGTGCCGGAAACCGTGCCGCAGCAACGATGCAGCCAGAGGTCAATCGGGCAATTTTGCTCGGGGGGGTATATAGCCAGCTGGTGGGGAGTGTTCGTGCCGGCGTTTTCGCGCGGAGCCCCCTCCCCCCTACCGATGTGGTGGCGGGCGCTGGCGGGGAGCGGCGGCAGATGGACTGGTTTCGATTTCTGATGAGCAGCCTGATCGTATATGGCGCGCTCCGCTGACACGCAGTGAAAATCGGAGCCCCCGGCTGTCTCAGTACCAGCCGACTAGATGCACGTTTGCTCAGCTCAAGGCCGGTTTCGATACACCGTTAGCTGATTCGGGCTATGCACCGGCTATTGAAATCGCGAGCTGCCACGGCAGCAGACACCAACCGGTCTACTGGTGTACGCAGCGCGGCTGGAGTGAAGCGCGCTCAACTCCGAACGCTGCACCTTTTCAACTCGGCGATGCCGCGCGTGGTCGTCGGCCAACAGCTCGGCGATCATTGCGCAGTCCTGCCGCTAGGCATTTGGCATGTGGGTGATGGCTTGCGTACGCCCGCGATGGCCCAGAGATGCCGAAAACAACTGCGGATAACCCGATCCGAGACTGGGGGCGTAGGGGGCACGCGAGACGTCCCTAGTCTTAAGGCCGGTGGCCACAAACAATTCATGGATATCCGCAGTTATCCACGATTATCCTCGCCGTTTTCATCAGATGAATCATTTGTCCTGGCTGATCGACGGCCATTGGACCGGTGCCGTTGCGGCCGAGAAGTACTGATAGAAGACCATTTTGGGGCGCGACGACGTGGGTGCCGGCTTTTGGCGTGACTGGGTTCGCCGACACGCCGGCGCGAAGTGTTCTGAACCTGACGCTTCTAGCTGCAGCGATGTGGTATTGATTCAGTGAGTGATTCAATGATGTATCTGATGAGACCGGTTTGGAGGCTGATTTGCCCCTCGACAAAAGTGGCCGCGTGCATGTCGTCGGGTCGGTTCCGCTGCTGCATCCGGAGGTGCAGACCGTCGATGAGATGCTGCAGGGATGGCGCAATCAGCAAATGTGCCGCAACCTGGGCCATGACACGATTGCGGCACGAATCCGGCTGGTTGAGCGTTTCGTCGAGCACACCAATGAGTTCCCGTGGATGTGGACGCCGGTGCTGGTGGAGGAGTTCTTCGGTGATCTGCGGTCGGTCAAAAGGTGCAAGCAGTCGACTGTGCGTCGTTACCAGAACGCGTTGCGGTTGTTCTGCTCGTATGTCAGCGATCCCGATTACGGTTGGGATCGGGTGTGCGAGCAGCGATTCGGCACGCATCCCGCGCAGGTGTTCTTCGAGTGGAACACCACGGTGCACGTGCAGGACAACGAGCAGTCCCCGACCAAGCGCGCGTTTACCAGGCGAGAGCTGCAGGATTTCTTCGACCATGCTGATGACCAGGTGTCGCTGATCGCGGCCTCGGCGCGTAAGGGCTGGCTGCCGGCCTACCGGGACGCGACGATTTTCAAGGTTGCCTATTCGTATGGGCTGCGGTTCAACGAGCTGCGCCATCTGCAGACCGTGGACTTCTCCGGCAACGCTCACGCCCGCGAGTTCGGCCGCTATGGCGTCGTCCAGGTGCGCTACGGCAAGGCCAAGAAGGGATCGCCACCCAAGCGGCGCGGCGTGCTGACGGTGTTTAAGTGGACGCCTGAAGTGATCGCCGACTGGCTTGCCCACGGCCAGCCGGCGATGACCGAGGGGCTTGACCTCTTGCCCAGCGAACGAGGCGCGTTGGTCGCCGAGAACACACTGCTGCGCCGGTTCCGCCGGTATTGCCGGGATCTCGAGTTGCCAGACGGATTAGATCTGCACGCGCTGCGCCGCTCGTATGCCACCCACTTAATCGAAGACGGCTGGGATGCCAGGTTTGTCCAGGACCAGATGGGCCACGACCATGCCAGCACGACGTCGCTGTATACCTGCGTGTCCAGCGATTACCGGGTCAGCACATTGCGCCGGGTGCTGGACACCACCATCAAGGACGCACTTTCGTTCGGCGAGGAGACCTCATGAAACGGCAAGTCGACTACACCTGGCGATTGGCCGAGCTGATGGCCGCTCGTGGGATGCACAACAGTACCGATCTGATTCCGCTGCTTGTCGAACGGGGGATCCAACTGTCAAGACCACAGGTGTATCGCGTGGTTCATCAACGCCCCGAACGGGTTTCGCTTCAAATGATCGCCGCACTGTGCGATATCTTGGGTTGCGGCGTCGAGGACCTGATCACCGTGACCGCGGCCGATGTCCGCCGACGCAAAGCGTCGGCCGGCTCGCAGAGTGTGCCCAGGCCTAACGTGGTCGAGCTCAACAAAGCGGTGCGTCCGCGCCGAGCCAAAGTGATCAGCGATGACGATTAGCCCCAACCGGCGCTCAACCAAACGGGGCCGCCCGCCGGTTACCGGCCGGCAGTTCCGCTGCAGCAGGTGTGAGCGGATAGCAACCAGCGACGAGCGTCCTGGCCCGGTGAGGACTTGTGCTACAGCTGTTTTTACGCCGCGATGCGCACTCGTGGTGTCTGCCCGCAGTGCGGCCACGACGGCATTCTCGCCGGCCTTGCCGCGGACGCAGTTAGGCAGCCGATCTGTTTGTCGTGCGCAGGAATTCCCGGTGACTTTACCTGTCGAGACTGCGGAACCGAAGCCGACTTCTACCGGCGCGCAACCTGTTCGCGGTGTGCCCTTCGCCAGGATCTGACCGCGTTGATAATCGACGGCGCTCAACACCGGGACGTTATGGCCCCGATCGTCGAGGCGTTGTGCCGAGTCGATCGGCCCGCCAGCATCCTGACCTGGAAACGCTCGCCTCGAGTCCAAGAACTGCTGACCGGCCTGGCCAACGGGAACATCCCGCTGACCCATGCCGGCCTGGACGCAGCCGGTACTGACAAAGCGGTCAACCATCTGCGCAGCATGCTCGAACACGCCGGTGTGCTGGCTGTGCGTGATGAGCCGCTGGCCTGGTTCGAGCGATGGCTCTCGGTGAAGCTTGCGGCGGTAACCGAGCCGACGGTGCGCGGGCCCGTCGAACAATTCGCCACGTGGCATCACCTTCGCCGGTTACGTCAGGCATCGGTTCCCGGGCAAGACTCCGCGCCTGCCGTGCGGTACGCCAAGCAAGAGATCACCGAGGCGATCAAGTTTCTGACCTGGCTGGACAGCACCCATCACCGCACCCTGGCCACCTGCCTGCAACAGGACGTCGATGAGTGGCTGGTATCGGGTCCGACCACGCGATGAAAGATTCGAAATCTGCTGACCTGGGCCAAGAAAGCCCGGCTGAACAGATCAGTGCACATCACTCATCAGCAGGCTCCTCCTAGCCGCTCGCTCACCCAGGAGCAGCGTCTGGCATGGCTTCGAGAACTGCTTACCGGAGATTCGGAATCAATGGCTTACCGTGTGGCGGGAATCCTTTTACTCTTGTTCGCCCAGCCCCTGACCAAGATCGCGGCGCTACCGACATCGGCAATCACGTTGACGGAAAACGACCTGCGGATCTCACTGGGGCAAGAACCGATCCCCGTACCGGAACCTTTCGCAGAAATGCTCGCCAACCATATCGAGAATCGCCCAAATCTCGGAACGACCGGGGGAGTGGCGGGCAGCCCGTGGTTATTTCCCAGCGTGCGTCCCGGCCGCCATCTTGGCCCGCAGGCGATCAGGGAAAGGCTTGAACAACTGGGTATCGATCTGCTTGGAGCGCGGAACACCACTTTGCAGAGTCTCGTTGTGGCTGCACCGCCGCGCTTGGTCGCCGAGCTCATCGGATACAGCTACAACACCGTCCAGCTCCACGCGGAGATCGCAGCCCAGCCGTGGACACGGTACGTGACCAGGGCCGTCGTCGACCATCCCTAAATTATTCATGGCATTGCATGTATCATGCTGCTGCACAGCATTTTTGGCTATCTGATCCCGGACGCGGGTACGGACGATCTCTAGATGTCTAGTAGCTCATGTTATCGATCATTTCCTGTCGATATCCACTCGACCTTCTCACCGGGGGACTGTGAGCGTGATGTCGGTGGCGACTAGTTTGTCATGAAGTTCGTTGACGCGCAGTCGGATTCGATTAGCTACTGCAGATAGCTCCGACATTGGCCCCAAAGGTACGGCGAGCAGTTCTTCGATCGCCTGGAGCGGCACTTCGTCTTGCCTTCGATAACCGGTGTCTGGGAAGGCCCGTGACATGTCGACGACAACGTCACGCTCCGCGCGATAGAGCGTCGGATATTAGAGATCTTGCCGCCATCCATCGAACACAGTTTCGATTATCTACCCTGGCGGCGCTGCAGGCCAGCCGCCGAGGATGCTTCTACACCCGGTCACTGACATGCCAGTGTCGGCTTCGGGCCGCCGGCGCCTCGCGTTCGCAGGGGCTGTACCGCCGAGCTGTTCGGCTGAAGGTCGGTTACAGCGCGCGACTCAATGGCGGATGCACAGGTCTGCCCACCTTGCTGATGACACGCTCCAGCAAGGTCCACGAGATCGCACCCACCCCGCGTTCCTGTGCACGCAATCACGCTTGTCCAGCAGCGGTGCGTATTCATCGTCGACGGCGCCTCGGCTTGCCTGTGGCCGATCACTTCGTACCAGGGCGACGGCAATCACATCGCCGACACCCATCGATTCCGCGAACCCGCAGCATCGCGTGCGGATGCTGCGCGAGACACCCCTCAGCCGGCGCTGTCGTCTAACACGCCGGACTGGTCGTGCCGACTTCGACACCACCGCATCGACCGCCAGAGCGAACTCTTTTTCTATCTCGGGCCCTTACCAAGCCCGCTGCTTAATGTCGATACGGACGGTATCCGCGGGTCAACCCACCGAGGCGACCGTGCTCGTAGCAGCCGTGGGCGCCGCCGGTTCGGCTGCCGCCTAGATCGCGAAGATCGGGGCGCTCGAGTCGAGGGCATTCCCGGGGCGGCTTGGAGAAACGTGGCATAGCCGCCGAGGACTCCGGATCCGACGGCTGCCGTTCGTCGGCAGGCTCGCGAGCATGATGCCGATCGACCGGTGAGCCGACCGCCGGCATCGCCAGCACGTGGTGACCTAGCGACGAGCACACGCCATCCCGCTGCCTAGGAACGGCTCATGTGAGACTGACCACAAGATAACTTTGTATCCCACCAGCAGAAGCCCATTTCCTAAGAATGCCTAAGAGAAGCTCAGAATGAGAATACTGGATTCATTTTCAGCAATCTGACCTCTCGCGCGTGACCGACGACTCCACGGCTAACTATCTGAAAAGGCTGTGAGCAGGTACTTAGGTCGAGTCGCTGCGCCGATGACGCCTGAACTGGCTGTCGGTGACGCGCCGTTGACAAGTTAATTCACGCGCGGTAAAAAGGCTCAATCGGACTGGCCGGTTCTAGAAACCTGAGAGCAGGGACAGTGATGGGCGCATCCAGTAGAAGCCGCAGGGAGACACCCACGACTGGCGCGAGCTGTCGCGGTCGTGTATTGGGCGCGGCCGCGGGTGTGTTTATGGCGTTCGGGGTGACTCCGTTGGTCGCTGCGCCCCCGGCGCAGGCCGATGAGTTGGAGATGATTCTCGATCCGATTCTCAATTCCCTTTCCAGCATTGCGCCCGCGCTGGCAACTGATCTGACCTCGGCGGTAGGCGGCGTCGATCCGTCGTTTGTCGCCGACAGCGCGACGACTGCGGCGCTGCCGGCGACCGACGACCTGGCCACGATGTTTCAGCAGTACGTCTACACCCCACTGGAAAGCGCCGCGCAATCCTGGATTGATAGCCCGACCGGCGAACAAGTGGACAGTTTCCTCAACACCACGTTCGGGGAATTTCTGATCGGCAACGGCGCGCCCGGCACCGAGGCCGACCCCACCGGCGGTGCCGGCGGCCTGTTGTTCGGCGACGGCGGGGCGGGCTGGAACAGCACCGAGGCCGGAGTCGCCGGCGGTAACGGTGGTTCTGCCGGGATCTTCGGTGATGGTGGCATCGGCGGTAGCGGCGGTGATGGTGCTGTCGGCGGCGAGGGCGGCAACGGCGGCTCATTGATGGGCATCGGCGGCGACGGCGGTAACGGAGGCGCCGGTGGTGACGGGGGCGACGGCGGCAGCGCGACGGGACTGTTCGGCATCGGCGGCGATGGCGGCAACGGCGGCGACGGCGCCACTACCGATGGGTTGGCCGCCCTTGGCGGGGCCGGCGGCAACGGCAGCGAGCTGTTCGGCGACCACGGCATGGTCGGCGACTACGGCACGCTGCCCAGCGGATCGGCGAGTACCGAAGGAACGTTGCCAGCCATCAGCACGTCCGGTAGCTCGTTTATCAACAGTGCCGGACAAGTCGTCGAGATGCATGGGACAAACGTGGTGGTCAAGGTGCCGCCGTATGAGCCTTCCGCCGAAGGATTCAATAGTGCCGATGCGCAGTTCCTCGCCGCGAACGGCATCAACGTCGTGCGGTTGGGCATCGACTGGGCCGCGCTGGAGCCCGAGCCCGGCGTCTTCGACACCTCCTACCTGGACTCGATCCAGCAGACCGTGCAGACCCTGGGCAATGCCGGGGTCTACAGCCTCCTCGATATGCACCAGGACTCTTACAGCAGCGTGTTCGGCGGTGAAGGCGCGCCGACGTGGGCCACCGAGACCGGCGGGCTGTCCAATCCTCAGCTGGGATTCCCGCTCGACTACTTCTTGAATCCCGCGGAGGCTCACGCTTGGGATGCGTTCTGGACGAACGCCGATGCACCCAACGGCGTAGGGCTTGAAGACGACTATTCGCGAATGCTGGAATACGTCGGGAACGCGTTTAACGGCAACAGCGATGTTGCCGGAATCGAGATCATGAACGAGCCATCCCCGGGCTCCCAGACATTGTCGACGCTGTTGGGCGGTTCGTTCTTCGATTCCCAGCAGCTGACCCCCTTCTACGACCAGGCGGCCTCGGCGATCAGGGCCGCTGATCCCAACACACCGATATTCTTTGAACCGGACTACATTTCCACCAACGGGTTGCCGCTTACCCTGGGCACGGTGGATCAACCGGGCACCGTCTTGTCGTTCCACGACTACCTTCCCGGGTCGTTAGCCAGCCTGAGCGTGAACAATGCTGAGGCTTACGCGCAGGCGCATGACATTCCGGCTTTCATGAGCGAGTTCGGGGCCAGCAGTGACCAGCCGACTATCGCCGCCCCGTTGGATGACGCAGATCAGGACAACATCAGTTGGACGGAGTGGGCCTTCACCGGTCAAAACGACATCACCACGAATACGTCGCCGACGAGCCTGGAGTCCTTGGTGTACAACCCCGAGCTGCCACCGACTGGCGACAACGTCAACACCGCAACGCTGCAAACGCTGGCCGAGCCTTATCCGCAGGAGATTTCGGGCACCCCGGGCTCCTACTCGTTTGACAACGGCGTCTTCCAGTTCAGCTACTCCACTGCGCAAGCAGACGGCCTCGGCGACTTCCCGACCGGCTCACAAACCACCATCTCGGTCCCAAGCGTCGAGTTCCCCGACGGCTACACGGTCAGCGTCACCGGTGGAGAGGTCGTCTCGGCCCCCAACGCCGCCGAGCTAGTCATCGCATCAAACGCTGGCGCAAGCACCATCAGCGTCACCGTCAGCCCGGTAACGAGTGGATAGAGGGCTTGTCAGACCGCGCCGGAAACGACACATCACCGTCTTGCCTAGGGTGTCTAACCGCTAACCGTTATCGTGCCCAGCCGCGATCGGTCAGCAGCCGTCGCCACCCGTTGGTGCCTCGATCGTCATTGGTTTGCATGCGCCTACCATCGTCTTGATGGGCGAAGCCGACAAAGCGGTTGACACCGAAGGTGGCGAGTTGCCGCGCCGTGGTCGCCCGCCGCAGATCAGCCGCGAGCAAATCGTCGCCGCGGCGCGAAGCGTGCCGCGAGATAAATTGACGATGAAGGCAATCGCCGACGTACTCGGCGTAAGCCGAAAGGCGCTCCATTACCACGTCGGCGATAAGCAGGGCTTGCTCAATCTTGTTGTCGCCGACTTGTTTGAGGCACAACTTGCCCACATCGACTTGCCCGATGCCGACTGGCGGGCGCAACTACGCGCCTTTGCGCATGCGTTCCGCGATGGCGTCCTAAAAGTAGGTGTCGCTGCCACGTATGTCCAGTTGCATGGCATGGCCGGGATGACCGCCATGAAGCTGACGGAACGCGTCGTGAAGTCGCTCTTCGATGCCGGGTTCGACGAAACCCTCGCTCGTCGCGGCCTTTCGGCCATCTCGAACGTGGCGATGGCACATGCGCACATAGGTCTCCTCAAGGCGCAGCACGGCGTCTACCCGCAGCAAGCCGAGCTCTCCGATGTTCTCGCGCCAATGCCGGCAGATCAATTTGCTGGGCTGCGCCGAATCCTCGCTTACGTAGAGAACGAGGGTCCCGACGACCAGTTTGAATTCGAACTCGACCTAGTGATCACGGGACTACACGAACTACTGATCGCACCCGACCACCGCACAGCACTCACGGCTGATGAGCGTCTCTCCGCCTCGGCGCGTGATCAATCCCCAGCGCCCTTGACCCTCGGCGACGGCAGATTCCCTCCCCACCAACAGTGATTGACTTCGCGAGGACGCCCGCACACCGTGGCTGGCAAAGGAGACCGTGCAAGCCGTGCCGGCCGCGACGGCCATCTGCTTAGCACCCGCGCCACCCCGCACCACTCAGCGTTCCGATGGCCGACAGAATGCCCGACCTCAACGGACGATGGGAAAGCGCCACTCACAGCCGGAAATCGGATACCCGGTAGCGGGATGTGGTGCAAGCCAACGGCCCGCCGACGGGACGCTTGGGTGGTGCAGCGTTCTAGTGCCCATTCGTTGGGCCCAGTTCACGTCCTACCTTAGTGGGTCCGTCTGCGATTTGATCTGCGGAGAGTGTCGCGGCTGCGTTGGACTTTGGCGATGATGTCGTCGGCGGTGGCCTTCCACCCGAAGGGCCTGGGGTTACGGTTGCGATGCTCGGCCTCGGTGGTGATTGCCGTGGTCAGCTCGGCGACACTGCCAAAAGCTCCACGGCGCAGGCGTTTGTTGGGAGTTCCTTCGGCCGCGCCCGCGGCGTGTTGGGGTACCCGAGAGCGCAGTCGAATGCGCGTAGACACATTTCGGTGAGGTTGGCTCGCGTGATTTTCTGCGACTGAACCCATTTCACGCAGGCGGCGCGTACGAACGCCAACCAACCCTCTATGGCAATCTCGGTGACGTCGCGGCGACGTCCTTCGGCGACGAGTTTGTTGATCAGGCGTTGGCCGATGACATTGAGTTCCTCGGTGATGATCGCCTGGATCGCCGGATCATCGGACAATGCGCCGCGGTTGATCGCGATTGCTTCAAAGGGATGATCGGCAAAATATTGGATGTGAGCCTCGAGTCCATCGGCAAGCTGTTCTGTGAGCGGCAGCCGCGGATCAGGATTGGCGCGTGCCAGTAACCGATGACTAGCGCGCTTAAATATCGCCACGTATAAATCCCGCTTGCTCGGAAAGTAGCGGTACATCAAGGCTCTGGACACACCCGCGCGCGCCGCGATGTCCTCGACAAAGACATATTCATATGGGTTTTCCGCGAACATTGCGGCTGCGGTGTCGAGCAGCTGCTCACGCCGCTGTTGCGGCTCTAGCCGGCATCGTTTCATACGACACTCTCCGCCAGATCAAATCGCAGACGGACCACTAGCTTGCCCCGGTGGGCGCAATCGTTGCCCGGCGACATGTGCGTCGCCATCCAGCCCTGCCTCGCGCTGAAGCTCGGCGAATGCGTGGGCCATCGCTTCGGCCGCTTCGCGGGGGTCGTTGAATGTGCGGTCGTCGGAAAGTACGGCAATGTCAACTTGGTCGCCGTAACTCCACGCGGTCATGTTGAAGGCGCTGCCCGAGGACAGCACTCCCACCGAATAGATTTCGCTGACTGGGGCGCCGGCAATGGTGCCTTGTCGGCTTGGCCCTCGAACGGTGGAAACCGCAACGTTCATCACTCTGTTGGCCGCGCGCCGGGCTTGGCGGCGAAACATCGCAGGCGCCAGTGGTGGCGGAAGGTACCCCATCATGCGGCCCTGCAGGGTCGGACCTAGCAACTCGTGGTCTTCTTTCGCCGCCGTTGCCGCCGCTGTTATCAACGAGACACGACGTAGCGGACTGTCGATGTGCACCGGCAATGAAATTGTCAAACCGCTGATTTCGTTGCCGTCGAGCCGGTCGGACGATCCATCGGTACTGATAGGAACGGTCGCGAGGAGCGGTCGGTCGGCTCTGCCGTCGTACCGTAGCAACAGCTCACGTAAGCCACCGGCCGCGACGGCCATGACTACGTCAGTGAATGTTGCGCCAACGCTTTTTGCGGTCTGTTTGACGTCGCGCAGCGGCAGCGACACCGTGGTGAATGTCCGCGTTGGTGACACTTCGTGGTTAAGAAACGTCGGCGGGGCATTAAACATCGTGGCCAAGTCAGGGCAGCGACCCCGGCTTTTTGCGCGACGTCGCAACCGCGTTGCTCCACGTGCTGCATCGTTCAAAAGCCTGGGCAGAGCAGTGATCTGGCGAATATGATCGCGTCCAGCCTGGCGAAGCAACTGCGAGGTTGTGGGAACCATGCCGGCCACGTCGCCTACACCGGAGGGCTGTCCCCCCTCGACTAGCCCCATGAGCCTGGACAGCAGATTGGCCGAGGCCACGCCGTCGGCCAACGAGTGGTGCACTTTTCCGACAAGCGCGAAACGGTCATCAGCGAGACCTTCGACGAAATGAAATTCCCACAGTGGACGGTTGCGATCCAGCGGTGTACTCGCGATCCGACCGATCAGCTCGTCCAGTTCGCGCCGGCCCCCCGGCGCTGCCACCTGAACCCTGCGCAGGTGATAAGACAGATCAACCCCGTCGTGCACCCGCCACGTCGGGTGATGCAGTCGCCACGGGACGTTAACCAGTGTGTAGCGCAACGGCGTCAGGTCATGCAGTCGGTCCTGAAGGTACCGGCGGAACACATCGAAGTTAAACGCTTGTTCGCCCTTGCCGGCATCGATGACCAGCACTTTCAGCGTGTGGGTGTGCAGATTGGGTGTCTCGCTGTAGAGCAGCATCGCGTCCATGCCGTTAAGTCGCTTCACTCTAGTGCCCTCGGTCTAGTAGTTGACGTATGCGTCGCGCCGGCGCCCACGCCCAAAATGGCCCATCGACCGACGGGAACGTCGCAATCTCCAATGAGAATTGTATTCTCTTTTAAAGAGAATACAATGTCCGAGCAGTTCACGGCAGTGAATGCGGCGCACATCACAACGTCGTCCGAAGTGCAGACCCGGTGAGGGTTGCGGACGAGAAAGGGCGTACCGGAGGCGGGTCCCCCCGCGGACAAGACCGCGGGCGACTATCGGCGGAGGGGGCCGTGCGCAAGGTTCAACAGTCCGGTGTTGGACCTCAGCTGGGCGAGGATGTCTTCCCACCGCGTTCCAGGCAAGTCAAACGTCCACACCGGTAGCCTCGTCGAGAGCACCACGGCACCGGGCAGCAGAGCGATGTTGGTGAGCAGCATGCCCCGGAAAGCCGGCAGCGCCACGCAATGACGGGGTAACCAACGCGGCAATGACCAGCGCCGGCCCAGCACGACTAGAGCCAGTGGCCGCAGGGTCAACGTGGCCCCCACAACGGTAGCGTCAACTTCCAGGTGTCCGATTCGCGGCTGCCGTGACCACCAGATGCGGCCGATCCCGTTGTCGTCGACCGCCGCGCCCAGTCGCTTCGTGACAGTGCCCATTAGCTGAGCGAGGACCGTAGTGGGCAATTCGACTGTCAGTTCCACCGGTGCTGCCACCAACTGGGTTGGCGACCCGGGACGAATATGGACGTTGCGCAGAACGCCGTCCACTTGCGGCAATCGATAGCGTCCGTAGGCGACGTCACGCGCAACGGCGGTCACGTCACCGAACTGGCCGACAGACATTGCTCGCGCGTGAGGTTGTGCGTCGAATTCAGTTACCCTCAGTTCAACGGATGCATCGGCCGTTCGGATGCTGAGGTCGCGGCCGACGATGAGACGACGAAGAACTGTGTACACGGTGCCGTAGCCGCCGATTGTCCCCGACGAGGTCGGCGACATGGGCGACCCCGTCAACAGTGCAGCGAACATCGCACTTGATCCAAACGGGTCCCAACCGCGATTAGGCATAAGGTGTCACCGCGCTGACGGCGGATTCGGGAAACTTGCACGACCGCGAACTCGACGGACCGGTAGCTATCATCCGCGCTTCCTCCGACGACGAACCACGACAAACGACTCCACCGGTGCCACATCCCCGTGAGAGCCCGTGGTTTCGAGAGCCTCGTGTTTGAACGCAAGCGCGCCCGGGCTCAGCCGGTGGTCGACCGCATGTGCAGCTAGCCGAAATAGTTCAGCACATCCTGGCCCCCAAAGCCTGACTTCACCGGATCCGGCGGCCGATTCGACTACCCATCGGGAAACCCGCTCATCGCGGCGGCAGGAGTCCGCGCTGACTGCGATTACCCGAGGGCGCGGTCGCCTGTCGTAGGTGGCGATCGCACAATCCAGCGATGAGTCGGTCGCACCCAATATCCGCAACGCGGATTCATGACCACCGTCTCGTAGTCCCGCGAAGACTACCCAGCCTGACAAAGCCAAATCGGCGATCCAACCTCCCGCGGCGATAATCACGTCCACCGCGTTATCACCAACCACGACCAGCGTCGGCCGAATCATTCGCATGTCTGGCAGCATTTCGACCGGCTCTCTGTGCCATTGCCGGCCACTCCGTGCCGTATCCCGCTGACCTGTCATTTTGACTCGCCTTTCTGGGCCAATCGAAAACCAATGCACGCCAACGCTGTCGCCGATCCGAAGGCATGCGCTTAGTGCTGCACCGGCGATTGGACTACCCGATGATGGGGAATCGCCGTTCGGCGGCCAGTGAGTCGAGGGCGGTTTGCATCACTGAACGCACGTGACTGTCGACCTCGTTGATGTCGGGATGGGCGCCAAACGTCGCGATGATGTCAATCGGCTCGAGCACCTGGGTGGTGATTTTGCTTGGCAGCGGCAGATTCGGTGGCAGGATCATGCTGATGCCGAAGGGGAATCCGATGCTCACCGGGAGGATCTTGAGCCTGAATCGCTTGTCGAGACCCAGCTTTGTCGCCAGCCCGGTTCCCCTAGTCAAAAACAGCTGGCTTTGCTGGGCTCCGATTGAGACAGTGGGCACGATGGGCACACCCGCTTGCAATGCCGTTGTGATGTAGCCGGTGCGACCGTTGAAGTCGATAACGCTGTCGGCCGAACTCGGGCGATAGGAGTCGTAATCACCGCCAGGAAAGACCAGGACCACCGCACCGGAATCCAGTGCTGCAGCAGCGTTCTCACGACAGGCGTGAACGACGCCCATGCGCAGCATGGGAGATTCCAGTGGCCCGGTCAAGACCGTATTGTGTGCCAGCACGTACAGCGGACGTTCATAGCCGAAGTGGTCGTAGAACGCGGTACCGAAAATCACCGGATCCGGTGTGAACATCCCACCAGAGTGGTTTGACACCACCAACGTTGGCCCGGGGGGCATCAGTGCGATATCGCGAACTTCTGAGCGGAACCACCGCTTCACCAAAGGCGAGATCTTGTCTTTGAATTTTTCGGTGAAATCCCTTTCCCAGTAGGCGATCTCAGGCCGCTCAATCTCGGTGACTAGCATGACGCCCTCGTGCACTCGGCCATGATGGTGGGCAGACTGTTGCGCGGGTTGCCAGCCGTCATACCTCCATCGACAGGTAAGACGACACCGGTGACGTAGCGGGACCGGTCGCTGCCGAGAAACACCGCGGCATTGGCGATGTCGTCGACGGTGCCCGCTCGGTTCAGGGGGCGATCTTCGGCCATCACGGTGCGAATCGCCTTTGCAATTTCACCATCCCCCTCCTCTGGCCGCGCTTCGCCTGTAGCCACGGTTAGCAGAGGTGTCGGGATACCGCCCGGTGCAATGCAATTCACTCTGATCCCGTGCTCACCCAAGTCGATCGCCGCAGACTTGGTGAAATGGACGACGCCGGCTTTCGCCGCCCGATAGGTCAACACCGTTCGTCCCGCTTGCAAACCGCCGATCGAGGTCGTGTTGATCACCGACCCGCCCCCATGGCTTTTCATGTAGAGCCCAGCGATCTGGGTTCCTAGCATGACGCCGAGTAGATCCACCCGGACAATGCGATCGAAGTCCGCGAAATCTTCGTCAAGCAGGCTCGGGACCATGCGCCCCGAGACGCCAGCATTGTTGCACATAATGTCCAGGCCCCCAAACGTTTCCGCGGTGAATCCAACGAGCTGGACCAGGTCGTCACGACGCGAGACGTCGGTGTATTGGAAGGCGCAGTCGGCGCCCAGATCCGAAGCGATGGCCTTGCCCTGTTCATTCACGTCAGCGATGACGACACGCGCGCCCTCGTTGAGAAATTTCTTCGTGGTGGCCAGCCCGATTCCCGCTGCGCCGCCGGTGACGATCGCGACTTTGCTCGCAAGCTCGCTTGTCATGTCAGATTCCTTTCGTTGACTCTGCTCACGCCGGAGAGTCAATAGGGGTGAATTCGAGGTGCAAATCGACCAGGCCCCGCAAAATGTAAGTCGGAATGTAGTTGTAGCAGCGGTGATCTGGTGGTCCGTGCCGACTTTCAGCAAGGCTGATATCGGAGGTGCGATCAAGCAATCGTTCGATGGCGACCCGTGTTTCGGCCCTTGCTAACGGGGCGCCGGGGCAGCTGTGGATTCCACGTCCGAATGCGAGATGTTGGCGAGCGTTTTTGCGAGTCGGGTCAAAGGTGTCGGGATCGTCGAAGCGTCGGGGATCCCGGTTGGCGGCGCCGTTGAGCACCATCACCGTGGTGCCGGCGGCAAGGTCTGTGTCGCCGACGGTGGTGGGTACTCGGGAGAGTCGGAAATCGCCCTTCACAGGGCTTTCGAGCCGCAGGGCCTCCTCGATGAAGTTTGGGATCACGCTGCGGTCATTGCGCAGGGTCCGTTGCACGTCGGGTCGCTCGGCGATCAGCTGCAGTGCCGTGCCGAGGAGGCGCACCGTTGTTTCCTGGCCGGCTGAGAAGACGTTGGTGGCAACGCGCACCACGTCATCGACCTCGGGGATCGAGCCGTCGGGGAAGGTGGCGGAGGCCAGGCCGCTCAGCACGTCATCGCGGGGCTCGCGCCGCCGGTCGTCAATGTAAGTATGGAAGACGTCGTAGAGGAATTCCAACGGCGTGTGCGCGAGCGTCTTGTCGTCGGTGCTGCCGAACCCGCCGCCTTGGGCGCCACGCTGGAGCCGCTCGACGAGGTCATCGCGATCTTGCTCCGGGACACCCAGCAGATCAGCGACCACTCGCAACGTGAAGGGCTCGGCGAAGTCGCCAATGAACTCACCGGCGCCGGACACAAGGAAGGCGTCCAGAACGCGGTCAGCGATCTGCCACATCGCCGCTTCGTTTTCCTTGAGCCGCTTCGGGGTGATTAGCCGCATCAGCAACGCGCGGTGATTGGTGTGGATCGGCGGATCCAGGGTCGGTAACTGGTCACTAAAGGGCAACTCGCCGCGATGCTGATTGATCAGCTCGGTGAGGTCATCACCGCGAAGCTCGACGGGAAAGCCGGGGAAGGGACCCGTCACCGAGATGCACGAGGAGAACGTCTGGGCGTCGTTATAGACGTCAACAGCCTCTTGCCATCCCGTCACCATGGCGACGTTGTGATGGCTCTCCCTGGCCACCGGGCAGCGGTCCCGTAACGCCGCGAAATAGGGATACGGATTCCCGACAAGGCGCTCATCCCGGAAAAAGTCCATCGACAACAACTGGTCGGCAGCCACGGTCCCAACTTTCCTTTGTCCTGTACGATCGACCAGTCACCAGCTGGACGAACGTATAGAATAGTACTGGACGATCGTCCAGATAGCAACTGGACGAACGACCAGCTATTGTGAGATGGGACACCGAGCAGAGGAGCGCTATGACGAGCACCGAACGTGAAACCAACGGGGACGTACAGACCCGGGAGCGTCTTATCGAGGTCGCCGTCACGCTCTTCAGCCGACACAGCTACGAAGGCACGTCACTGCAGATGATCGCCGACGAGCTCGGCTTCAGCAAAGGTGCGATCTACCATCACTTCCGCACCCGCGAAGAGCTGCTGCACGCCATCGTTGCGCCAATGCTCGAGCGACTCGGGGCGATCGTTGAGGAAGCCGAGGCCCGCCGCACCCCGCACGCGCGAGCTGAGTACATGCTCACCGGTTATGCGGCACACCTGGCCGCCAATCGCCGCGTCGCAGCGGTGCTCTCCCTCGACCCCGGCGTCCTGAAAGTCCTTCGGGCCAATTCCGACTGGAACCGCGTGATCAACCGCCAAAGCGCAGTGCTTGCCGGCGTGACGGCGGGTCCCACCGGCCAAATCAAAGCCTCTGTCGTTATGGGTGGCCTCGCCGCCGCCGTCGACCCGAGGGTTGCGGACATCGACGACGAGGCACTGTGCGACATCCTCGTTGACACCGGCCGGCGCACCCTGGGCCTGCGAACACCTCGGCGCGACAACACCGCACTCCATCAGCCGCGTGTCCTTGAGCATGGGGTCGCAAGGGCGCACAACACCTGACCAGCTTGTTCGCCGGCAACCGGCATTCAGCGGCTGCCAATCCCAGTACGGGGCTCGCGTGTGCGGAGGCTCGCCGAATTCACAGATGCGCCAATGGTTTAACAGTGCTTTATCCAGTGATAACGACTGCCCCAGCTCCGCCCGGCGCGGGTGTTGAAGTGCGGTGCTGATCTGATCCCGACACCGCGTCGGCGATCAGCCGAGGATCGGAAACCGCCGCGCTTTGGCCAACCGGTCCAGCGCGGTCTGCATCACCGCGCGTACGTGGGCGTCGACGTCCTCGACATCGGGGTTCTTGCCGAACCTGCGACCGACATCGATTGGGTCAAGCACCTCAGTAACGACCTTGGTCGGAAGCGGCAGATTCGGCGGGAACATCAGCAGGCTGAGCCCAAACGGAAAGCCGACCGAAACTGGCAAGACGTCGACCCGCAGCCGACCCAAACCCAAGCGTTTGGCGATGCCGGCTCCGCGCGTCAAGAACAGCTGGCCCTCCTGAGCGCCGATGGACACCGTCGGAACTATTGGCGCCCGCGCCTCGATCGCCGTGCGCACGTAGCCCGTCCGACCGTTGAAGTCGACGACGCTTCCTGCGGTCGTAGGCCGATACGAGTCGTAATCGCCGCCGGGGAAAACCAGCACGACCCCGTTAGATCGAAGCGCCTCGGCCGCTGTTTCACGGTCCGCGTGTATCACTCCCGCACGCGGCAACCAGTCTGCGAACGGCCCGATGTACACCTGATCGTGAGCAAGCGTATAGACCGGGCGGTTGTAACCGAACTCGTCGTAAAACGCGGTGCAGAACACCAAGACATCGGGCGTGAGCGCACCTCCGGAGTGGTTAGACACGACCAACGCTTTCCCGCGGGGCATCTTTTCCATGCCACGCACCTCTGAGCGAAACCACCGCTTCACTAATGGATTCACTTTGTCCTTGATCCTGGCGGTGAATTCCGGATCCCACCGGGCGATTTCGCATGGGTCTACACCTGGGCCATCCCCGGCGCCATTCGTTCCGGCAATTTTGCGATGACGGCGCCCACGACTGGCCGGCGGTGGTGCGATTCCGTTGTTTCGCGTCACGATCTCAGCCTTCCTTGATGCTAAACGGTCGACCAGTAGCTAGCTGGACGATCGTATAGGAGATTACTGGTCGATCGTCCAGATAGCAACTGGACGATCGACCAATTACTGTCTGACAGGTGTCGCGTCCGGGCGACAAAGAGCGGTCGATTCGATATGCACTGCCAGCCCGAGCATCACCGCGCACGGGTTCGCGCCGGCGGTCGGTCGTCGATGTAGGCGCGGCACCTATTAAGTTGCTGGTGTGACCGTGACGGTGACAGTGCTTGCGCCCGCGTTTGAGGCGATGACCAGTTGGGCGGCGTCAGGGGCCGAGACAACATGGCCGCCGGTCACGCTGACGTCGTAGCCGTTGGGGAATTCGACGGCCGGGGTCGAGATGGTGGTTTCTGAGCCGGGCGCAAAGTTGCCCTCGCCGTTGACCATCGCGGTGGAGTAGCTGAACTGGAAGGTGCCGTTGTCGAACGAGTAGGAACCCGGGGTGCCGGCAACCTGCTCAGGATAGGGTTCGGCCAGTGTCTCCAGGTTGGCGGTGTTGACGTTGTCGCCGACCGGCGGATCTGCCGGGTTGTACACCAGCGACTCGATGCTCGGCGGAGACGCGGTGGTGGTGATGTCGTTTTGGCCGGTGAAGGCCCACTCCGTCCACCCGAGGTCGTTCTGGTCGGCGGAGTCCAGCGAGGGAGTGATGAGGGTCTGGTCGCTGGTAGCTCCGAACTCGGTCATGACAGCCGGGATGTTGTGCGCGTCCGCGTACGCCAGGGCGTTGTCTGTATTGGCTGTGACGTCCGGGTAGCAGCCGCCGCCGGGCAGTATGACGGAGCAGTAGTCGTGGAACGACAGGACAGTGTTCGGGTCGTCTACTGTTCCTAGGTTGATGGGGGTCCCGAGGCTGTCGGCGGCGTCCGGTTCGATGTAGACCGGTGTGGTCGGGTCGACGGCCCTGATGGCCGAGTCCACTTCGTTGTAGAACGGTGTCAGCACCTGCTGTTCGAAGGGCTGCGTCACACCAAGCGGGTAGGGCTCGTTCATGATCTCGAAGCCGGCCACGTCGGGGTTGCCGTTGAAGTAGGCGGCGACGTGTTCCCAGGTTTGGGCGTAGTTGTCTTCGAGCCCGACCCCATCGGGTGCGCTGGAATTGGACCAGAAGTTGCCCCAGGCGACATACTGCGCGGGGCTTTCCGGGTTTGGCGGGTTGGGGATGGGCAACCCATCGGTCTGGGTCGCCCACGCGGGCGCACCCTCGCCGCCGAGCGCGCTGCCGTAGTCGTCCTGATGCATGTCGAGGATGACGTAGATGTGGTGCTCCGCCAGTGTTTGCACGGTCTGGGCGATATTGGCCAGGTACGCGTCGTTGAACACACCGGGTTCGGGTTCCACCGCCTCCCAGATCACACCCAACCGCACGGTGTTGAAGCCGTTGTCTTCCAGGAACTGTGCGTCTTGGGTGCTGAATCCCTCGGCGGACGGCTCATATGGTGCCACCTTCATCACCTCGTTGAGTCCGTGCATGATGACGACGTCGCCGTTGGGGTTGGTGATCCAGGTGCCGGTGTCGGTCAGCCCGCCGGTGCCGGCGGTGGGCGGGCCGCCGGCCAGCGTGCCGTAGTCGCCGGCCGCGCCGTGGACGCCGTCATCGCCACCGAGACCGCCGGCCCCGCCTAAGGCGGGCAAAACACCGGAGCCGTTGTAGAAAGCGTCACCGGCGTTGCCGCCGTTGCCGCCGTTGCCGGTATCGCTGGTGGCGTTCGCACCGTCGCCGCCGTTACCGGCGATGCCGAATAATTGGCCCGGCGCGTCACCTCCGTTGCCGCCGTCGCCGCCGGTGGCACCGGCACCGCCGTCGCCGCCGTTGCCGCCGATGCCCATCAGCGAGCCGCCGTTGCCGCCGTCGCCGCCGAATGCGCCCGCGCCACCGTCACCGCCTTCGCCGCCGTTGCCGATGATCCCGGCACTGCCACCGGCACCGCCGGGAATACCGGCCTCGGTGCTGTCCCAGCCGTTGCCGCCGTCACCGAACCACAACACGCTCTCACCGTTGGGATCAGCCGCCGAGGTTCCATCGGCGCCGTTGCCGATGAAAATCTCGCCGTTCGGGGCGAACTGGTTGATGAACGCATCGAACTGCTGGCCAGCGCCGCTGTTAATCCAGTCCTCGATGCCGGTGTGAATCGGATCGTAGATGTACTGCTGCACAAATCCGTCCGTGGTGACCGTGTTCGAGCTAGCCGCGTTGACCAGTTCGGCGAGCGGGTTGCTGGTGGTGGCGGTGGTGATTGCCTGCTCGACGCCTTGGACACCGGCCTGAAGGGCGGCCTCGGTGGCCGCAGCGTTGGCGCCATCCAGGGTGGGGTCAAGGGCGGCCAGCGAATTGATGATCGGGTCCACGATGGTGTCGAGCACGTCGGCGTTGGCGCCCGGCGCAGTTAACAGCGGCATCATGCCGAACGAGAACAACGCCCCCACGGCCGTGCCCGCGCCCACGTAGCGGCCACGCTCACGTCGCCCCCCCTCGTGCCTCCGGCGATCACCACTGACACCGCGACGACGCGTCATAACTTTGAAACCTTCCCGTGAACGCCTCACAGCGGACGCACTATGACGTCTGTCACAACGATAATCGTTTAGGCCACTTATGGTAAGGCCATTTCCTAAAAAAAAATAAGAGCATCCAAAAATGAGAACAAGATTCTTCGAATCTGAGAGCCTCCCTTCTCAAGCCGTGCAGAAGAATCGCCGCTGGTGCGGACCAGTTTTCAACAGCACCAACGCAGTTGAACGACCACGTGGATCCGATGACCTGTGCTGGTGGTCGAATGACCACGTGCGGTCGACATCAATACGGGCAGCGTTGACGCGTGACTCGTGTGGCACCTGTGACGGAGTCTTTTTCGGGCTTGAGGTCGCTGAGCCGTGCCAGATCGCCACCCTGGCCGAGCAGTGCCGCTTTCCCATCCGCGACTGGCTGGTTCAACCTGAGAGGAATATTTTCGCAAACTGAGAGAGATATTTCCGCCAGGCACCCCGTGAAAATCCGCCCGCCCCGGGGGAGGCATGCGACGGGTTCTGCGCGGCGGTGAAGCCCAGGCTGAACGGCTACGCCGACGCCGGGGTCACCCGGCTGACCATCGAGCCGACCAGCCGCAGCGACCGGGATTTCTGCTCCGACATCGACATGCTGGCGTCCAAGCTCGTTCATGCCCGTGCGATAGGGCGGCCGCCTGTCGCGTGATCCCAAGCTCGGAAAACGTTATGATGCCTCCGAGTCTGGGCCGGGTTCACCCCATCGGTCGCGGATCACCCACCACGGGTCCGAGTACTGCCCGGGCCGATTACGGTATGGCGCATAACGTTTCAGAAATGCACGCGCCAACGGTGAAATGAAACGCGCCGGGTAACGCTTCCAGCCCGCATTCGCGCGTATCTCAGCGAGCATATCCGGCCAGGAATGCCGCTGAAACGACAAGGCCTGCTGCGCGCGTGCGGTGTCCATCCAGTCGGTCACGTACCAGTCGGTGTCGCTGTTCGGATCGCCGGGCCGGCCCGCGGGCATTGCGTCGACAAATCCGGCGGCGGCCGCGAGGGCCGAGCCGGCCTCTCCTTGCCTGAGATGATGTGACTCGTCGCCGCCGATCATCAGAATCTCGCCGACGACGTCGGCGGTGGTCGCCGCCTCAAACCCCGAGGCGACGTCGCGAACATCGACGCCGTGCATCCGGCCGTCCGTCGGCAGCGCGGTGCTGAAAACCAGCCCGTCCGCATCCACGGTCATAGCCCCGAGATCGACGTTGAATACACCGCCCAGCCGCAGTACCACCCAGTCCAGAGCCGAGGTGCGCACATGCCGTTCCGCCTCGGCCTTGTGGCCGCCGTATAGATCCGACGGTTGTAGCGGGGAATCGGCGCGAAGCAGATCGGTCACCCGGTATGGATTACGGGCACCATGGACGGCGTTGCTCGACGCCAGCACGAAGCGCGGGGGAGTCGGTTGGGACTGGGCGGCACGCACCAGCGTGGCGGTGGCAACCACGTTCACCTTGCGGGCCAGCTTAGCGTTGCGGTAGATCGCAGGCGGGATGACAGCGGCCAGATGCGCGATTACCGCCGGTGACACTTCGGCAACCAGGCGGTCGACCGCACCGGGATCCGTTAAGTCGGCCCAGCGCACGTCCACGCCGGCAGGCAGGGCAGACACCGCCTTGCGGTTGGCCGGCGTCGACAGGTCCGTCGCGACCACCCGGCGGTCCGCGGCGGCGAGCTGCCTGACGACAGCTGACCCGACCAGGCCGAACGCCCCTGTTACCAGCACGCTCTCCGGCATTGCCTCTCCTATCGGATCTCACGACGTTTTTAACGGGGGACGAATATGACATTCTCTTTTCCGAAGAGTAACGTACTCGCAGCTGAGTCAGCGTCGTATCACACCGAAGAGGGGCAGCCGTGGGCGAAGTCGAAGCCGACGTATCGGAGATCGCCTTATGGGACCCCGAATTCACAAAAGGGATCAACGATAAGGTCGGGTCCTTAATCAAGCGGTATCTCCGCGCGGAGGTCCGGGGCAGCAAGTCGTTGCCCGCCAGGGGCGCGCTGGTGGTGTCCAACCACTCCGGCGGTGCGCACACGAACGACGAGCTGGCACTGCGCTCCGGCGGGGTGGTGCTGGTATTCCCGGGCGGGAAGTATGACTCCTATCGGCCGACCTCGGTGGAAAGCCACATCGATTTTCATATCGCCGCCAAATTCGGCAAGAAGCCCGATGTTGAGGGGTCGACGCCCACGTGCGGTTGGTCATGAAGACGGCTCTCGACGCGCTGGCCAATGAGCGCCGGGTTCCGATAATCGGCTGACCATGGCGACGCCACAACGATTCGGGCGCCTGAAGGACACCGCGGCCCTGATACAGACGCTGAGTCGCGCCCGGTTGATCGCGCCGTTGCGGCCGGACCGGCTGGTGCGGATAGCCGCCGCGATGCAGCGCGCCGGCAGGTCGGTCACCGCGGGCTTTGCAGTGGCGGCCCAGCGCTGCCCGGAGCGGCCAGGGCTCGTCGACGAACTGGGCACGCTGACCTGGCGACAGCTGGACCGGCGCGGCGATGCATTGGCGGCGGCCCTGCAGCAGCTATCCACCGGCGCGCCGGCGGCGTTGGGCATCATGTGCCGCAATCACCGAGGCTTCGTCGAAGCCCTTATCGCCGGCAACCGGATCGGCGCGGACGTCGTCTTACTGAACACGTCGTTCGCTGGGCCCGCGCTGGCCGAGGTGGTCGAACGCGAGGGCGTCCACACGCTGATCTACGACGAGGAGTTCACCTCCACCATCGACCGGGCACTGGACGGCAGATCAGCTGTAAAACGGGTCGTGGCCTGGACAGACAATCCAAGCCGCGATCACGACAGCGTCGAAGCCTTGATCGCCCGGCACGACGGCCAGCGCCCGGTGCGCAGCGGACGCAAGGGAAAAATGATCCTGCTGACCTCCGGCACCACGGGGACTCCCAAGGGTGCCAAGCCGTCGTCGGGTGGGGGGGCCGACGATCTCAAGGGCATCCTGGACCGGGTCCCGTGGCGCGCCGAGGAGGCGACGGTGATCGCGGCGCCGATGTTCCATGCCTGGGGTTTCTCCCAGTTGCTTTTCGCCGCGATGATGGCCTGCACCATCGTCACGCGGCGCAAGTTCGATCCCGCGGCGACGCTGGAGCTGATCGACCGCCACCACGCCACGGGTCTGTGCGTGGTTCCGGTGATGCTCGACCGCATCATGGAGCTACCCGATGGCGTGCGAAACCGCTACAGCGGCAGGTCGTTACGGTTCGCGACCGCGTCCGGCTCAAGAATGCGGCCCGACGTGGTGACGAAGTTCATGGATCAGTTCGGTGACGTGATCTACAACAACTACAACGCCACCGAGGCCGGCATGATCGCCACCGCGACGCCCGCTGACCTTCGCGCGGCCCCGGACACTGCCGGAAAACCCGTGCAGGGCAACGAAATTCGTATCCTCGATGACGAGTTCAACGAGGTCCCCGCCGGTGTGATCGGACAAATCTATGTCCGCGGCTCCACGCTCTTCGACGGCTACACATCCGGCGCCACCAAGAGCTTCCAGCAGGGATTCATGGCTTCCGGGGATATGGGTTACCTCGATGATGCAGGACGGTTGTTCGTCGTGGGCCGAGACGACGAGATGATCGTTTCCGGCGGCGAAAACGTCTACCCGATTGAGGTGGAGAAGGCTTTGGTGACTCACCCCGACGTGGCCGAAGCGGCGGTGATCGGGGTGGATGACGCGCAGTACGGCCAGCGCCTGGCCGCGTTCGTCGTGCTGCAGCACGGCGCGTCCGCCACGTCGGAGACTCTCAAGCGGCACGTCCGCGACAATCTCGCCAATTACAAAGTTCCACGCGAAATTAGCCTGCTGCCGGAATTACCCAGGGGAAGCACCGGCAAGATCGTACGCAAAGAGCTGTACGCTCGGCTAGGCGATAAGGAAAGCAACAAAGGCCCCAGCACGGCGTAGCCCCTGCTCGTCGACTTGATCGACGCAATCGTTGGGCGACGACCACACGATCTGTTGGCGACCCTTGCATTCGACGACGCTATCGAATCATGCTTCAGCTTTGATCTGGTGATTTGCGCTAGTTACCCGGTTCCCGCGACCAGCGTCGGGCGGCAACAACGGCCGCCTGGGTAGGTTGTCGCCTGCGCGCGGGCCGATCTCGACCGGTTCGGCGGAGACCGGCAGTTTGTGGCGATCGGGGCGCTCGGCAGGCGCCCGATTGGCCGCGTGGCCGGATTGAGCCACGACGACCGAGACGGCGCGGCGCTGTTAGGTCCCGACGCCGATACCTCCGTCGAGCGGTGCTCAGCATCGATGGACGGTATACCTGGGTAAAACGGTCGAGTGCGCGCGGTGTGCGACATCGCAGTCGACGGTAGGGAATTTGGAACTGCTTGATGGTAGTCATGACTTCGAACACCGGACCATCGGTGACGGGCTTGTTCCTCAAAGAGCATTACCGCAGGCTGCCAAGCGAATTCGGCCCAAAGGCAGTCTAGGGTTCGACGCCAGAACCCGCCACCTGGGAGGTGCGGGTCATGCGCAGGGCGTATTCGACCGCCTTGTTAAAGCCGAGCGAATTCCCTTCTTCCCGGGCGACGTCAACTTCCTCAGCTGCCAGCGCCTGGCGGATCCGCTCCTCGCATTCGCGATGGTAGACAAGCACATCCGAGGGCGTGGCCATTATGCTGCCCACCGATCGCCGCAGCTTATCCGCGGCGGCGAGCAGAACCATGGCCGTCCGGGGCGTCTCGACAGCGGTCCATGCCAACGCCTCCAAGCAGGCAGCCGCGGCCCGCCGGTCGTTGATATCCCGCGCGTATTGCAGAGCCTGCCTCAGCGACTGCATGGCTTCGTCCTGCGCGCCCACGCGCCACTTCGCGATCCCAATGGACCACAGCGCATTCGTTCGATTGATTGTCTCGCCCTGTGATTCTGAGAGGGCGAGTACCTGTCCATAGTAGGCCAGTGCGCTCGCGATATCGCCGCGCATTTCGTCGGCCCATCCCAAGGAGAGCAACGCCGCGGCTTGAGCGATGGGATCGCCGCCGGCGTCTAGCGCCGCTTTCAGTGCGGTGATCCCGTGGTCGAGTTCCCCGGCCAGCTGGCCGGTCACCACATCCGCGTACGCGACGAAGACGCGCGTCGTTGGGTCGGCCACGTCCTCGATCAACGCTTGAGCCCGCGCCACCCAGGTTTGTGCGGCGCGCAAGTCGCCGTGCACGACCGCCAAAATCGCAGCACCGTAACACCCAGTGGCCCGGTCGTCGGGAGATACGGCTGACTCGTCAGCCAGTGCCCGATCCAGCACCCGGCGGCCTTCGCTTAGGAACCCACGACTGGTGTAGAACGGCAGCAACGCGGAGACGGTTCGAAGTGCCTTCCCCTGACCCTCGGTCAGACTGAACTCCAGCGCCTCACGCAGATTGGGTAACTCAGTCTCGATGCGCGCTATCCAATCAACCTGGTGCGGGCTGAACCACTCCCGCTGTGCAGTCATTGCCATGCGCTCGTAGAAATCTCGGTGCCGCTGACGCAGGCGAAGGTATGCGCCAGCGTCCGCGATCTTCTGTTTGCCGTAGGCGCGCAACGTCTCCAGGACACGGAAGCGGAGCGCGCCGTGAGATTCGGTACGGATCAGAATCGACTTGTCCACTAGCGCAGACAACAGGTCGATGAGTTCATCGGGGCTGAGGTCATCGCCGCAGACGTGTTCGGCGGCGTCAAGGTCGAACGTTCCGGCGAAAATCGACAGCTGGCTCCACAGTTGCCGTTCGGCGGGGGTGCACAGGTCATAACTCCACCCGATGCTCCACTCCAGGCCCTGTTGGCGTGCTGGTGCCAGCCGGCTGCCGCGGTTCAGCACGTTGTATCGCTCCGACAAGCGTTGCAGGAGCTGCTCGGGTGACATGGCGCGCAGTCGAGCCGCCGCCAGCTCGATCGGCAACGGCAGTCCGTCCAACCGCGCGCAGATTCGCGCCACGATGGGCCGGTTCTGCACGGTGAGGTGAAAGCCCGGGACCGCGGCCGCCGCGCGTTCGGCGAACAGCTCGACTGCGTCGGACTGGGATGGTTCCTCCAGACTGTCGGTGTCCACGTCGGGGAATCCCAGGGGTGATACTCCCACGACGGATTCTCCTGCGATGTCTAGCGGTTCGCGGCTGGTGGCAAGGATCCGTAGATTTGGGCAGCCGCGTAGCAGCGTCTCGCCGAGTTTGGCAACCTCGTCGATGACCTGTTCGCAGTTGTCCAGCACGAGCAGCATCTGCCGCGCGGACACAAAGTCGGTCAACACATCGCGCAACGGGCGCGGCGACTGTTCCCGCAGACCCAATGCCGAAGCGATTATGTTGACCAGCAGTGACCCGTCGCGCAGCTCGCCAAGCTCAACCAGCCAGGCGCCGTCTGCGAACGCCTTCCGTATCTGCATTGCGGTTCGCAACGCCAACCTTGTCTTGCCGACACCGCCGATACCGGTCAGCGTTACCAGTCGCGTTTCCGAAAGGAGCCGTTCTACGTCGGCAAGTTCGTCACCGCGGCCGATGAAGCTGCTCAGCTCCAGCGGCAAGTTCCCCATCGTCAGGTGATCGCGGCCGGTGACAACAACACGCTCCCTCAGCTGCTCGGCGTCGGATCCGGGCCGCAATGCCATCTCATCGACGGGAAGTCCATGATTCTGTTGAATTTGCTGAAGCTCTTCGCCCAACGCCATGACAGCCGGACGGTTCCGCGGATCGCGGGACATCGCCCGTTGCACCACAGCCGCGACGTCGTCGGGCATGTCGCTTTCCCGCAAGTCGGGAATCGTCTGTGTCGTGATGCGCAGAAACTGCGCCACCAATTGCTCGCCGCGGCGGCGTTCGAAGGCGGCGTGGCCGGTCAGCGCGCAGAATAGGGTGGCGCCCAGGCCATAGACATCGGAGGCGGCCGTCGGTTCATTACCGCTTATGACCTCCGGTGCGGTGAAAGCCGGTGAGCCAGTGAAACTTCCGGTAGTGGTCGTGAACGCGCCAGGGATATGTGCGATGCCGAAGTCGGTCAGCGCCGGCTCGGCGAAGTCGGTGAACAGGATATTGCCGGGCTTGACGTCGCGGTGTAGCACGCCCAGGCGGTGCGCCGTCTCCAAGGCGCCGGCCATTCGCACCCCGAGCCGCAGCATCGAGCGCAAAGGTAACGGCCCACTGCGCCGGATCCGGGCATCCAGGGAATCGTGCCGGTGGTATTGCATGACGAGGTACGGGTACCCGCTCGGAGTTTCACCGACTTCCAACACACCAACGATGTTCGGATGACCGGTCAGCCGCCCCATCGCGCGTTGCTCGCGAAGAAACCGCTCCCGATCTTCGTGCAGGGTCGCCGTGAGAACCTTCACCGCGACGGTGCGGTCAAGAGCCGGTTGGGTGCAGCGGTAGACGACTCCGAAACCGCCGTGCCCGATTTCTTCAGGATCTTCGAACCCGACAGCACACAAATCTGCGACGACGGCTGACCCGGCGTCACGCTGGGTGCTGGTTGGGTCGCTGGCCACTTCATCGGCTCCTAGCAATGGGCTCAGCATAGCCGCGGGGCGACGCCCGATATCCGCGATTTGCCGTGTCCAGGGCGCCGTCCTCGCCAGGCCGTTGACGCCGAAGCGGGCGTTATGGGAGAAGGCTGGGTGAAGCACAAACGAGACGGTGCAGCCGCCACGGTTTTCAGTGCGAGCTGACGACTTCTTTGCGTCCGAGGTCGCGCCCGCGACGAATGCGACTCAAGCTTCGTCGAGGCGTCCCATAGGATGCTCCTCCGCTCGTTTTCGGTGCCGGTTTGGCCTGACCCCGATCGGATGATCCGCGGCTTATGAGACTCTTGCGGCCCACGACGTGGGCACGAGGGCGTAACAAGATCACGGCCACGAGGAAACGGCGCAGCCCCGAGCCGATTGTGCGCAAGCTGATGGCGGCCGATCGGCTGCTGGCCGAGGGCAAGGGCACCACTGCGGTGTGCCGCGAGCCAGGTGTTTCGGAAGCGACGTATCACCGGTGGCGTAACCAGTTCGGCGGGTTGAAGGCCGAGGACGCCAAACGGCTCAAGGATCTCGGGCGTGAGAACGCCACCCTCAAGGGGCTGTTGGCCGATGGCGAGTTGGACAAGGTCGCGCTCCGGCCACGCAAGCGGTTTGTTGGGGTACCGAGAGCGCAGTCAAATGCACGTAGACACATATCGGTGAGGTCGACCCGCGAGATATTCTGCGACTGAATCCATTTCACGCAGGCTGCGCGAACGAACGCCACCCAGCCCTCGACGGCGATCTCGGTGACATCGCGCAGATGTCCCTCGGCGACGAGTTCGTTGACCAGGCGTTGGCAGACGACGTTTAGCTCTTCGGAGATGATCGCCTGGATCGCCGGGTCATCCGACAATGCGCCACGGTTGATCGCGACCGCTTCAAAGGGGTGATCGACAAAAGATTGGATGTGGGCCTCGAGCCCGGCGGCAAGCTGTTCTGCCAGCGGTAGCTCCGGATCAGGGCTGACGCGTGCCAAAAACCGGTTACCAGCGCGCTCGAATATCGCTACGTATAAGTCTCGCTTGCTCGGAAAATAGTGATACATCAACGCTCTCGACACACCCGCGCGCGCGGCGATGTCCTCCACGTAAACATCTTCATATGGCTTTTCCGCGAACATCGCGGCGCCGATGTCGAGCAGCTGTTCGCGTCGCTGCTGGGGCTTTAGCCGGCGTGGTGTCACGTGCCACCACCGCCGACATTCGGCCCTGGGCTACCAACCCCCAGGCCGCTACGCTGCCACCCGTACCCACCACGGAACGACTCTCGTTCGCCCTGGAGCACTTCAGGGGGTCCGGTCACGTTCATGTGTTTCGGCCACCGTTACACCCAAAATCGCCGAGTTGACCAAGACTGATAGCGGGCCGAGTTCTGCCGTGATTGCGGCAAGCGTGGCATCAACTCGGGTTCGGTCGGTCACGTCGGCGGGGTAGGCGGATTTGTCGTCCGACGGTTTGAGATCGATCGTGGCGACACGCAGCCCGTCGGCGCTGAGCCGATGGGCAACGGCCCGGCCGATCCCCGAGCCTCTGCCCGTTACAACGGCATTCGTCGTCACCCGGCCCCCGACGGCCGTTGTACGCGGAGGTGTGCCTTCCGGCAACGCGCCGCGGCTGGCTGGCTTCTCAGTCATGAATAAGAATCTTCCTTCATTTTTTGAGAATAATACTCTCGTTCTTGTGTTGTCGCCAACGATTCGCCTTGACAACCGACCACTGCGTCAGCTTTAAATGCCCGTGCCATGCAGCTCACCAGCAGATCAGCAGGCTTCTCACGTGCAGTGATAGTCCGTCGAAGGGCAAGAGAGTATTACTTCGGAAACAGAGAATGGTATTCTCACATCCATCGGTAGTGCCACGATACGATCGGGGAGCACAAAAGGCATGTGTTGGTGTTCCTTCTGGTACGTGTCAGCTCCGCGTCGCATTGGCGCGCCGTCATAGCGTGGATAGATGAATCCCGACTAAATCAGTCAACACGGCGGACTTGTAGATCCGTGGCTGTCGACGATGTCGGGTGAAATCTGAGTCAATGTCATCACGTCATCCTCAGCCAAGCGCCACGTCGTGACTGTTGGAGCCAGTGGCGATCAGTCACGACGTGGCGCACGGAAGTTATTCGGACAGAGGAGGTTGTCGCGATGATGACCGTGCTCATACGGCAACCCGAGACCCCGGTCTGCCAGCCATGATCGACGCCATTGATCACAACCGCATCACCCGCGTCGAGCCGGTCGCCCAGGACGACGTTGAAGTCCACGCTATCGGTGCGATGGACAGCGGTCTTCGTGTCAGCGGGAAAGGTGATGAAATTCCATCGCTGCGGTCGAAGAGCTCCTGCGCTACCAAGGGCCTGTGCAGTACGACGTGCGCTACAGCACCCGCGAGGTAATCCTGCATGGCGAGACGATCCCCGAACACAGCCCGGTGCTGATGTTGCTTGCATCCGCTACCCGCGACGAACGGGCCTTCCCCGACGCCGATCACTTTGACATCAGCCGGGCTCACTCCGGACACAACCTTGGCTTCGGCTACGGCGTTCATAGCTGCTTGGGCGCGGCGCTCGCCCGAATGGAAACCCGTGTGGCCCTTGATGCGCTGCTCGACTCGGTGCCCCGCTACGAAGTGGACCGTGCGGGCCTAAAGCGGGTGCACATGAGCAACGTCGCTGGATGGGCCAACGTGCCAGTCCACAGCCTTGGCCAGCGGTCCGCTAGCCAACCGATTTCGTGCGCCGCCCCCGGATGAACTCGGCGTTGAGGACGGATTCTTCGATCGTCTCCGGAACCGGACGGCCATAGCCTGACGCCGCCGTTCGGGCACCGATACTGCTGACCTGCCAACCGCGTTCGCGTAACGTCGCAGCGACGTCGGCGCGCTTTTCGAAGTGCCACAGCTCACGCCCACGGTCGGGTGTTGGTGCGTCCGGAGGCAATTCGGGCGACGGCCCGGTCGGCGGTGTGGCCGGGCTCCGATTACGCACAGACCGGCCGCAGCGAACAGCGCCAACTCTGGCAGCAGCCAGCGGATGGACACCCGCTCGTATAGCCGGGGGCGCCCAACCGTGTGACGGCCATCACTGCGGTAAAGGGCACGTAGCTGAGCGCGGCCACGGTCGGCCCGCGCCGACGACTCGATTCAGGTAGTCGCCTGACCAATCCGATGCCGATCCTTTGCACAGGAACGACGCGAATGTCTGGTCACAGTGATGGCTCGACGACAGAAAACAGCGCTCGGGCTGGGCGCAGCATCAAGATGGCCCGCGCTGCGCACTTAGGTTGACATCGCTGCGCGCAGTTCATTTGCGCCGAGCGTAAGTCGTTATCGTAGGTAATAGCATTCAGTGACCTGAGAAGCGCGGCTGGGCGCGTCGCTGACGACGCCGCCGGCAGGCCCGAGATCGGGTCGTTAATCGGCGAGAACGACGGCTTGAATTAGCTTGTCGCCGATAAGTTCTCGCAGTTCTCCCGCGTCGAATAGCGCGTTCAGTATCGGCTGGAGGTCGTGAGCAGTTGTTCCGGTGATACGTGAGACGGTATCGACTTGGATTGGGCGGCCTGCGCTGTGCTGTGCTGTGTGTCGCAGCGTTTCGAGGATCTGTCGCGCGTGCCTCGTATTGGTCATGTCAGCTCGCCGCGACGGGGCTGACGGTGACGCTGATGGTGCTTGCGCCACTGTTGGATTCGATGACGAGCTGGGTGGCGTCAGGGGCCGAGACCACTTCTCCACCGGTCACACTGACGGTGTAGCCGTCGGGGAACTCGACCGTCGGCACCGAGATGGTGGTCTCTGAGCCGGCTGGGAAGTCGCCGGAGCCGCTGACCGCCGCGGTGGAGTAGGTGTACTGGAAGACGCCATTTTCGAACGAGTAGGAGCCTGGCGTGCCGGAAGTCACCTGCGGATAGGGCTCGGCGATGGTTTGCAGGTCGGTGGTATTGACGTTGTCCCCAGTGGGCGGCAGGTCGGGGTTGTAGACCAGCGATTGCCCGTTGTTTGCGGTACCGCTGAAGAGGAACTCGTCCCAACCAAGGTCGTGCTGATCGGCGGCATTCATGGGGGCCTCGATCAAGTTTGGCGTGATTGTAGGCAGGGAGCTGGTGCCGCCGAACTCGGTCAACAACGCAGGGATGTCTTGTGCCTTCGCGTAAGCGTCGGCGTTGCTGATCATGGAATCAACGTCCGGCAAGCAACTGCCACTTATCTGGAATTCGCAGTAGGCGTGGAACGACAACGCGGTTCCCGGAGCGTCCACGGTACCCAGGTGGATGGGAACTAGCCCGGTGTCAAATAAGACGTTCGGCTCGTAGAGCACCGGTGCGGTCGGATCCACGGCTCGAATTGCGTTAGCTGCCTCGTCGTAGAACGGTGTCAGTTGCTGGCTCTCGAAGAACGGGCTCCCCAAGAGTGTCGATAGCAATCCGGAGCCCGGTGACGGCTCGTTCACGATGTCGTAATTGACCATGTTGTCGCCTTTGAGGTAGTTGGCGACGTACTCCAGCATTTGTGAGTAGTCGTTCTCGAGTCCGGCGCCGTTGGGTGCATCGGCGTTTGTAAAGAACGAATCCCAGCCCTCATTGGTCCGGGTATCGAAGAAGACGTTGAGCGGGAATGGAAGTGAGGTGCCTGAGGTCCCGGTAACTCCGACGTCGGCCCAGCTCGGCTCGGTAGCGGCGCCGCTACCGTTGGTGCCGTAGGCATCGAAAGTGACGGTGGTCGAAATGTCGTGGCTGGCCAGGGTCTGCACAGTCTGCTGGACGGTGTCGAGGTAGGAGTTGTCGAACACACCTGGCTCGGGTTCGATTTGTGCCCAGTCGACGAATATTCGCGCGGAGTTGAATCCATTTTCCTGCAGGAAGGCTGCATCCTGGTCACTGATCGGGTCGCCTGCCTCAATGGTATTGAAGTTGAGCCCGTGGTCGATGACGACCTGTCCGTCAGTGTTGGTGATCCAGCCGTTAGTGGTGGTCAAGGCTGACTCGCCACTTGACCCGCCGGTCAGCGTGCCAAAGTCGCCGTTCAGTCCGTGGTTGCCCAGCGAGCCGCCGTCGCCGCCGGCCCCGCCGAGCGCGGGCAGAATGCTGGCGTCCGCACCTGCTTGGCTGTCGCCGCCGTTGCCGCCGGTGCCGCCGTCGCCCAGCGGCGACACCGCATTTCCACCGTCACCGCCCGCGCCACCGGCCAGGACGGCGCTGCCGTCGCCACCGTTTCCGCCGGCGCCGCCGTCACCGAGGATGGTGCCGCCGGCTCCGCCGGCTCCACCGGCACCACCGGTCCCGTCGGCACCGGCGCCGCCCTCGCCGCCGTCGCCGAACAGACCCGCCGATCCACCATCACCGCCGACACCGGCCGCATCGGTGGCGCCGTTGCCGCCATCACCGAATAGCACACCGCCGGCACCGCCGGTCGCCTCGGCCAGCGTCCCGCCACCTACACCGTCGGCGCCGTTGCCGATGAACAGGCCACTGCCGCCGAAGTCGGTCCACAGCGTGTTCAGGTTGTCGTCGAAGTTGATGCCGGCCGCGCTGGTAATCCACTCCTGCTCCAGGGTGTGCAGCAGCGAGTCGAACGACGCCGCGCCCGCCGCTGCGGCCGAATCCGCGGTGCTCGCACCGGCACTGCCGCCGGCCATATCAATCGCGGCGGCGCTCACAGCACCGGTGTCCAGGCCCCCGGTTCCCAGATCCACTACCGACAGACCGGCGGCGGGATCCATCGCGGCGAACGCGTCAGTCGCGCTCGTCAGAGCCGAGCTGATCGCATTGACGATCGGGTCGATCACCACATCCTCGATGTCGGCGTGGGCCGACGGCGCGGCGGCTAGAGGTAGCAGTGCGAACGACACGGCCGCGGTTGCCGCTGCGCCAAGGACTACTGCCCGGCGATCAGGCATGGGCTTGCGGCCCGTGACCACCCGAGAAGTCACTTTGCTGCTGCGTCGACGTGCCATAACCCGCACCTTCCTACTTCACTCACAACCGCCTACATTTATGTGGCCCCGATCACAAGATAGCGACCTATGCCCAAAATAGAAAGCTCATTTCCCAAAAAATCCTAAGGAATCTTGTTTTTCGAGAGGCAGATTGCCCGTCTCCCGACTTCGCGCGCGCCTCAATCCTTAATTAGACCGGTTAGGGTGCCCTTCACCTGCATTGACCGGTCTGCGCGCGGTCTAAGTATGCGCGCCGCCTGCCGCCATGTGAGGTGTTTGACAAAAGTATTTCCCACGCGGTAAGAACCTCAGCGCATATTCCGACCCGATGGAAACCTGAGAGTTGCGACAGACGGACGACGATCTCCTTGTGGTCACCGCCAGACATGGGTCGCCGGATCAAAGTACGGCCGACAAGACGTCCGCGGCGGGTGCGTTGTTAGCCATGGGCAAGACGCTGGCGTTTCGACCCCCGTAAGCCAGGGCCAGATGGGCTGGAAATGATCCTGAATCCGAAAGTCACTTCGCTGCCGAGCATCCTTCGCGCGCTCAGGACGGATCTGACCACTGTGGTGGCCAGGTTCAATCCCTCGTTTTCCACCGATGCCGCAACCGGCGCGGGCCGCCGGTCGGTGAGGACCTCACCGCGCTGATCCAGCAGCACATCTGCACCCGTCGAAAACCGACGCGCACAGCCTCGATCAGCAGCCCCACCGGCAAGCAGCTTGACATCGCACTCAGCGAAACTTGATTGACAACGGGGGCACGAGGATGCGAAAGCCGCGGCCTATAGCGGCCGCGCTGCCGCCAGTGGCGGGGATCTCGCGGTGTCAGTGGCAGCGCTCGTCTGCTGCGCTGCGGGCTTAGTCCCCGTCGATGCAGTGTTCGTTGGCTCGGGTCGCTTCCGATCGACGGGATGGCCGAAGCCGACAGTTCGGTCGACTCCGGCGGTGAACCAGTGCCACGCCGCGGTGGTCGCCCGCCGCAAATCAACCGCGAGCAAATCGTCGCCGCCGCACGCAGCGTCCCCCGTAAGGCACTGACGATGAAGGCCATCGCGGACGCGCTCGGCGTCACCCGCAAAGCACTTCACTACCACGTCGGCGACAGACAGGGCTTGCTCAATCTCGTTGTCGCCGATTTGTTCGAGTCGCAACTCGCCGGAGTCGAGCTGCCCGACGCTGACTGGCAAGCAGAGCTACGCGCCTTCGCACATGCATTCCGCGACGGCATCCTCCAGGTTGGGGTCGCAGCCACCTACGTACAACTGCACGGCATGGCCGGCTTGAGCGCCCTCACGTTGACCGAACGGATCGTGACGTGTCTGTGCACCGCAGGATTCGACGAAACCCTTGCTCGCCGTAGCCTTTCTGCCATCACCAACGTCGCGACCGTGCACGCGCACATCGACGTACTCAAGGCACAACACGGCACCTACCCCCAGCAAGCCGAACTCACGAACGTCCTAATTGACTCACCCAGCGGCCAATTCACCGGCTTGCGGCGCATTCTGGCCCAAGTTCAAGCCGAAGGCCCCGACGACCAATTCGAGTTCGAACTCGACTTGACCATCTCAGGTCTTGAGGCGCTGCTATCCAAGAGCATTCGCCACGACGGTAACCCGCAAAGCTAACGGCTACGGGACAGAACAGTCCCATGGCGCCGTTTCGCCACGCAGCCGACCGAACCGGCAACACCGACGACGTCTAAGCCGTCAGCATGAACGCCATGGGGTGCTGGTCATCCGGAGTTTGAAGTGGATCGGTCCGGATTGCAACGAGTGAACATGATGAACGTCTGCGGATGGTCAAGCGTTCCCGCACGCGCCCTATGCTGAGACAGCCTCATTTCGGCCTGCACAAGAACACCGATCACTACTGCGAGTTGTTGACGAGGCGTGCACCGGGTTGGATCAACGCCGCCCTCGTCGATGATTGGTGTGGTCGCGAGTGGTCAATCACGTTGATGCCATTAACGCGGCTAGCGTATCCGCAGGTCCTCTCGCGGCGCTTACGGTTTGGTTCATTGTCTGTCGCGGTGGGGGGCAAGTCCGTCTTAGCCTTTCGGGACACCCGGCGAGCACTGCGGCCGCCTGGCTTCTCGAGGACCTCGCGGTCGCGGTCATCGTTGATGCCGTAGGCGTCGGCCATCTCGGCGCCGATGAGCGTGCGGCCGGTGACTTCCATGAGGTTGAGGTCGTTGTAGAGGGCCCAGATGACGTGGCCGGTCAGCTCGGGGGTCTCAGCCGTATCCAGCACGTGACCACGCTTTTCGGGATTGCTGGCGACGATCTTTTTGAGGCGTTCGGTCAATAATGCGCCCATCCAGATCGACACCGTGGCGATGCCGAAATCCTTGAAGTCGACCGCCATGTCGGCGGCCATCTTTTCCAGGCCCGCCTTGTGCACGCCGTATGCCGGACCGAATGTGTAGTGGACGGCGCCTGATGCTGACGTGAAGACGACGAGTCCTTTGCGTTGGGGGAGCATGAGGGGCGCGGCGTAGACGGTGGCCACGTAGCCGCTGCGCAGGCCGACGTCGAGGGTGTCGATGACGTTGATGGGTTCTTCCCAGAATTTCGTGGGTCCCATCATTTCGTCGCGGATGATGGCGGCGTTGTTGACCAGGATGTCGAGGCGGCCTTGTTCGTGGTGGATCTGGTCGAATAGCGCCTTGGTCTGTTTGTCGTCGGAATGGTCGACGCGCACGGCAATCCCGTTGCCGCCAGCGGAGGTAACCAGTGCGGCGGTCTGGTGGATGGTGCCGGTGAGTGAGGATTGGCCGGTGCGTTCGGTGCGACCGGTGACGTAAACGGTGCAGCCGTGGCCGCCGAGGGCATGGGCGATGCCCAGCCCGGCTCCGCGGCTGGCCCCGGTAACGACGGCGACCGGCCTACGCCTTGACATGGCTTCCCTTTCTGCGTAGTGGGGTCATGATTGTGCTTGCGGTAAGGGGTATTTCAGGATTTGAGGTGCCCGGCATCGGGCAGCGCCCACCCTAGTGTTTGGCGGTCGTGACGCCGCTGGTGAGTCCGCCGTCGAGGACGAACTCGGCTCCGGTGGCATAGCTGGACTGATCGCTGGCCAGGAAGACGACGAAATGGGTGATCTCGCTTGGGTCGGCTCCGCGGCCGAGCGGGATGACATCGGCGAACGCGTCCGGAATGCCCTGGGTCATGGGTGTGCGCACCCATCCGGGATGAATGGAGTTGACCCGAATGTTGTGGGGGGCCAACTCGATCGCCGCGGATTTGGTGATCCCGTGCACGGCGAACTTCGAGGCCACGTACCCGTGCAGTCGGACGCTGCCGCTGATGCCTTCGACTGAGGAGATGTTGATAATCGACCCGCCGCCGGCGGCCTTCATCGGTGTGACCGCGGCCTGCATCCCCAGGAAAGTGCCGGTCAGATTGACGTCGATGACCCGGCGCCAGTCCTCGATCTTGTAATGCTCCGAGGTTTCACCTGCCACCATCGTGCACCTGGCGGCGGTCATCCCGCCCGCGATCTACCGCCACGCCAAAGTCGGCCGCAAGGTGAACGTGGAGGCCACCGCCACGCTGGTGCGTGCCGCCGAATCCCAGCCGACTAAACCACGCTTCGTATTGGCGTCGAGCAACGCCGTCCACGGTGCCCGCAACCCCTACCGGGTGACCGATCTGCTTCGCGCCGACTCCCCACTACATCCGTCGGATCTATACGGCGGCCACAAGGTCGAGGCAGAACGGCGCGTGCGCTGTTCGGCTCTGGACTGGGCGGTGCTGCGGCTAGGTGGTGTGTTAAGTGCCGATCTCGGGGCAACGACGCTTGATTTGGACGGGTTGATGTTCGGTGCTGCACTGCCGACGGACGGCCGGATGCACGCCATCGATGTCCGCGACGTCGCGTCAGCGTTCGCTGCGGCGACCACCGCAGACGTCGTCGGGGAGGTCCTGATGATCGGCGGCGACGAGTCATATCATCTGAGGCAAGGAGAAGCCGGCTCGGCGCTCGCCGCTGCCTCCGGGCTTGCCGGCACCCTGCCCGCGGGCCGACCCGGCGATCCGAATAGTGACGCCGACTGGTTTGTCACCGATTGGATGGATACCGCACGCGCGCAGCAAGCCTTATCGTTTCAGCGGCATTCCTGGCCGGATTTGCTTGCCGAGCTGCGCACGAATGTGGGCTGGCAGCGTTACCTGGCGCGGCTAGTTTCCCCGGCGGCGCGGCAATTTCTGAAACGTTATGCGCCATACCGCAATTGGCCGGGGCAGTACTCCGACCCTTGGTCGGTGATCCGCGGCCGATGGGGCGAACCCGGCCCAGATTCTGAAGTGTCGTAAGACATCCGAGATGGTCGCCACGCCGACCGCATCTACCCAGTCACCGGACTGGCCGGTTCGCATGCGCTTAACATCGTCTGATGGCTGAAGCCAGCGAGGCGTTTGGCACAAAGCGCGACGAGTCGTCGCGCCGTGGTCGCGGCCGCCCGTCTCAAATCAGCCGCGAGCAGATCGTTGCCGCAGCGCGAAGTGTGCCGCGCGATAAGTTAACGATGACAGCGATCGCGGACGCCTTGGGTGTGACCCGAAAGGCGCTGCACTACCACGTCGGCGATAGAGAAGGCTTGCTGAATCTAGTCGTCGCTGACCTCTTCGAGTCAAATTTCCCCATCGTTGATTTACCCAATGCCGATTGGCGAGCGGTGCTACGAGCGTATGCGGATGCGTTCCGCGATGGTGTACGGCAAGTGGGCGTCGCTGCCACGTACGTCCAATTGCACGGGATGGCCGGGATGACCGCTATGAGGCTGTCGGAGCGCGTTATTCAGTCCCTGTTCGACGCGGGGTTCAACGAAACTCTCGCTCGCCAAGGGTTAACGCTGATCTCCAACGTCGCGATGATGCACGCGCAGATCGATCTCCTCAAGGCAAAGCATGGCATCTACCCTCAGGAGGCCGAGCTCACCGATGTCCTCTCGCAGGCGTCGTCAGACCAGTTCCCCGGGCTCCGCCGAATTCTCGCTTCCGTACAGCATGAAGCTCCCGACGACCAGTATGAGTTTGAAATCGACCTAGTCATAGCGGGCCTAGAACGATCGTTAACGTCCAAAGACGCATGACGGGTGCACTCTAAGCGACGGCTCACGTGAAGGTCCTGGTCGCCGACTTGTGTCTTGACGAACTGCTAAAAGCAAGGCTTGCGCACCCTCAGAGAGGCGTGGGACGGGATAGTCCAACGGACCTCGTCACCACGGGATTGATCCTGCCGACGGTGTCACGACGATGTCACATTGAGGCCGACGACAACGGACAAGTCCAGACCCGTGTGGACACTTCTTCCAGATCAGCCGACGCGGCGGATAGAGTGAGTCGACGGTAGACACCCCGAATCGACTTCAACGCTCGCGCCCGCAGCGGCCAGACCTATCGCGAGCTATTCCAAGTCGCCACCGCCCAGGGCGTCAATCCGTCCAGCTGGGGAGCCGGCGACGTCCACGCTGATGCGTCACGCAGACGGCATCGGGTTGTGGGTGTCGCGACGGTTGGCGAGGGGTCTCCTATAGGACGGGTCGGTGCGGTTCCGTGCTGAAATGCCGTTGCCTCCGATGTCGGGCACGTCGGAGTAGGGTATCGGCATGGTCGGTAGGATTCCGGACCATTCGATCGCGTTGGTGCGCACTGCAATCCGCCAATGACCGTCACGACGTTCGAGGCGGTCAAAATAGCGGCCTCCTGCGATCCAGTTGGATCCGTCGCGGTTGCGGGCAGCGAATAGGTAGTACGTTTCGGAATGTGCGATGTCGTTGTCGATGTCGCAGGTGTTGTTGAGCAAATTGTGTTGGGTGGCGGTCTGGTCTCGCTCGTGCATGTCGTGTGCCCACTGGTACAGGTCGGCTGGGCCGCCGACGAAGTCGCCGGCGGCGATTTCGGCGTCGGGGTGGAAGGCCGAGAGGAACAGGTCACGGTCGAAGCGGTCCATGCCGCGGCAGAACCGGGTCAGGCAGTCGGTGATGTCCTGACGAGTTAGCAGGCGTTCGAATCGGGCGAGTTGGTCAGCGTCCATGGCCTGCTCCCGTGATTGGTTGCCAGATCGGGGATCCCCGTTCGGCGCGCAGTGAGGGGATGGTTTTGCCGTCGATGTCGGTGATTCCGTAGCGCTGTGCGAGTTCGGCGGTGATGAAGGTGCCTCCGGAGAGGTTCATCAGATCGGGGTCGGTGGCCATCGCCGTGATGACCCGGCCGGGGAACTCCGGAGAACAGCTCACCGCCAGGCGGGTGACGATCGATTTCGTCATCTCGGGGCGGGCACTCAAGTTGCGTTGCGCCCGTTCGGTCATCGTCAGTCCTTGCCACAGTGATACCGAGGCGACGTTGTGGGGTTGTAGCTCGATGGCCATGTCACGGGCCATCCGGTCGACGGCGGTCTTGCACAGTCCGAAGACGACTCCGTAGGTGTAGGTGACGCCGACGTAGCCCGACGTGGCGACAATCAGTCCAGTCCTCTGGGGCACCATGATCTGGGCGGCGAGGCGGGCGGCGGTGAAATTGGAACGCACGCCGACGTCGACCATCTCCCAGTTGGATAGGGGTTTCTCCCAGAACGGTTTCGGGTCAGTGAGGTCATCGGACAGAGCGAACGCATTGTTGACCAGGATGTCAAGCCGGCCCTGCTCGACTCTGATGCGGTCGAACAGGGCGGTCACCTGGTCGTCGTCGGCGTGATCGACCCGCACGGCGATCCCGACGCCGCCGCGTCGGGTGACCTCTGTGGCTGTTTCGCTGACGGTGCCCGGCAGTTCGTGTTCACCGACTGCGGCGGTGCGGCCGGTGACGTACACGGTGGCACCGCAGCCGCCGAGGGCCACCGCGATGCCTTTGCCGATGCCGCGGCTGGCTCCGGTGACGACGGCGACTTTGCCTGTCAGCGCGGTCATTCGGTGGTGTCCGGCGTTACGGGACTGAAGGAGTCGTCAAAGAATCGCTCGCTGTAATCATCGGTTGCGCGTCCCGCGTAGCGGGTGGTATCCAACGGTATGCCCATGAGTCCGGTCGTCCAGTCGACGGATACGCCGAGATCCTGAACCCAGTCGTAGACCATGGTGCGTTGCGAGATCCGCCAGTCGTTGGAGATGTTGTCCATCCAGTCCAGGTAGCGGCCGCCGATGACGGTATCGCGCTGCTCGCTTTCGGCGGCCACCCGGTGGTAGGCAAGCACGTGGGTCTCGACCAACGCGGTGTCAGTGTAGAGGTCGATGACGCTTTGCCCCAGCACATGTTGTGTGACCGGGATGTCGGGTGAGCCGGGGACTACCCAGGTCAAGTACTCGTCCAACGTTCCGGTGAAGACGCCGTAATCGACGACGGCTTGCGGCCAGTACGACCTCACGATGAGTTCGGTGTTGCGGCGGTCCTCGCCGCGGGCCAACCGTGCTAGGCAGGTTCGGATCTTGTCGCGGTCCAGCAGTTCTGCGAGTTCGTGGCTCGAATTGCTCATGGTCAGGCGAACGGCTCTTCGCCCGCGAGTTTGGTTCGGGTGAGCAGCCGGCCGGAGTCGGGTTTGTAAGGCATGGCGCGGTGCATGGTGCCGGTGTTGTCCCAGATCACCAGGTCGCCTACCGACCACTGGTGGCGGTAGACGAATTGGGGCTGGGTCGCCCAATCTCGCAGGCGGACCAGCAGTTCGGCGCTTCTGCGGTAGTCCATGTCGACGACGTGTCGTGCGGTGCATCCGAGTACGAGTGATTTGCGGCCGTTTTGGTGTGTCCATACCAGTGGTAGTTCCTTGTCGCCGATGCGCATCATCTGCCGCAGCGTCTCGATCTCGGGTTCGGGCTCGTAATAGAGCAGCGTGTTCCACGCCGAGTGCATCACGCGAAGACCGGTCAGTTCGGCCTTCTCCTCTTCAGATAGGTCATCGTAGGCGGCGTAGGTATTGCAGAACTCGGTGTCGCCGCCGCCTCCGGCGGGCAAAACCCTGCTAGACAGCAACGAGGCCCGGATGGGTATGTCGTTCATGGTGCCGTCGATGTGCCGATACAGCGACCCCTTGAGATAGTCGGCCGAGCTGTTGAGTGTCGAATCCAGTGTGACGCTGTAGACGTTCTCCCCTGTGCGTTCGGGGGCGATTACTCCCAGGGTCTCGGTGAATGCGACCTGCTCGTCGTCGGTGAAGCCGACCTTCGGAAACACCAGCACCCCGCGCTCCTCGAGCAGGTCCCGCAGCGTTTGGGCGTGCTCCCCACTGAGCAGAATCTCTTTAGTTGTCAGGATTTCGGTGCCGATGCGCGGCTTGAGCTGCCGCGTGTTCAGTGTGGTGATGCTGGCCGTCATGATCTGAGTTCCATTCCTTCCATGTTCCCGGTGGCGCGCCACTGGGCGAGTAGTTCGCCGAAGGCATAGAAACCCGGTCCGTAGGGTTCGCCGAGATGCGAGCGGATGCCCTCGCCGCCACCGCCGCCTTCATTGTTGTAATAGCCCGGTGTGCAGGAGGTTTCGACTTCCGTGTTGGCCACCGCCGTCTCCGTGATAAGCCGGCACCCGTCGTCTTGCGCAGACTGACTGGGCTCGACGGCAGCAATAGCGCGCGCAAGTGCTTCGGAGACGATGTAGGCGATGTGTTCGCCCTGCTGCTCGTACATCGCGGTGTTGCTGGCGGCGACCCCACCCTGGGAGAACCCGGTGGAGAACAGGTTCGGAAAGCCGTGGCTCGACATGCCGTGCAAGGTCTTATAACCGTCGCGCCAATGGTCGAATAACGACACTCCCGTGCGCCCCTCGATGGTGTCGATGGCGTAGCGACGACTGATCTCGGTGGCGCCGCCCATCTCGATGATCCGGATGTCCTCGACGCCAGCACTCTTCAACGCGACGGCGGTGAGAAGCCCGGCGAATTCTCCTCCGAGGATCAGTACATCGGCCTCGACCAACAGCGGCTCGCGCTCCACGAACGGGCTGTGCGGATCGACTTCGGAGTAGGCGGCGAGATCGGCGGTGAGTTCTAGGTATTGCGTGGATCCGTCAGCCCGCAGCCGTTTGTCGCGCTCGGCGCGATATCTCTTCCGCAGCGCCGGGATGTCGATATCGGCGGAGATATCGGTGGGAAAGCAACCCGGAGTGGGCGATTGATTTCCTATCGAGGTCATCAGGTGGGGACCGCCGAAGTCCGTGCTCCGTGCTGGTAGGCGGCTATCTGCTCGCCGACGGCGTGATGGAGGTGTCGGATCATGATCTCCTGATCGCCGATCGGGAAGCGAGTCACTCGCCGAGATTCCAGCATGGTCTGGGTGGCTTCCAGGGTGTTGCAGTCCTGCAGCGCGAATTCCTTGAACGTCACTGTCGTCAGTTCCTGCCGTAACTTGTCTCGGATGGTCTTGGCAGGGGCGAAGTACAGCGAGCTCTCGAAGATGTGCCGGTTATGGGCCGTCGGCCAGTAGTTGTAGGTCAAATACCAGCCTGGTTCCCAGACGACGATCATGAAGTTCGGGAAGAAGAGGAACGAGTCCAGGCCCCACTGCTTGTGGCCGCCGGGGTTGAGTCCGGGGGGCAGATTCTGCAGGGCGGGAATGTCGGGTTTGTCCCATGCCCCGAAGTTGCCGCTGCGCAGTTCTCGTTCGATGGGTTTGACCATCATCGGGTCTTTCGGTGGCGCCATGCCGCCCCACGACGACTGCATGGCGTGTAATCCTTCGATGGCGTAGTGCAGTCCTTCATAGCCATAGCCGGCCAATTTGCGGGCCTCCTCGGCGGTGTACTGCTTCGAGTGCAGGACCGGTGCGTGGTAGAACTCGGTGAAGGCGTCGATGTAGAGCTTCCAGTTGGCGTTGACCTCCGCGCGATATGAATAGGCGTCGGTCATCTCCCCGAACGGATAACCGACAAGGCCTTTGCCGAGCGGACCGAGGAAGTCCATCAGCGAGGTCGTGTTGTCGGGGTTGAGGTTGACGAAGATAAATCCCTCCCACGTCTCAACCTGGACGGGCACTAATCCAAACTCTGCTTTGTCGAGGTCGAAGAACTCCGACTCCTGCTGCACGAAGGTCAGATCGCCTTCCAACGAGTAACGCCATGCGTGGTACTTGCAGGCGAACTGCCGGCACGTGCCCTTCGTTTCTAGCTCAGGATGCTCATCCCACACCAGCTTGTTGCCGCGGTGCCGGCAGATGTTATGGAAGGCGCGGACCTGCGAGTCGGCGCCGCGCACAAGGATCACCGATGTCCGCGCGGCCACGATCTCCTTGGTGAAGTAACTACCCTTTCTCGGCAACTGCTCAACCCGTCCGACGTTGAGCCAACTCCGTTCGAAGATCGCCCTTCGCTCGAGCTCATAGGACTCCGGCGTGATCGAGTCGTCGAATGAGATCGGCCCAATGCCGAGGTGGGGGTAGTGCTGGGTCCACGACCCCTCGGCGGGTTTGGGAAAGTGCGGCATAGCGGTCTCCGAAGTTCTGGCTATTCGAGCGCCGGGTGACCACCGGCGAGCAGTACTAGCTACTCGTAAAGTAATACCTTGTCGATCGTAAAGTAAAGTCTTAATGATCAAATAGAGCATGCTCTTTACGATCAGCAAGTTAGTATCTGCTGAAGTTGACCGGATCGGCCGAGGAGGCACGTTGAGCTTTGCGCCAGTTGATGACACGGGCTGGCCGGTGGCGACGCGAAGCCGGATGCTGGCTGCCGCGATGAAACTATTCAGCCAGTACAGCTTCGCCGGCACGTCGCTGCAGATGATCGCCGACGAGCTCAACCTCACCAAGGCCGCGATCTATTACCACTTCCAAACTCGCGAGAAGCTTCTGCTCGCTCTGATGCAGCCGATGCTCCGTGAGATCGGCAATGTGGTGGAAACCGCGGAGCGCCAGCGCGGCACGCGCGCGCGGGCGGCGGCAATGCTCAGCGGCTATGCCGACATCGTCGCCAGGAATCGGTCATTGGCCGCGGTCACCGTCTTCGACCCCAGCGTGCGCAGTGTGCTCAGAAGTCAACCCGAGTGGGCCCCGGTGATCGACCGCCAACTTGCATTGCTGGCGGGCGTGGGCTCGGCGATCTCGGGCGGGATCAACGCCGCGGTTGTCATGACTGGTCTTGCAGGTGCAGCCTCGGCCGCGGACCCCCAGCTCGCTGACGATGCGCTGCGAACAGAACTCGTCGAGATCGGCCGCCGGATTTTGGGATTGCCCGCACTAAAGCACTGACAGCACAAGACCGTTCATTTGGAGTCATCACATGTCACCCGCAAGCAACCCGCGCGCCGCCATCGTGACAGGTGGAGCCTCAGGCATCGGTGCCGCGATCGCGCAGCGACTCGCCTCTGATGGCCACCGCGTCGCCACCCTGGACATCAAACCTGCCGAGGGCGGTGCGCTCTACGAAGTCGACGTAACCGACCGCACCCAGATCGACACGGCGCTCGCCGACATCCACTCAAAGTTCGGGACGGTCACCATCCTGGTCAACGCCGCAGGCGCAGAAGGGTTCTCCCGATTCCTCGACATCTCCTTCACCGAATGGCAGCACGTCATCGATGTTTCCCTCAACGGCGTCTTTCACACCATTCAGGCAGTGCTGCCCGACATGCTGGAGGCAGGTGGGGGGCGCATCCTCAACATCTCGTCGTCCAGCACTCACTCGGGCACACCGATGAAATCGCACTATGTAGCGGCCAAGTCTGCGGTCAATGGGCTGACCAAATCTCTGGCACTCGAGTACGGCCCTAAGGGCGTCACCGTCAACGCCGTGGCCCCCGGCTTTGTCGACACCCCGATGTTGCGCAATGCCCAGCACCGTGGCGACTTCGGCAATCACACCTTGGAGGACATCGTCGCAGCGACCGCCGTGCGGCGTATTGGGAGGCCCGAAGACATTGCGGCCACCTGTGCATTCCTCGTCTCCGAGGACGCCGGCTACATCACCGGACAGGTCATCGGCGTCAATGGCGGTCGGAACACGTGAAGTCGGCGGGCATACCGCCGCGATTGATGGGACGTCGTCAAAACGGCTGAGAAGTTCGCGACGCGGGCACCGAGATGCCCCGACAATCGGCCGCGATTCAAGCGACGGGATAGCCAGCGCACACCATCCGTCATCTCCCGAGCGAGAACCATCTCCGCGACGTCGGAGAGCGAGTACGTGTGATCTCGAGCGCGTCGTCGTCCATAACTCATAGTCTGACTTGCGTCTGCGCTTTGTAAGGGTTCGCAATAAAATCCATTGGCTGTGACCGGGGCCCAGCCCGGATTACCACGTCAGTCCGGAGTCAGCCGCGGCAAAATCTTGACGAAATTTGCGCGAAGCGCTGCGGCCACGGCACTCCGACTCAGTCAACGGACCTAACCGCGGTTGGGGCCGGCCACCACAGATCGAGAATAGGCGGCCGTCCCGCTCTGAAAATGATGAATAATAGTAATTATCCACGAAAATTGCTTAGCCACAGCATGTCTGAGGGAAGCTAGACGCGGAAGATTCGTGAGAGTTGTCGTAATTGCCCAGAGTCAGCGCGGAACGCGAGAACCTAAGCCGGATCATCGCCTATCGTGCCCAGTGCTGCCGGCGGCGGAAATCTGATCCCGATTGTGACCTGACGTTCCGCTTGTCCACTGGTTAGCGGCGGTGACTTTCACTGGTGACGGTTCATGCCAAGCCAGCATTTGCTTCAGGGTGCTGAAATTTTGACCGGTAGTCGGGTCAGGGGCGATGTCGGGGATGAACGTCGTGGCACCCGCCTCACGGTAGGCGTCGCGCTGTCGGCGCCGAATCGGTGCACCGAGCGTTCTAGCGGAGTTACAGCGGCGCCACCTGGTCACTGGAGCATGACGGCAGTGTTGATGCCATCAACACCACTCGCGTATCCCCAGGTCATTTGGCGTCGTTTCGCGTGCTTTCACGAAGCGAATCCAGACATCTTCGCAGGTCAGACCAATTTACGTGCCAGATTCGATTCCCGGCAGCTCCACTAATAACGGCCGCACGGCAAGATAGCCACACGTAAGTCGACGACGAGTGGTTAACGGCCGCGGCCCCTCCCCGTGCGTGCACGCACGTTTCCCCTCCCCTATAAAGGGGAGGGGAAAACGTGCACGTGAGGTGCGTTCCAACCGTGCACCGCACCGTGCACCACTTGGCCTGGCATTTCACGGTTTTGCGTGCATCCTTTGCACCCGCCGTGCACCCTTCGTGACCGGAAAGTGACTGTGTACTCACTGACCTGGGGGTTTGTCACTTTTCGTGCACCCCCGTGCATCCTCATTGCGTACCCTGCGCGGCAAGGAAATAGGCGCTCAGTCCGTCGCGCTCCACAACCGTCAACACCCCATCGGCTTGGAGCTTGACCAGCTTCCGGCGCGCCTTCTCCTTCTGTGCCCTGCTCGGCTGGTTGGCCTCAAACAGCGCCACGGCCGCATCCCTGGCCGTCAGCCCGTCAACACCCTTGGCCTTCACCAAGTCCACAAGGCTGATTTCGACCTCCACCCTTAGCTCACCGGCAACCGAGTCGTGAAGAAGTTGCCACGGGCCAACCTCATTCACCGGCGCCTTCACATGCCGGAATCCAACAATCGGGTCACCAGGTTCTCCGGTCAGCAGAACCACCGAGCCACAACCGCTCGTTAGCCAGGCGGACCCGTAAATGTCGTTGATGTCCTTGACCGGAGCGCCATTCGGCCCCCGTTTGACGGCATGGTGGGAATCGCACAGCTCGCGTCCGTCTGCGATCACGTACTGCCGCGCCCGGTTGTACGCTGCACCAACCTCATCCGAGGACAGACCTAGCGCAGCGTCCTTCACGGAATCCACGAACACCACCTGTGCATCCAGGTCGCGCGCCATCGTCAGTAGCAGCTCCGGGCGCTTAGCGATGTCAGCTGGTGGTGGACCAGGCCGGAAAATCAATCGCTCCTCCAACAATGGCCGGTCCTCTAGCCGGAACTGTCGTGCCAGTGAACGCGCGATCTGGCGCGGTCGGTCCATGGCCAGGTACAAAATCCGCCCGTCAATCGGGGGGACTGGTAGCCCGAGAACTTCCCCGTCACACACTCCAAGCAGCGCGCGGACTAGTTGCCCCATCAGCGTGGTTTTGCCAAGCCCCTGTTGGCCGGCAATCATCAGCGATTCCCCTTCAGGCCAAAGAACATCGGTGTCCTTGCCCCACACAGCTGGAGTGCCCTGTGGCTGGTCGAAGATGAATGACCCGCCGTCAACCACATCCCACGTAGCCCGTGGATCGGCTGGGCGCTCCTGGCCCGCGCTGGACTGCTGTTCTTCCGGGTCCGGTGGAGGCTCGTCGACTGGTTCGTTGCCCCACGTGTCAAACCCGTTGGGCGGCACGGCGCGCAGCTGGCCAATGCCGTCGTACCCGTTGCGCTTGTAACCGTCGCGCTTGGTAACGGCGGCTTTCGGCGCGTACTTGCCCGATTCGGCGGTCACTTTGCCGTGTGCCGCCAGGTCGTCGGCGCGGTCCACTATGCCGCCTCCCCACCGCACACGTCGTGCAGGAGCTTGGCGAGCACCTGGTCCGCGCCTCCGCGCCGCCACAGCGCCCGCCTGACGGACAGCGGCAACAGCGGTGTGTGGCCCGCGCGCAACAGGTGTACGGCGGCGTCGCGCCAGTGATCCACCTGGCACTCGGTCAGCGGCGGGTCCGTGCACCGGCACGGCCACGGGTCCCTGCAGCCGCAGCCCCGCGGCACCATTCGCCGGCAAGCCACCCGCCGACGCAGCAGCGCGTCCACGCACTGTCGGCGAATGGTGTTATAAGCTGGTTCTGCTTGGATTTGGTGAGCTGTGTGGTGAGGCCTGGCATCGTGGGGATTGCCGGGCCTTTCCGTTTCCGGCGGCCCCATGTTCGCGACGTTCATGCGTTCACCACCTGGTACACGCGCCAGCAGCTACGGCACAGGCCGCGCTCCACGGTCCTGGGTGATGTCAGTGGTCGCTGGCATTCCCGGCAGTGCCGTGGGGCCGCTGGCTTTGCGTGCCAATCTGTTTGGAGGTCCCTGCGGGGTCGCCCGCGCCTGGTTCGGGTCACGACGCACCTGCCTTGCCCCGGACAGGCTTAAGCAACTCGGCCAGTTTCGCTCTTTGCTCAGAGGTCAGCGTTTTTGAATTGGCCAGGGTCTTGGCGATGTAGGCGTCAATGCGCGCGTCGGTGGTCATGCTGCCCCGCCAGACGATTGCATGGCAGCGTCGATCTCACCGACCCGGAGGCGCACAATTCGACGACCGAGCCGGTACGCGCGCAGGCGCTTGTCGGCGATCATCTGTCTTACGGTGCGTTCGGTAACGCCGAGGTACTCGGCAGTTTCCAGGATTGTGATGTATTGATGGCGTAGTGGATCGGGCACGAAAACCTCTCAGGGCATGCGGAAAGACGCTGCCCTCCGCGGAGAGGATGCCGTCACGACAACGCGGCCATGACGTAGAACATATTAATAGGCGGAATGCGGTTCTTAGGGGAACCAACACGGCAAGTCGCGGAACGTCATCCCCACGCGCGTTCGATCAGTTCCCTTACCGAGATTTCGTACTCACCGTCCTCGGCCAAGCGGTCGAACACCCCGTCAAGGCGGTCAGCCGAGCGCAGGTCGATCTTCCGCCGTTCATCGAATTTACAACGGCCGCAAGGGAACCGATACTGGTAGTGCACGTGAGGAATTCCGGCGTCTCGTAACCGGGAGTTTTGCGGGCGGCTCCTTTTCTGGTGGACCTGATGCTCGCGGGTAAGCCTGACGCGCCCGCTGGCGTCGATCCACTGACGTGCCGGGACCCAATCACGCCCCGCTGGTAAGTCATCGCCGAAAAGGCGCACGTACGAGATGACGACATACCGCTCGTGCCGCGCGTCGGCGGGGCCGTCGCAGTACACAGTGATGGTGTAGTCCCCGTCCCACGTCATCGCCAATTCACCCGCACCCGTTCCGGATTGAACACACGCCCACTCTTGCCGACAGGCACCACAGTCACAGTCATGAGCACTTCCACCACAGCGCGGAAGCGGTCCGCGGACAGCGCGCGCACCGCGTCCACCGCCTCCGCGGTGCCCAACGGCAAGTCCCGGAACACCCGCACACGTTCCTGATCCTGTTGGCGGCGTTCAAGTTTCGCGATCTTCTCCCCAATGATGTCGCTGCTGATCTTCACCTGTCGCGCCGTCATCAGGCCCTCAGCACGCTCCACCGCCAAAGCGTCCAACTCCCCATACAGGACATTGATTTCACCGCGAATGGCCTCGGCCTGTTCCTGGTCCTGGATCTCAGCCTTCAACAGGTCCACCGCATCAGCCATCGCCAGCCGCCCGCCAACGATGTCCAACAGCAGTGGTTCTACGTAGTCGGCGCGGACGTTAATTCCGTGGCAGCCCTTGCAGATATAGGTGAGCCGCTTCGCGGTCTTCCCGACGTACGCACCCGAGAGGTAGCCGCCGCACTTGCCGCAGCCCAGCACACCGGTCAGCAGGTGCTTGCGTACGCTCTTGCGGCCCGGAGCGCGACCGGGCGCGTCCAGCACCGCCTGCGCCGCCCAGAACGTGCCTTCGTCCACCAACGCGGGCCAATTACCTAGGCCCACAACGTCATCGCGGGTGACCCGGCCGAATCGAACCCCGTAGGTCCGCAGACCGGCGTTACGAGGCTTGCGAAGGAACTTAGACACCACGGTCGGCGTCCACGGTTTATCGTTGACGGTGAACGCGCCGGCCTCATTGAACAACCGGCACACGTCGCCGAGGCTGGCCCCGGCCAGCACCGCCGCGTAGGCCTGTTTCACCAGCGGCGCGGTTACCGGGTCCGGCTGGCGGGTGCCACCGAGATACCCGAACGCCCGCGTCCAGTTCGGCACCCCACGCTCGGCCAGCTGGCGGGTCGCACGCAGCTGGCGGGCCCTGCGGTGCTCACTCTCATGGGCGGCCACGCTGCCTTTCAGTCGCGCCACCAGACGGCCCTGCGCCGTGGACAGGTCCACATCACCGGACACGGTGGCCAGCGCCAGGTGCTTCTCGTCGGCCAGCGCCATGAAGCTCTCCAGCTCGATCGGGCGGCGATGCAGCCGGTCCAGATCCCAAGCCACCACCGCGCCGATAGCGCCGTCGCGGATGTCGGCCAGCATCTTCTCGTATGCCGGCCTGGGCTTGCCGCTGGTGGCCGACATGTCGTTGTCGACGTACTCGACCGGGGTCCATCCCTTGTCGGCGCAGAGCTTCTCGCAGTCTTGACGCTGGCGGGTCACCCCGAACTGTTCACCCTTCGGGTCGCTGCTGATGCGGAGGTAGACGGCGGCGGTCGTCACCGGAGTCTTCACCGCTGGCCTCCGCGGTTAAGCCAACGCTGTCCGCTGAGCCGGTCGAGGTCGTCATCGCTCATCAGCGTCACGACGGCATGCTCATTGATCAGCGCCGCCGGTACGCACCATTCGCGGTAAGGCTTCTCATCTTCGATCAACTCGAAGTCATCGAGGTCAACATTGTCGGGGAATTCGACGCGGAGAACCTGGTCGCTCTTTGCCACTTCGTTGATGTCCATTGGCGAATCGCCGAGAAATACGCCGGTCAGTTCGAAGGTGGCCAGTAAGTATGAGCCGGTGGCGTCTCGGAATCCGTTGCGGAGGATCGCGTCGGCTGCGTCGGTGGTGTGGTAGCAGATCGTGGTCATGGCTAGAGGGTACTCCAGCGGTTCGCGGTTGGCCATAGTCCAGATGTGCTGGGGGAATCCATTCGGTTTGACCCCGTTGGTTTTTCCTTGTGGTCCAGCCTTTTTCGGCGAGTTTGTGGTTGGGGCCGCAGGCCAGTGTGAGGTCATCGACGTCGGTGGTGTGGCAGGTGGCGTAGGGGGTGAGGTGGTGGACTTCGCAGTGATAGCCGGGCACATTACAGTTGGGGAAGGAACATCCACGGTCTTTGGCGTACAACACTATTCGTTGTGCAGGCGAAGCCAGCCGTTTGGTGTGGTAGAGCGCCAGGGCTTTGCCCTTGTCGAAGATTGCCAAATAGTGGTGCGCGTGGCCGGCCAGCCGGATGACATCAGACATGGGGAGCAGTGTGCCGCCGCCGGTGAGCCCTCTGCCAGCGCCGGCTTCCAGTTCACGCAACGTGGTGGTGACGATGATGGACGCGGGTAAGCCGTTGTGTTGGCCTAAATAACCGGAGGCCAGCACAGCGCGCCCCGCAGCAGTCAGCGCGTCGTGATTGCGCTGGGCGCAGCTGCGGGTGTCGTGATCAATCGCGTCTTGCGACGCTTGACCGTTCACACACGGGATCGTGTCATGCGGAATGCACATGCCCGGGGCGGCAAGCTTTGCGAAGACGGCGTCGATGGTGGCCCTAGCCTCTGGTGTCAGATATC
>Ga0335072_10000751_pt1 | contig 58332 bp, 51 predicted proteins | sample Lox_Sample_21_FD_206725 | JGI IMG/M metagenome (GOLD analysis project Ga0335072, IMG submission 206725) | Soil microbial communities from Loxahatchee National Wildlife Refuge, Florida, United States - Lox_Sample_2.1 | ecosystem: Environmental > Terrestrial > Soil > Wetlands | place: USA...
CGGCATTGCCGGGGTGGACACACGCACTTTGACGGTTCGGATCCGGGACGGCGGAGCGCCGAACGGCGTTCTGGCCTATCCGGCCGACGGCCGGTTCGATCTGACGGCGCTGCGGGTGCAGGCGGCTTCGTGGCCGGGGCTGGAGGGGATGGACCTCGCCAAGGAAGTCTCCTGCCGCCAGACATATGAATGGGATGAGACGCGCTGGGTTTGGCCGAAGGGCACTGGCCGGCAGGCCACGCCGAAGCACCACGTTGTCGCAGTGGATTACGGGGCCAAGCGCAACATCCTGCGCAGCCTGGCCTCGGCCGGGTGCCGTGTGACGGTAGTGCCGGCGACCGCGACGGCCGAGGACATCCTGCGCCACAACCCGGACGGGGTGTTCCTGTCGAACGGCCCAGGCGATCCGGCCGCGACCGGCGAATACGCCGTGCCGGCGATCCGTGGCGTGCTGGATGCCGGCGTGCCATTGTTCGGTATCTGCCTGGGTCACCAGTTGCTGGGCCTGGCGCTGGGGGCGAGGACCTACAAGCTGGCGCGCGGCCATCGCGGCGCCAACCAGCCGGTGAAGGACCTGACCACCGGCAAGGTGGAGATCACCAGCCAGAACCACGGATTTGCAGTGGACCCCGAGACCCTGCCACCGACCGTCCAGGTGACGCATGTCTCCCTGTTCGATGGCTCGAACGAGGGCCTGGCCTGTTCCGATCGCCCAGCGTTCTCCGTGCAGTACCATCCAGAGGCGAGCCCCGGCCCCTCCGACAGCCGGTATCTGTTCGAGCGGTTCGTCGGGATGATGCAGGGGCGGGGGTGACATGGACGCGGTCGACACGCTGCTCGCCGTTGCCTTCCGGCACGTGATCAATGAGCCGAACATCGAGGCTGGATACGAACGGTTCGCAGCACTGACCGGCGGCGCGATTGGTTACGCGGCATTCTGCGATGCAATCGCCACGTGTTTGCGCGACGGCTTGATTCGAGAGCCGATCCGGCTGCCGGAGGGCGCGCTGCAATGCCACTGGCAACTGGAGCTGACTCCGGCTGGCGTGGCGGCGCGGCGGAGAACGCTCGCAACGTGACGACGTTTACCCGATATTATCGAGAATCTCATAACATCACATAAACTTCCTAAGCCATGGACCCGAGCCGTAACCCATTCGCCCCAGGGGCAGGCGCGCCGCCGCCCGAATTGAGCGGCCGGCAGACTCTGCTGGAGGACATTCGCGTGGCCCCGGCCCGGGCGCGGCGACGCCTCTACGCGAACGGCATCATCGTGGAAGTTGGTGCGGAAATCGTCGGCCGCCGCCATGGCTCTCATGAGGGCGATGCGGCAGGACGTGTATCCTGCTGATCGAACTGACACGGAGCCATTGCAGTTCCATCTGATCCCCCTTCCGCCACACCTGCGGCAGCCTCGTGACACCGTTCTGGAGAGTTGAACTGAAATGCCCCGTCGCACCGACCTCTCCTCCATCATGATCATCGGCGCCGGCCCGATCGTTATCGGCCAGGCCTGCGAGTTCGACTACTCCGGCGCCCAGGCCTGCAAGGCCCTGAAGGCCGAGGGCTACCGCGTCATCCTGGTAAATTCGAATCCCGCCACCATCATGACCGATCCCGGCCTCGCCGACGCCACTTACGTTGAGCCGATCACCCCGGAGATCGTGGAAAAGATCATCGCCAAGGAAAAGCCTGACGCGCTGCTGCCCACCATGGGTGGGCAGACCGCGCTGAACACCGCGATGCAGCTTGCCAAGAACGGCGCGCTGGAACGCCACACCGTCGAACTGATCGGCGCCCGCGCCGAGGTGATCGACCGCGCCGAGGACCGCCTAAAATTCCGCGACGCCATGGCTGCGATCGGCATCGAATCCCCCCGCTCCGCCATCGCCCACAGCCTGAACGAAGCGCGCGAGGCGCTCGCCGTCACCGGCCTGCCCGCCGTCATCCGTCCCAGCTTCACGCTCGGCGGCACCGGCGGCGGTATCGCCTATAACCGCGAGGAATTCGAGCAAATCGTCGCCGGCGGTCTGGAGGCGTCGCCGATCACCGAAGTACTCATCGAAGAATCCGTCCTCGGTTGGAAGGAATTCGAAATGGAGGTGGTCCGCGACCGCGCGGACAACTGCATCATCGTTTGCTCCATCGAGAACGTCGATCCGATGGGCATCCACACCGGCGATTCCGTCACCGTCGCCCCGGCACTGACGCTGACCGATAAGGAATATCAGCGGATGCGGGACGCCTCGATTGCGTGCCTGCGCGCGATCGGCGTCGATACCGGCGGATCGAATGTGCAGTTCGCGGTGAACCCCGCCGACGGCCGCATGGTCATCATCGAGATGAACCCGCGTGTATCGCGTTCCTCGGCGCTGGCGTCGAAGGCGACCGGCTTTCCCATCGCCAAGGTCGCGGCGAAACTCGCGATCGGCTATACGCTGGACGAGCTTGCCAACGACATCACCCGTGTCACGCCGGCCAGTTTCGAGCCCACCATCGACTATGTGGTGGTAAAGATCCCCCGCTTCACCTTCGAAAAATTTCCCGGCACGCCGGCCCTGCTGACCACATCCATGAAATCGGTCGGCGAGGCCATGGCGATCGGCCGCAGCTTCGCCGAGGCCCTGCAAAAGGGTTTCCGCAGCATGGAAACCGGCCTGAACGGCCTGGATGAAGTCGAACAACCTGGCGACAATCCGGATGCGTTTCGCGCCGCACTGTCCGCCCCGCGTCCCGACCGGCTGTTGATGGCAGCGCAGGCCTTGCGCGCCGGAATCAACGTCGAAGATATCCACGATGCGACGAAATTCGATCCTTGGTTCCTGCGCGAACTTGCCCGCATCGTCGAAGCCGAACGCAGCGTCACCGCACATGGCCTGCCGCCGGATGCAGGTGCCTTCCGCCGCCTGAAGGCGCTGGGCTTTTCCGATCAGCGCCTCGCCGAACTGACCGGCCGCAGCGCTCACGACGTGGCGAAACGCCGCGCCCAGCTTGGCGTCGTCCCTGTCTACAAGCGCATTGACACTTGCGCTGCCGAGTTCGCTTCGGCTACGCCATACATGTATTCCACTTATGAAGGCGGCTACGGCGTCCCCCATTGCGAGGCCGACCCCACCGACAAACGCAAAGTGGTGATCCTGGGCGGCGGGCCAAACCGCATCGGCCAGGGCATCGAGTTCGATTATTGCTGCGTCCATGCCGCCTATGCGCTGAAGGATGCCGGCATCGAGACCATCATGGTCAACTGCAACCCGGAGACCGTCAGCACCGATTACGATACCTCTGATCGCCTGTATTTCGAACCTCTTACCGCGGAAGACGTCATCGCGCTGGTTCGGAAAGAGCAAGAGAAGGGGACGTTGCTGGGGTGCATTGTGCAGTACGGCGGCCAGACACCATTGAAATTGTCGCAGGCGCTGGCACGAGAGGAAATTCCGATCCTGGGCACCAGCGCCGATGCAATCGACATCGCGGAGGATCGCGAGCGTTTTCAGAAGCTGCTGCAGCGGCTGGGATTGCGCCAGCCGGACAACGGTACGGCACGGTCCACGGAGGAAGCGGAAGCCATTGCCGAGCGAATTGGCTATCCCGTGGTGATCCGGCCCAGCTATGTCTTGGGCGGCCGCGCGATGGAGATCGTCTACGACCGCGTCGGGCTGCAACGCTACATGCGTGAGGCCGTCCGTGTGTCCGGCGATAACCCGGTGCTGATCGATCGCTACCTGAACGACGCGATCGAGGTCGATGTGGATTGCATTGCCGATCGCGAATCCGTCTACGTCGCCGGCGTGATGGAGCATATCGAGGAAGCCGGAATCCATTCGGGCGATTCTGCTTGCTCCTTGCCGCCCTACACGCTGTCTCCCGCCACCGTCACCGAATTGAAGGCCGAGACGGAGGCGATGGCGAAGGCGCTCGGTGTCGTCGGATTGATGAACGTGCAATATGCCATCAAGGACGACGTGGTGTACGTGCTGGAAGTGAATCCCCGCGCCAGCCGCACCGTGCCATTCGTCGCCAAGGCGACCGGCGTTGCGGTTGCCAAAGTGGGCGCGAGGGTGATGGCGGGGGAAAGCCTCGCGGCCTTCCGGCTTGATGATCAGACCGTCGCACCGCACGTCGCAGTGAAGGAAGCAGTGTTCCCCTTCGCCCGCTTTCCCAATGTGGACACGATCCTCGGGCCGGAAATGAAATCCACCGGCGAAGTGATGGGCCTGGACGCCAGCTTCGAGCGCGCCTTCGCCAAATCACAGCTTGGCGCGGGCGTGATCCTGCCGATGTCCGGTACGGTGTTCCTGTCGGTCAAGGACGCCGACAAAAAGGGGGTACCGGCGCTTGCCCGCAGGCTGGTCGATATGGGGTTCCGGATTCTGGCGACGCGCGGCACTGCGGCCTGTATTCGCGATTCCGGTTTGCCGGCGACAGTGGTGAACAAGGTGCTGGAAGGGCGGCCGCATTGCGTCGATGCCATCCGTTCCGGTGAAGTCCAGCTTGTGGTCAACACCGCATCTACGCCGCAATCGGTGGCGGACAGCTTCGCCATCCGGCGCGGCGCGCTGACCCACGGCATTCCGCACTATACCACCATGGCCGGCGCTCGGGCGGCCGTGCATGCCATCGCCGCTCTCCGCGCCGGGACGCTTGAAGTCGCGCCCCTGCAATCCTACCTTCGCAGATCGTTCTAACGCTCCGTCGTGCCGGGTCTTGCCCGCCGCGGCGTGGGCGCATGCCCTCAACCCTCGCATACGTTGCGCCTGTTGATCGAAGGATGTCGCCGTGCAGAAGTTTCCGATGACCGCCCCTGGCTTGCGGCGCCTGGAAGACGAGCTTCGCTTGCTGAAATCGGAAGAACGTCCCTCGATCATCCGACAGATCGCGGAGGCGCGCAGTCACGGCGACCTGTCAGAGAACGCCGAATACCACGCCGCGCGCGAGCGACAGTCTTTCATCGAGGGCCGCATCGCGGAGCTGGAGGAGATCGTCTCCTCGGCCGAAGTGATCGACCCGGCGGGCCTGTCCGGCGAACATGTCAAGTTCGGCGCGCAGGTGCGGCTGGTAGACGAGGAGACGGAGAAAGAATCCACCTACCAGATCGTCGGTGTCCATGAAGCGGACATCAAGACCGGCCGTCTGTCGGTCTCCGCGCCGCTGGCGAAGGCCCTGATCGGCAAGAAGGTGGGAGATTCCGTATCTGTTCCTGCGCCGGGCGGCGACAGATCGTACGAGATTCTCGACATCAAGTTCGCCTGAGACGCGGCGTGCGCCGTAGGTCCCGCCCACCCGTCTACCCGTCATGGTCCGGCTTGACCCTGCCATCTACGTACGGACTGTCGTGCGCAGATGGCCGGGTCGAGCCCGGCCACGACGGGTAGCGCCGGCTACCGCCCCAATGATCAGCCTTGCCGACGTCCAGGCGGCGGCGGGCCGCATTGCCGGGCGTGTGGTCCGCACGCCAGCCTTACCATGCGATGCCGTGTCTCGTGCCACTGGCGCGGTTGTGACGCTGAAGCTGGATAATCTCCAGGTCACCGGAGCCTTCAAGGAACGCGGCGCGGCGAACCGCCTGGCGATGCTGAGCGCGGACGAAAAAGCCCGCGGCGTCATAGCCATGTCGGCCGGCAATCACGCGCAAGCCGTGGCGCGGCATGCGCAGTTTGCCGGCGTGGCCGCGACCATTGTCATGCCGACCTTTACGCCCTCCACCAAGATCACCCGCACGGCGGCGTGGAGTGCCTCCGTGGTGCTGCACGGCGAGACGCTGGCAGAAGCCGCGACCCATGCGGAGCAATTGGCGCAGGAACGCCAGCTCGTCTTTGTACACCCGTATGACGATCCGGCTGTCATCGCTGGCCAGGGAACGTTGGCGCTGGAGTTGTTGGAAGATGCCCCCGATCTCGACGCTGTCGTGATCCCGGTGGGCGGCGGCGGTTTGCTCGCCGGCTGTCTCGTTGCCGCGACCGGTCTGCGGCCAGGTATCCCGGTCTACGGGGTGGAAGTGGAGGCGTACGCCGCGCTGGCGCAGAAGCTGGCCGGCCGCAGCGTCTCGGTCGGCGGCCCCACCATCGCCGAGGGCATCGCCGTGCGTGACATCGGCGAGTTGCCGTTCGAACTGGTACGGCGCCGGGTGACGGACGTGCTGGTGGTGCCGGAACGCGCCGTGGAGGAGGCGATCGGGCTGCTGGCCGAAGGTGGCAAGGTGGTGGCCGAAGGCGCCGGCGCGGTCGGCGTGGCGGCGCTGCTGACCTTCGCCTCGCGGTTCCGCGGCAAGCGCGTGGGCGTGGCGATCACCGGCGGCAATATCGACGCACGTATCCTGTCCAACGTGCTGCTGCGCAATCTGTTGCGCGACGGGCGGCTGCTGCGGCTGCATTTGCAGATCCCAGACAGGCCGGGCGTACTGGCCGACATTGCCGGAAAAATCGGCGCGAGCGGCGGCAACATTATTGAAGTCTCGCACCAGCGATTGTTTGCCGCCGCGTCGGTGCAGGCGGCAGAGCTGGAAGTGATGGTGGAAGCGCGCGATCCCACGCATGCGGCGGAGATCATGGAAGCGTTGGAGCAAAGCTACGTTGTGCGGCGGGTGTAGGGCGGGGGTGGTGTTGCCGCAGTGGATGGCGTAGGTCATCACGCAGCGTCTGACCACGAGCAGTACGCTCAACCATTTATTGAATACCATAAGGAATTTATGCTTGTAAGTTGCAGACTGGTGGTCTATACTGCCGTTGGTCTCAAAATGTTTTTTTCAGAATCAAGGGTGGCAAATGGTCGATAAGAAGCAAGTCGCCCCTAATAAACACAAGGCCCTGGACAAGCAGCGTCTCGTCAGGGTGCCGGCGAACGCGCTAAAATTGGATTGGAAATCGATGCATTGAACGAAAAAATCAAGCGGGTACTGCCAGAACTGCAGGCGCAGGCAGACCGCCTGGTTAGCAAGCGCTGAGGGGCCTGTTTCGTCATTAACATCTTCTTAACCCTCCTGATGATACATTATGCTCGCCGGCAAAATGGCGGGGATCGATATGAGTTGGTGCACCGGGCTTCGCGATCTGCTGCGCAGCGTCGACGCGCTCATGCAGGTAGAGCAAAAGCACGGCAACGCAATTGAGGATTTGAAAGATCGGGTCAGCCGAATCGAGGGCAGCGGATCGGTATTGGTTGCAGAAGCCAAGGCCTCTGCCTCATCCGCAGCATCGGCAGCATCGGCAGCATCGGCAGCATCGGCAGCATCGGCAGCATCGGCAGCATCGGCAGCATCGGCAGCATCGGCAGCATCGGCAGCATCGGCAGCATCGGCAGCATCGGCAGCATCGGCAGCCGTCATTCGGCACATCGCCGATCTGGCACGAAGAATCGGCGCGCTGGAAGAATTCGCGCGGGCTCACCGGGAACCGGAAGACCGCCGTCGCCTGCGAGACCGGTGACGGATGGGCTGAGGTCCAGTTGAAATCCCGCAAGCCCTTGCGTTCCCCACCCATCGGGCCAGACTGCCCTGCGCACTCGAGGGGAGGATAGCATGGGCTACAAGATCGCGGTCATGGGCACTGGCGCCGTTGGCGGCTATGCCGGGGCGCATATGGCGCAGGCGGGCGAGGACATCACCTTCATCGATCCCTGGCCAGAGCATGTCGAGACGATGCGCGCCAAGGGCCTGCGTATCTCCCACATCCGCGAAGTGCCGGAATTCACCACCAAGGTCCGTGCCCTGCACGTCACCGATGCGCAGCAACTCGCCAAGGAAAAGCCGATCGACATCGCCTTCGTCTGCATGAAATCATACGACACGCAGTGGGCGACGCAGCTCATTTCGCAATACCTGTCGCCGAACGGCTTCATCGTGTCGCTGCAGAATTGCATGAATGAGGAGACGATTGCGGGTGTGGTCGGCTGGGGCCGCGTGGTAGGCTGCATCGCCAGTTCTATCACCGTCGATCTGTGCGAGCCTGGCCATGTGCGCCGCGCCGCCGGCAAGAGCGGCGACAAGCACACCGTGTTCCGCACCGGCGAAGTGCATGGCCGCATCACCGATCGCGTGCAGGAAATCCGCCGCCTGGTCGCCTGTGCGGATTCCGCGCTGGCCACCACCAACCTCTGGGGCGAACGCTGGTCGAAGCTGGTGACCAACGCGATGGCCAATGGCATGTCAGCCAGCACCGGGCTGATCAGTAAGGACATCCTGCGCAACGACTCGCTGCGCCGGTTCGGCGCGCGGCTGGGCAGCGAGGCGATCCGCGTTGGCCAGGCGCTGGGTTATGAACTGGAAGAGATTCACCATATTGAGCCGGACATTATTGCTCGGGCGGGCGAGGGCGATCCCGCAGCCACTCGCGAATATGACGAGCACCGCCTGGCCGAGGTGAGCAAGGCGGGCGGCGGCGAGCATCGGCCTTCCATGGGCCAGGACATGGTGAAGGGACGCCGGACGGAGATTGAATTCCTGAACGGGCTGATCGTGCGCAAGGGCGAGGAGATCGGCATCCCGACGCCCGCTAACGCCGCGCTGACCGATATCGTGAAGCGGGTGGAACGGGGCGAGCTGAAGCCCGATCCGAAGCACCTTATTGATTTGCGACTGAATTGAACAGAAGGTCAGTGGGATTGAACAGGAGGGCAGTGGGCCGCAGGTGCCAATTTTAAAGCAGGCGGTACGGCTGTCCTTGTCACGGCCGGGTCGACCCAGGGTCGATCCGGCCGGTTTCTTACGCAGGCCAGGCGAAGTCACAACGAGATCCGATCGATCGTGCGTCGATGGCTGCGGCCTGTTTGGGACGATTTGTGTCTCGCCATCTCACAGCCATTTTGAAGTCAACCCGCGCCGTAACCGATCGTTCAACCCAGGACCGGTCCGCAAGACCGTGTCCGCAGGCTATTTGCTATAGAAGGACGTTGCCCGATGACGGAACAACGTCATACAGGAAACCCAGGCAATTTCGCTGAAGATCGCGAGAAGGCATCGCGCGCCGGCCATGTTGGGGGGCAGCAGAGCGGTGGCAATTTTGTCGACAATCCAGAACGTGCAGCGGAAGCCGGCTGAAAGGGTGGCGAGCAAAACCACGGGGGTGGCGGTGCGTCGCACAACCCCGGCAATTTCGCGCAAGACCGCGAGCGGGCCGCAGATGCTGGCCGCAAGGGTGGCCAGCACTAACCGAAGCGGCGTTTGATAGCTGAGGGAAGCCGTCCGGCGGAAACGCCGGGCGGTTTTTTCGCGCACCTGACCCGCCGCGATAGAGAGCATATCCCGCGTCACGTTGCGAGGTCGGCTGGGACCAAGCAATCTCCTCTTCGTTCATCGGCCGCCGGTTGGCGGTCGTGAGGCAGCAAACCAGGGGACACGTCATCATGAGCTCCACCGGCGTCGTGCCGTCAGCGATTCAAGTTGGTCCATTGGAAGCGCGCTATCGCGAGCAAGCGAAGTTTCGCGAGGCGAGCGACCAGACCCGCGTTACCCGTACCCACTGGCATATTGCCATGGCGAACGGACTGGGCTGGGGCTTCGACGGGATGGATGGGGTGATCTTCGCACTCGCTTCCCCGCTGATCATTCATGATTATCGGATATCCATTCCCGAATATCGGTCCGGGCTCCAGATCGCGCTGCTGATCGGCATTGCCGGCATGTTCGTCTGGCCCTGGCTTGCTGATCGCTATGGCCGACGTACGTTGCTCGCGGTGAACATTGCGTTGTTCTCCGCGATGATGCCGGTCGTGGCGATCTGTCCCACATTTGTCACCTTCGTCGCGGCGCGCTGCGGGGTGAATTTCGCGCTGAACGGCGAGTGGGCGCTGGGCTCGATGCTGGTGGCGGAAACCTGGCCGGCGCATCTGCGCGGCCGCGCCATCGGCATCAACCGCGGCACATGGTGCTTCGGTGCTGCCGCGGCGGGTGCCATCGCAACCTTCGTAATAGCCGATTACGGCTGGCGCGTTGCCTTCGCCGTGCCGGCGCTGGTGGCGCTGATCGCGGTCTATGTGCGGGCGAAATGTCCTGAATCGCCGTATTGGGTGCGCATGCAGGATCGCATCAGCCGGATACGCGAGGCGCGTGCCACAGGTACGCCGTTGGCGCCGGCGGACCAGGCGTGGCTCGACAAAACGAAGCGGGTGCCGCTGCGGCAATTGTTCCTGCCGGACATGTGGCGCAACACGGCGGCGGCGACCTTCGTCGCATGTTGCAGCACCACGATCTACGGTACCGTGGGCGGCTGGATGCCGCTCTATCTGGCGCAGGAGCGGCACTGGTCCACCGTCACCTACGGCACGTTCTATATCTGGTGGGGTCTGGTCGGATTTCTAGGGCTGCTGGCGGCCGGCTGGATTTCCGATCGTTTCGGCCGCAGACCGGCGTTCTACATCATGCTGGCCGAGGGCGCGGTGTTCATGACGCTTTGGGTGTTCGCGACGAGCGACATGGCGCTTTGGGTCTATGGCCTGTTGTGGAGCATCGGCTTCCTGGGATTCTGGGCGCCAAGCATGATCCTGACGGCGGAAGTGTATCCAACGCGCATCCGCGGTGTTGGCAATGGATTTTCGTGGTCGGTCGCGTGGCTGGTAGGGTTCGTGCTGTGGCCGTTCGTCTCGATTGCTTTGCAGCAGCGCACCGGATCGTTCGCCGCGGCGTTCCTGGTGATTCCGGTGGCGATGGTGCTGATGGCGGTGGGCATCTGGGCGTTCACTCCAGAGCATGCGGGGAAGGAACTCGACGCGATCAGTGTGTGAACCCCAGCCCCATTGCGAGGTGCGTAGCGACGAAGCCATCCGAATCATGGGGAGCACGCATCGTTTCTGGTTCATCTTGAACGGGAGCACGCATCGTTTCGAGCGTATCCTGAACGGGAGCATGCATCGGTCCGGGTTCATCCTGAACGGGAGCACGCATCGGTCCGGGTTCATCCTGAACGGGAGCACGCATCGTTTCGAGCGTATCCTGAACGGGAGCATGCATCGTTCCGGGTTCATCCTGAACGGGAGCGCGCATCGTTTCGAGCGTATCCTGAACGGGAGCATGCATCGTTCCGGGTGCATCCTGAACGGGAGCATGCATCGCTCCGGGTGCGTCCTGAGCGGGAGTATGCATCGTTTTGAGTGTATCCTGAACGAGGGCATGTATCGTTTTGAGTGTATCCTGAACGAGGGTATGTATCGTTTCGAATGCATCCCGAACGAAGTTGCTTCGTCGCTACGCTCCTCGCAATGACATAGTTGGTTCGTTGGTTGTTTGCTATCCTATCCGGAGCAGGCGGGAACCTTCCCCGCGCAGCCAGGGGATCGCGGCATCGGTATGGGGCGTGAGGCGTTCTACCAGCGCCCAAAATCGTTTGCCGTGATTCATGTGCTGCAGGTGCGCGACCTCATGCGCAGCAACGTAGTCCTGCACGAACTCCGGCGCCATGATCAGCCGCCAACTAAAGGCCAACGACCCGTCGGGCGCGCAGCTTCCCCAGCGGCTTTGCGTGTCCTTCACCACGACTCGTCGCGGCCTGGCCTCGATCGTGGCGGCTTTGGCTACCGCCAGGGCGGAGAGCTTGCGGCGCGCTTCGGTGCGCAGGAAGTCGACCACGCGGCGCTTGATGAATTCCGGCGCTCCGGTCACGAACAAATCCTGTTCCGCGATCCAGGCGACGCCGCGGTGCTGGGGCACGTGGCGAACGCGGTGGAGCACACCGTTAATTGGTACCGTTGCGCCGTCGATCAAGGGGACATGGTCCGGCAAGGCGGCGAGTCTGTTCGCGATCCAGTCGGCATGGGTTGTCAACAGGGCCATGCCGGCGCTGCGCGTGGCGCGGGGAGGCAGGGTGACAACAACGTTGCCGCCGCGCGGATCGATGCGCAGGCTGACTCGCCGGGCCCGCGTGCTGCGACGCCATTCAACGCGTGCAGAGCAATGCGGCAGAGCGAGGGTCTCAATCGATGCAGGCGGCATGATGCGAGGAGGAGGGGCAGAATGCAGGCGATTCGTCAACCATAACCTTTTTCCGCCGACGCGGGAGAGGTTGAGGGGGACGCATCGAGGGTGAAGGTGAATCGGGACGGTACGCTCGCGCGTATGCCGCCGGCGATCAAGCATGGTGCGTATCGACCCGATCACCCTTACCCTCGACGCTTCTGCCGATCCGCTCCGCGGCCCAACCGACCTCTGCCGCTTTGCGGGCGAGGTTATTTAAGGCCCTCGCAGAATGCCTGGATGCGCTTGCAGCCTTCAACCAACGATGCGTCGTCAGTCGCCGTGCTGATCCGTAGGTACGGGCTCATGTGATACGCTGCGCCATGCACGGTGGCGACGTATTTTTCTTCCAGCAGCGCGAGGCAGACGTCCTCATCCGTGCGTAGCAGCTTGCCGGCTTCCGTGGTGTGGCCCAGGCAGCCGGCCACGTTGGGGAATACGTAGAACGCGCCTTCCGGCTTGTGGCACGTGATGCCTTTGCAGGCATTCAGCATTTCCACTGCGATGTCGCGGCGACGCTGATAGGCGACGCTTTGCTCGCGCGCGCCGTCCTGCGAGCCGTTCAGCGCGGCGACCGCGGCGGCCATGCCAACCGTGGAAATACCGGCCGTCGCCTGGCCCTGCATGTTCACCATCGCGCGGATCAGGGTCTTCGGTCCGGCGGCAAAGCCGATGCGCCAGCCCGTCATCGCATAGGTCTTCGACACGCCCGACACCGTGAGCACCCGATCCTTCAGATCAGGCGCCACCTGCGCCATCGTCGCATGCTCTACCCCGGTGAAGATCAAATGCTCATACATGTCGTCGCAGAGGATCCAGACATGCGGATGCTTGCGCATGACTGCGGCGATCGCCTTCATCTCCTCCGCGCCGAGCACCGCCCCGGTCGGATTGTTAGGACTGTTCAACACCAGCCACTTGGTGTTCGGCGTCATCGCGGCGTCGATGTCCTCCGGCCGCGGCTTGAAGCCATTGTTCTGCGGGCAACTGACGAAGACCGGCGTGCCTTCGGCGAGCTGCACCATCTGCGCGTAGGCGATCCAGGACGGCACCGGAATCACGACCTCGTCGCCCGGATCGACCGTCACCATGATCGCGTTGAACAAGCACTGCTTGCCGCCATTGCCGACGCAGATCTCGTCGAGCGCGTAGTCGATGCCGCTGTCGCGCTTGAACTTGGCCTGGATGGCGCGTTTGAAGGCGGGCGTGCCGTCCTGGGGCGGGTACTTGGTGTCGCCCTTCAGCGCCGCCTGATGAGCGGCCTCGATCGCATGCGGCGGGCTGTCGAAATTCGGCTCGCCGGTGGTGAGCGTGATCACGTCCTTGCCGGCGGCTCGTAGTTCGCGGGCCTTGATCGTCATCTGCACGCTGGCCGCCACCTGCACGCGGCTGAGCCGCTGCGACAGGCGCGGGCCCGTGGCAGCGGCGGCGGTTGCGGCCATCAATGCAACCCTTCGCAGAAATGCTGGATGCGGCGGCAGGCGTCCTCCAGCTCCGGCGTTGCGTTGGCGTAGGCGATGCGGATGTGCCCGGGATAACAGAACGCCGCGCCGTGCACTGCCGCGACGCCCTCTTCCTCGAGCAATGCGAGGACAAAGCTTTCGTCGTCGGTGATCTTCTTGCCGGAACGCGAGGTTTTGCCGATGCAGCCGTGGATCGAGGGGTAGACGTAGAACGCGCCTTCCGGGTTGTGGCAATTCAGGCCGGGCGCCTTGTTCAGCTCGCGCACCATCAGGTTGCGGCGATCTTCGAAGATTTTCCTCATTTCCTCGATGGAATCCTGCTGGCCGGTCAATGCTTCGACCGCGGCGGCCATGGCGATGCTGTTGGGGTTGGAGGTGGACTGGCTCTGCAGCTTGTCCATCGCCTTGATCAACGCCACCGGCGCACCGGCGAAGCCGATGCGCCAGCCTGTCATGGCATAGGCCTTGGAGCACCCGTTCATGGTCAGCGTGCGGTCGCGCAGGCGCGGCTCGACTTCCAGGATCGTCGCCGGCCGGAAGCCGTCATAGGCCAGCTTTTCATAGATATCGTCGGTGAAGATCCAGATGTTCGGATGCTTCATCAGCACATCGCAGATCGGCTTCAGGTCTTCCTTGCTGTACGCCGCGCCGGTCGGATTGCACGGATTGTTCAGCATGAACCACTTGGTGCGCGGCGTGATCGCCGCTTCGAGGTCCTCGGCGCGCAGCTTGAACGCGTGGTTCTGGCCGCAGGGCACCAGCACCGGCTTGCCGTCGGCCAGGCTGACGATGTCGGGGTAGCTGACCCAGCACGGGCTGGGGATGATGACCTCGTCGTCCTTGTCCAGCGTCGCCAGCATGGCGTTGAAGATCACCTGCTTGCCGCCGGTGGAGATGATGATCTCCTCCGGCTTGTAATCGAGCCCGCTGTCCCGCTTGAACTTCTGGGCCACCGCCTTGCGCAGCGCCGGCGTGCCGGCGACGTCGGTGTAGTGCGTCTCGTTGGCCTCGATCGCGCGGATCGCGGCGTCCTTGACGTTGCGGGGCGTGTCGAAATCCGGCTCGCCCTGCGACAGGCTGATCACGTTCTTGCCTTCGGCGATCATGTGGCGCGCCTTGGTGGCAATGGCGATGGTCAGGCTGGGCTGGATACGGTCGAGTCGTTCGGCGGTGAGAGACATGAGGGAGGTTCCCGACAAAAGCGGGCGCGGAACCTATAGGAGCAGGGGCGGGGGGGCAACGGGCGGGGCCGATTGGCTGTACGGCGCGGGGCGCATTGGATCGAGGCGCTGTGTCGTCTGGGCGGGCGGTTGCTCTGGTTGGCGCGTGTGGGGGTGAGTCTCGCGACCGTCTCAGTTCGCGTGCGGGGAGACGGCTTTGTGCTGATCTTCTCCCGGTCCGGTGCCCGGGTTTGTCATTGGCCATTTGCCCGGTGGGGTCGGCCCGATGCTGTCGTGTCGGGGTGTTCCCGAATTGCGTCTGGTTCGTCTGCGGCGGCGGGATGGTGGCAGCACGAATCAGGACGGCGGGGCCGGCCGCGTCCGGTCCCGTTCGTCTGGCTGCCATTTTGTTGCAGAAACTCAGGCGGCGCGTTTCGCCGCGGCGCGCGGCGGCGGACCCGTGGCGGCAGCGACGACAGCATGTCTGTGCAGTAACGGAACGTTGATGCGTTGCCTGGTCAGCGCTTGCCCAGGGCGGGATGGTGCGACCGGCTGCGCGGCTATTTTGAACCGCTGCCTCTGGCGCGGGTACAGAATTGGATGCCGATCCGTCTGTTTTTGATCCGATTGTTGCATCGGCTCCGGCTGGGATGGCTCCGGACCGGCATGCGTGTCCTGGGGCCATTCTGCGGCTGTGTCTTCAAAGTAGTGGGTTGCGTCCGTCATAGCGTCCCAGAATTCGCGCGTGCACATCATGGCGATGATGCCGAGGTCGCGGCGGATGTCGGCGATGGCGCGGCCTATTGAACAGGCGCGGACTTCGGATTCGATTTGCTCGGGCGTGGCCGGGTTGTCCGGATCGGCCGGCGCGTCGTGCTGCGCGCGGTCGGCGGTCAGGCGCGCGACCTGGGCATCGAAGGGTTCGTTGCAGGGGTCCGTGTCTTCGCTGGGCGCGGTGCGCGTGGGGCGTGGCGATATGGCGACGTCGCGGCCGGTGGCGGCACGCTGGAGCAGCATGGATTCGAGGGTGGCGGCGCGCAGGAGGCCTCGGCGGAGGTGAGCGTGAATAACGGGAAGCTTCGCGGTGCCGAACACGGCGGAGAACAGCCAGAAGTCGCGCGTGGCCGCCACGCGCTCGATGGTGGCGGCGAGGTGCCTGCCGAAGTCGAGCAAGACGCGGAGGATCGAGAGCAGGCGGGCGATGTTTGCGGGCATGGCGGCGCCGTCCCGATTTGCATCGGGGGCGCAGGCGTCGGCCGAAGCGGAGAGTGTATCGCTGATCATGACGGGACGGATCGGAGGATTGCCTTTCCTTGCTGGTGAACGGAGCGGCATTTCAGTTAGACCAAGTGAATGGAAAAGTCAAGAACAACTAACTGCGCGGCGATCGGAAAAATGCGCGGCCCCGGGACGCGGCGAGGCCGGCGCCAGGGGCCTGGCCTGGTCCCTCCATCTGCTTCAGTGGGTTGGGCCCTGTTGCTTGCCAAAAGCGTCCGATCGGTAGCGCGTAGATGGCCGGGGGAGCCCGGTTGGCATCAGGATAAGCGGGTGCCCGTCTGCCACATCGGCTCAAAGTTCGTATTCGAGTTGTAGCCCGCCCGCCGGGTGAGGCTCGGCGGCAGCCCGGGTCGGTGGCAAGCCGGCGGCCGGTGCCGGATGGGCTCCACGCACCAGCACCCGCGCGGCGGCGGGCCCAACAATGGCGTTCCGTATCAGGCGCAGGATGTTGCCGCCAAGCACCAACGCCTCGTCGTCCGGTGCCAGGTGCAGCAGCCGGACCTTGTGAAGCTCCAGCCCGGGATGCAGCCACGGGCCGTCGGATCCGAACAACAGCTTGCGCGGCCCGGCGCGGCGGATTGCCTGCACGATGTAGTCGAAACGGCGCACGCCGGCCGTGTCGGCATAGACGTTTGGATAGCGCACCAACTGGTCCGCCACCTGTTGCTGCGCACGCCAGTCGTCGCGGAAGCTGCCAAGGTGGGGGATGATGAAGTTCACATCGGGATAGGACGGCGCCAGCATCTCGATCACCGAGGCCTGGCCCGCCACGTCCACCAGGATCGGCAGGCGGAACGCGCGAGCCGTTTCGCAGACCTCGCGTGTCGGCAGGGCGTCGTAGCCGTGCACCTTGATGCCGCGAAACCGCGCGGTCAGCACACAGCGCCGCACCATGCTGAAGATGCGGCCGGCATCGCGGACCGGGTGGACGAAGACGAAGCCGATCAACCGCCGCGGATTGCGCCGCACGATCCCAGCCACCTGCGCGTTCGCGCGGGCGTAATCGCTGTGGAACGGGGCGAATACGATTGTTCTGGAAATGCCGGCGGCACGGGCGCGGCGTAGATAGGCGTCCAATGGTGCCGCGGTGTTCCACGGCGCGGTCATCGCGTCGCCTTCGCCGGCGTGGCAGTGGCAGTCGATGATCATGGACCTTGTCCTGCTGGCTCCGGCGACGGATTAGTGCCAAGACCTTGCAAATCCGGTGACATGGCTGCCCAATTTGAGCGGTACTGGCGTGTACTATGGCCGGTCAAATCTGGAACCACAGATGAACGCGAATGGAGCGTACGGCCCGATTCTATCTGCGTTCATCTGCGTTCATCTGCGGTTGCCATTTTCTTACTGCTTGCGTGGTTGAACGACGCCACGTTGATAAAGATCCGGCGTCGGATTAACAGGACCGAGTACCTGATAGTCGGACTCACAAAAAGCGCAACGCGGTGCGCGCGATGTCATTGCGAGGAGCGTAGCGACGAAGCAACCTCGCTCGGGCAGGCGTCCGACGAAGCAACCTCGCTCGGGCAGGCGTCCGGACCGTCCGTGCGTCCACACGTTCGGGATTGCTTCGTCGCTTTGCTGCTCGCAATGACATGGGTCGTACGCCTCACGCTGTCTCCCGGGCGAACGCGCGCTGATGCACGGCGCCGTTCGGGGCTCGCCCCGGTACGGCGGTCGGCGGTGTCGTTCGTGTCCATGGCATCACGCGATTACTGGTGGTGCGACCGGCCAGCTGCATCGCCTGCGCACTGGTCAGCCATTCCTCGGCGTTTTCCGCGATCTCCAGCAACAGCGTTTCGAACTGGGCGCGCGTCGTGGTGAGGATGTGCGGATGCGCCAGCCAGCGCAGGATTTCGCGGCCGGTCACGCCCATGCGTTGGCGCGGCGAGGTGACCAGGCGTTCCTTATAGTAGCGCACCAGGACTTCTTCCACGACGTCCCAGGCGTTGTCGGCGCCGAACAAGCGCTTCACGTCGGGGGCGTCGAGGATACGGAAGGCTTCTTCCAGCAACTGCATGACTTCGACGCGCAGCACGTTCACGTCGCCGAAGGACAGCCATTTCAGGTTGTTGCGCAGATCCAGGCCGGCGCGGCGCACGATGGCGATGGAGCCGAAGCTGGGGTCGTAGGCGCGCTCGCGGATCACGTCGGAAATCCGCTTGTCGCGCCAGAACAGTGTCACCTGCTGGACGAAATGCGAGAACAGATGGTGGAAGTCGGTGTTGGGGCGGGCGCCGGCGGGGGCGGAACCGCCGCCATAGCCGAACACGCGGCGATACGCGGCGATACGGTCGCGCGCGGTGTAACGCAACACCTGGCGGCGATCGAACTGGTACAGCGCGAAGGCGCCCTGTCCGCCGGAAAGCCGCACCGTGCCGGCGCGGAACAACTCCTGCAGCTTCTGCACCACGCGGAACACGCCGATCTTCTCGTGCTGCCACAGGTAGTACATGTCGCCGACGGCAACGATCCGTTCCGATGTGATCGTGTCGTCGTAGGCGACGACGCCTGGCGGGATACGCGTATCGCCGAGGTCGGACGATGCGCCGGAGCCGATGCCCGCGAGAGCGGACAGGCCGTTGTCGGGCGGTGGTGCCGTCGTCTTGTCGGCTTCCACCACCGATGACAGCAGGTCGTCGATCTGCTTGGTCAGCGCGTCGGCGAGCTGCGGATTCGAAACCAGATCGGCCGACAGATTGTTCGTCACTTGCTCGCGCAAAGCGGCGACGCGGTCGTGTAGGCCTTGATAGTCTTTCATGCTTGCCATGGCTGCGTCTCCGTCTCGATCCGATTAGGGCCGCGGCTTCAGGTAGGATGTGCCGACCGGGTAGGCGAGTCGGAACAATTCGTAGAGCTGGCCTGCGAGTTTCTGCATCGCCGCCAGCACCCGGTAGGTGTTGAGGCCCGGCGGATTGCTGTGAATGCTTTGGGCGAATTGCAGCGTTCCCCAGATCTGGCGCGAGAGCTGGTAGATCATGGCGCAGAATTCCTCGCCCAGGCCGAATTTGCCGGCGGACTGGATGATGTCGGGCGCTTCCTGCGTGACGAAGTTCTGCGTCCAGGAGAGCAGATCCTCGAGGAAGATCGGCGGGACGTCGTGGAATCCGGGCAACGAACGGAAATCGAGCAATACCGTCTGGCGCTCCGCCGGTCCGATGAAGACCGAGTCGAGTACGAACCGCACTTCGTCCACCGTTTCGCTGACCACGCCGAGCTGGCGCGATACGATGACCAACTGCGTCCCCAGGAACGGCGTGCTGACGGTAACGAAGAACTGGATGTTGTTGACCCAGCCATTCCACAGCGAGTTGGCGTAATCCACCACGATGCGGAAATTGGTGACGTTGGTTTCGTCGTCGATGGTATTGATGTAGCTGACGAAGCTGCCGGGTCCGGGCATCTGGCGCAGGCCCATAACATCACGCAGGTCGCCCAGCGTGCCCAGCACTGTGTCAGGGTTGGTGTACCAGTACGGCATCGGGTTGGGCGCGCCGGGCGCGATATGCGGCGGCGGGGTGGGGTACGGTGGTGGCGGCGGTGACTGCAAACGGGCGGTGGGCGGCGTCGCGTTCAGGTTCAGGTGCACGGTGCCGCCCAGCAGCATCTGAAAATACTGGTGCACGCGCATCACGCGCGGGCCGCCGAGATAGCCGATTTCCTGCGTCAGGTTGTTGAGCTGGCTGCTCGCGAGGTCTTTCAGGGCCGTGACATATTCCATGTCTGCCGCCGGATCGAGCGGGCGCAACCCGTCGATCAAGGGCAGCATCTGGTCGAGCAATGTCTTGGCCATCGTATAGACGCTGGCCTGGGCACCGGTGATGCCGCCGGCCAGATCGGATTGCACGGCGTAGCTGCGCGGTGTCCATTTTGCGGCGGCATGGCCTTCGACCAGCGAGATCTGAAACGATTGATTCAGCGCGCCGGTGAATCCGATGGCATCGCCCGGCTTGACCTTCCAGCCCAGCACGTCCTGCAGCGCGCGCGAGACGACGGGAGCGAGGGACGTGCCACCCGGCGTGGACGGCTTGAACCCTGATGTGGCCGGCGAGGACAGCGGGGACGGCGAGAACCCGACTTCCTCGGTGAGGATCGGATAGGCCGGCGTGAAGCCACCACCCCCCGGGCCGCCGCCGCCAGCGCCGGGACCGCCCGGCAGATGCGGCATCGGACCGGGCCCCCAGGGGGGCGGCGGGGGCGCGTGGCCGCCCGTGGCCGCGATCATCCGGGACCAGAGAGCCTGGGTCGAGTTCGAGTTCGACATGTCAGTGTCCTCCGCACGGACAGCGGTCCGCGCCAGTCTTGCTTTGAGCCGAAGTCGCGCTGCGCCGCGCCGCGATGCCGCGCTTGCTCATGCCAGCAACTCCGCTGCCTCGCGCTGCGCTTGTTCCGCGAGTTCCTTGGCCCTGGTCGCGAGGTATTCGTATTCTGCCTCGACGTGCCGATCGGCTGTGTTCGCTGCGTTCTTGGCTTCCTTTTCGGCGGCATCGGCGATTTGGGTCAGCTCTGCCGCCTGGGCCAGTTTCGCATCGGCGAGGCGTTTGGCTGCCGCTTTCTCTTCCGCCGCTTGCTCCGGCCCTGCGTAGCCGGCGAGGCGTGCCTCGATCGCCTTCAGCCGCGCGTCGATCAGGCCCAACAGCTTGGCAAGCACGCTGACCTCGGTCGTGTTCAGCATGTCGCGAAGCTGCGGTATCAGTGCGTCGATCTGCTGGTCGAAATGCCCGGACAGGGCGGTGGCGCTCTTGTCGATCTGCTGCGCCGTCGTTGCGGTATGCTTGTCCAACATGTCGTTGACCGCCTTCTGGTTGGCGGCAAATCCGGTGTTGATTCCTTCTGACAGCTTGCTGACGGTGTCGGCGGCGCTGTTGTCGATCTGCTGCGTCGTCGTTGCGGTATGCTTGTCCAACATGTCGTTGACCGCCTTCTGGTTGGCGGCAAATCCGGTGTTGGTTCCTTCTGATAGCTTGCTGACGGTGTTGGCGGCGCTGTTGTCGATCCGATGCGTCGTCGTTGCGGTATGTTGATCCAACATGTCGCCGACCGCCTGCTGGTTGGCGATTAATCCGGCGTTGAACCGTTCTGTCAGTCTAAAGACAGCGTCCGACGTCGCCTGCATCAGCGTCTCGGCGTGCCGGCCCAGCATGGCACCGACCTTGTCCTCTACCGCCTTGGCCGCCGCGTAGGACTGTATCTGCCCGGTTTCGACGATCCGTGCTTCCGTCGCGGTCAGGGATTCCTGCAGCACCGCGTACATCTGTCCCAGCAATCTCTCGGCGACTCTGTCCTCGTGTCCTTCTATGTCGCGCACCACGCGTTCGGCGGTCGTCTCGTCGTTGCGTACTGGTGGTTTCGCCATCTCAGCCTCCTGCGTCGAATGTGCTGGCGTGCGCGCCATGGTCATGTTGCCTTTCCGAAGCCGGATTCGTAACCGGCTTGTGTGCCGGCCAGGATCGCGGGTGCGATCTGCTGGCCGACGTTAGTGTTCTGTACCAGCAACGAGCCTGCGCCGAGACGCTCGGACAATTCCTGCCAGGCGCGCAGGATCGCCTCGCCGAGCGCGCGCAGCGGTTCGCGGCAGGCCTGCAGTGCCATCGCCACGCCGCCGGACCAGCCGAACCACTCGCCGCCGCGCGTGCGGCCGAAGCGTTCCAAACCGTCGATCGTGCGGTGCGACACGGCTTCGTTGAAGAACAGTGCTTCGAGGCGGATGAAGCGCTCGTTGGCGCGTCCGAGGGCCTGGCGGGCGCGATGGCCGTTCAGCGGGTGGTTCACCGCCTCTCGTGCATCGATCGCGGCGGCGTGGCCTTCGGCCAGCCAGCCGCGCAGGTCTTGCACCAGGTTGCCCAGCCGCTCGACCATCAGCACGGCGCCATCGGTCGGGCGGTCCTCGTTTACCGTCAAATGCAGGCCTTGGAACGTTTCCTCGGCGACGGAGAACGTGCCGACCAGACGCTCGAACGCTTCTTCGATCGCCACGGCGCTATCTCCTTGCCAGCTCGAGGTAGAAGTTCTTCGCGATCACGCCTGGCCGCGCGAGCTTGCGGTCCATGGCGATGCGGGCGGCGGCGATCAGGAAGCGGGCCGGCACGATGCCGGGGTCGACGCCGGCGGCGAGGCGTCCCGCGGCTTCCTCGGTCATCTGCCGGTCCTTCTCGTTGAAGCACACCACCTGCGCCAGGCTCTTGTTGCCGAGCGACGGGTAGGGGCGGAAACACATCGCATTCACCGCAAGCCGGCAGGCGGCGGGGAAGGTTTCCAGCAGCCCGGGCGGCATGGCGCCTGTGGGGGGCGGCGGATAGATGCCGATCCAGACACGGCGATAGCGCTCGGCTTCCTCGACGAAGCCCATGCGGCGCAGCAGCTCCACGCTGATCAGCGTGCGCAGATAGGGCGTGGGGTGTGGTCCGCGTGGGTTATAGGCGAACACTGCCGCGGGCGCGCGGCCGACGACGTCCATCAGCGAGCCCACCACTTCCGGGCCGCCGAGCAATAGCGCCGACATGTCGGCGAACATCTCGCGGTTCCAGCGCGTCCAGATGCCGGCGACGTTTTTCGGCTGGTCGGCTTCCAGCAGCGCGCGGGCCATGGCGCGCGGGATGTCGCGGCTGAGGCCAAGTTCGCTCTGAAGGTTGTGGCTGGTTTCGTGCAGCATCGCCCCGAGGGTCCACGGGTTGATGAGCCGATGATACGGAAGCTGCACGATGGGAAAGGGGTTGATCTGCTTGCCGAGGCGGCGCAGCGGAATGCCGCGGCGGAAGGTCGCGGGCGCGAAGCCGGTGCGCATGTAGCAGAAGGGCGGCGGCGCGGGGATCGGGCGTGCCTTGCCCAGGCCGTTCCAATAGGCCTGGTAGCAGTCCAGCGCGATGCGGTCGCAGCTCAACAGCCAGTCGGCGTGGTTCGATTGCCGCTGGCCGAACAATTCGAAATAGAAGTCCCAGATCCGCTCGATGCCCTGAACCCAATGCTGCGCCTTGTCCTTGCGCCGCACGACTTCTGAAAGCCGTGCCGTGGTCGGCTCGGCGTCGGCGGCCTTCACCGCGTCGGTGACGCGCTGGCTCAGGTCGAGCAAGCCGCGGCGCAGCGAGGTCATCAGGGTGTTGACGGCCTGGATGTGGCCCTCGGAGGGTGCCGCGCCGCCGGTGCCGAACTCCGCGCGCTTGAAGGGGCGGAGGGCGGCGGCGTGGCGGGTGACGTTGATCGACTGGGCGCGCAGCCAGGGCCGCAGTATCGGCTGGGGCGGCCGGACACCGGCCCGGGCGATGCGCCGCCGGCGTGGCATTGCCGGCGGGCGGGCCGGGCGGTCTCGCACCAGGCTTTCAGTCGCGCCGTCCATGGCACCAACTCGCGCTGGAGGGGCTAACAACAGCAGCAGCACGTGCGGCCGCGCGTCACGTGCGAACCGCAGGTAGGACAGGCATGCGACCGCATCCCGGCAAGCCGGCGCAGGTGCGGCGTCGCGTAGCGGTGGGCGAGCGCGGCCGGGTGCGACGGGTGCGTCAGGGCGCCACGAAGGTGTGGCGCCAGGTGACGAAGGTGCGGCGCGACGTGGCGGAGATGCGGGGCAATGCCATGCAGATGTGCCGCGTGGTGCAGATGGGGCGGGGCGGCATGGGCGACCGTGCCGCGCGCCGGCACCGGCAGCCCTCCCAGCCGGTGATAACGGCGATCCATCTTATGCGCGTGGCGCAGGACCGCGTGCACGAGCTTCGGATTGCGCAGCAGGCGGCGATGCTCGTGGTGCAGGATCCGTGCGGCGTGGCGTGGCGTGATCGGATGGCCGGCGGCGGCGTGCCGCGCGATCCGGGTCACGGCGCGCCGCGCGACGCTGGGGATGGTCCGCACCAGGTGCCGCGTCTGGGGGTTGCGGTGCAGCACGTGCGTCATGTGGGTCACGCCGCGCGTCAGCCGGGGCGTGACATGCGACACCACGCGGGCGATGTGCGGCAGCACCTTGGCTGCGATCCTGGGTGCCGCCTTTGCCGCCATGGGGAGGATCTTGCTGGCCACCAACGGCACCAGCGGCAGGAAATGTTCCGCCGCCTCGAACTCGGTTTCCGCCTCCATGGCGGCGAGGCCCATGTGCTCCATCATCGCGTCCGGGTAGACGCGGCTGACCGGGCTGGGACCGAAGGATTCGAATTCTCCTTCGAGCTCGCCTTCCAGTTCGGATTCGAGTTCGGATTCGAGTTCCGATTCGAATTCGGATTCGAATTCTCCTTCGAGCTCGCCTTCCAGGTTGCCTTCGTATTCGTCTTCGAATTCACCGAGGCCTTCGAGCTCCAGTTCCAGCTCGCCAAGTGCGATCGCCATGGTGCTGTCTCCTTTCGGGTCGGACGCGGGGCGAGGGCGGATTCAGCCGGCAACCCGGTGGAACCGGCGCCGCGGGCGCTTCATGGCGCGGCTGGTCCGGACATTGCGCGCAACCGCGGTGCGAACGACGCGCGGGCTGCCCAGCACGCGGCGCACTTCGCGCGCGGTGGCATGGGCGGCGGCGCGGCGCGTGACCGGATGGCCGGCGGCGGCATGGCGCTTCAGGCGCTTCACGCTGCGGCGCATGATCTGGGGCACGGCGCGCACGGCATGGCGCGTGGCGTGATGGCGGCGCAGGATGCGGGTGAGCACGGCGGCGCCGCGCACCAGGTGCGGCAGCAGCCGGCGCAGTGCACGCCTGTCGCGCGGGGACAGCACGGTGACGACGGCGGCGCCGACCATCGCCTCGGCCTCGGCTTCGCTGGCTGCCTGGCTCGCGGCTTCCGCCATCATCTCGGCCAGCGCCTCGCTCTCGGACATCGGATGGGTGGCGATCTCCTGTTCAGCTTCCGCCTCGCCTTCGAATTCGCTTTCCAGTTCGCCTTCGAATTCGCCTTCCATCTCCAATTCCGATTCGAATTCACCTTCGCCAAGAGCAGAGGCCGCGAGTTTGCCGAGCATGCCGCCAGCGGGACCGAGGATGGCGGTGCCGACCATCGGTGCCGCGACTTTTGCCACCTTCTTCAGCACCGGCGCGATCTTCTTGAACAAGCTGCCGAAGCTGAATGCCTCGCCTTCGAATTCGCCTTCGAATTCGGTTTCGAACTCGCCTTCGAATTCACCCTCCAGCTCTGATTCGAGTTCGCCTTCCAGTTCGAATTCCGAAGCGCCGGCGGTTTCGCCTTCGCCCAGCAATCCGCCGAGCATGCCGCCAATGTCGCCGAGGCCGAATCCCTCACCCTCGGTTTCGCTCTCTTGCTCGAACTCGGATTCCAGATCGGTGATCGCTGGCATGTGGGCCTCCTCGCGGATGGTGACGCTGGGAGGACGGTGGCAAAAGTGGCGGACATCGCACCAGTCACACTTTACGGGCAGCACATTGATGCGTCACTCATACGAGCGAGAGGCAAAGTTTCCTGGTGGAGCCTGTCATTCGCCACGCGCTCTTTTTTGCGTTACCTCAAACAAGCTACTGGCAATCGCCCGGCGGAGATGTGTAACATGCCGTCCTGGTGGCCCACTGATGTAACGAACGTGGCCACCGATTAACAAACGAAGGAACGGTCTGGCTCTGGATCGCCTTGACTGCCAACTGTGGGAGCAATTGGCATGCCAGCGAACTTGGCCTCGACAGGGGAGGATGCGCCGATCAGCGATGCGTTGCGTCCACGGTTGCGCGCGCTGGTGCGTTGTCTGGGCGAGTGTCCCGGCAACGACTCCTCCTCCGAGCAAATGCTGATGGATGTCGATCTTGATGGGCACCGCTACCTGTTGATCCGCATGCCTGCGGCGATTGCGAAGGGTGTCTCACTCAGCCCGCGCGAGATTGAAATCGTGCGGCTGGTGGCGGCAGGACATCCGAACAAGGTCATCGCCAGCGTGCTGGAGATCAGCAGTTGGACGGTTTGCACGCATATGCGGCGCGTGTTCGCCAAGTTCGGCGTGACGTCGCGCGCGGCGATGGTGGCCCGCGTTGCAGCTTTGGGCGGGATCGTGGACGGCATGCTGCCGGCCTCGTTGCGCGGCCGGCTGCAGGACGAGGGCGAAGCGCTGCCGCATCGCAACACCGCTGTGCACCCGGTATCGGATCGCAGGGCAGTTCCTGTCACGACCCTCGCGCGCCGCCCAGCCCGCTTGGCCGAGACGAAGAGTAGCTCGGTGCGTGCCGGCGCTTTGAGACAGGCCATCCGATGACAACAGGACAGCCTTGACGTTTGTTGCTGATTTGTTCAGTTTGGCATGAGTGGATAGACGAACCGGCAATGAACCTCGAAGACTTCACGATTGGCGGCACATTCCGGTGTGGCGGAGGGTTGTGGCGGTGCACCGACATTGGCACACGCGTTGTCGTTGCGATCCGTATCGATCTTGTGGATGTTGAGGGCTCGACACCTGAGTTGAGGCGAACGTTGGACCGCGAAGAGGCTGCATCCGAAGGTTGGTTCGACGGGCCGCCCTACGCCGTCGCCGAATGTGTGTTCGACGAATACGACATGGAAGGCTGTGCGCTGCAGCTTGATGAACTCTGAAATTCAGCTCACTTGATCTGCGCATAGTGCAATGCGTAGCGTTGCGTGCGATCACCGGGCGATGCACGGAGCCGGCGGATGCCTTCCAGGGTCGGCAGACCTTCGACGGCGTGGGGGAGACCCTTCGCGGCGCCGCGGGCGCTTCTCTATACCTTTTCCACCCATACGGATGATTTGACCAACACGTCCGACAAGTTCAGTATTCGTCCGGATTCCATTAGGCGGCCGTCATCAATTAGAAGGTCCAAGTTAATATCCCTGCTGGCATCATCGAAGCTTCATAGAACTGCAATCCAATTGCCGCGCACCGTGGACTAGGCATCTCCATCCGACAACGGAGAGATGGATCATGGCTCGCCCGCACAGCTTCGCGGAACTCGACGAACAGCCCTTCAAGCGTTTTCACTGGCTGGCTTTGTTCACAACGGGAATGGGAGTGTTCACCGACGGCTATGATCTGTCGTCGATCGGCCTGGTGCTGCCGCTTGTCCTCGGCACGTTCGGGGTGGCGAAACTGACCGGGCTGGAAAGCGGCTTGCTTGCTGGGTCGGCGTTGGTGGGTGCGGGCATCGGCGCGCTGATTTTCGGCGCGCTGGCACAGAACGGACGCAAGAAATACTACGGCCTGGACGTGATGGTGATGGCGATCATGGCCTTCGCGCAGGCCTTCGCGCCAAACCTGGAGAGCCTGATCTTCATCCGTTTCCTGCTCGGCATCGGTGTTGGCGCCGACTACGTGCTGTCGCCGACGATCATGGCGGAGCATTCCAATCGTCGCGATCGCGGCAAGAAGATCGGCATCGGCTTCGGCGTGATGTGGCCGACCGGCGCGGCGTTTGCCGCCGTGCTGTCGTTGGTGCTGATGAGCCTTGGCGTCGAGCCTGACCTGCGCTGGCGCATCGTGCTGGCGTTCGGGTGCGTGCCGGCACTTTCGGTGCTTTATCTGCGGCGGAAGATGCCGGAGACGGCGCGCTATCTCGGCCGCGTCGCCGGCAATGCTGCGGATGCCAAGGCCGTCGTGCGCCAGGTCGCCGGCACCGAGCCTTCGGTGTCGCCATTGTTGGACCGCCGCGCCTGGCATGAGGTGTTTTCTCAGCATGCACGGGAGATCTTCGGCGCCGCCCTGCTGTGGCTGCTGTTCGACATCGTGGTTTATTCCGGCATCCTGTTCGGCCCTTCGCTGATTGCCAAAGGGCTCGGGCTGCAGCCGACGACGTTCTCGCTGATCACGTCCTTCATCTTCGTCATCCCCGGTGCACTGATCGGCGTGTCGCTGATCGACCGGATCGGCCGCAAGCAACTGCAGTTCTGGGGGTTCGTTGGTGCCGCGATAATGCTGGCGCTGTTCGCCTGGCGGCGTGATGAAGCGATGGCCGCGCCGGCGCTCGGCATGGTACTATTTGGCCTCTACAGCCTGCTCATCACCGCCGGTCCCAGCACGGTATCCGGCGCCGGCATCCTGGGCGTGGAACTGAGCCCCACCCGCATCCGCACCATCGGCCAATCCGTCACCGTGGTGGGCGGGCGCATTGGCGCCTCAATCAGCGCCTTTCTGTTCCCGCCGCTGTTCGGTGTGTTGGGTGAGACCGGCGTGATCGGATTGCTGGCGGCGGTGTCGGTTGTTGGCGCGGTTTGCACCCTGCTGGTGATACCGGAAACGGCGCAGCGTTCGCTGGAGGAAATCAATTCCGATGCCGAGGGCGATCTGGCTCCGGTGCCAGCGGCGGAGTGAGCCGGTTCACCGTATTGGATGGCAGCCGGGACTGAACCCCGGCTGCCATCGATTTTATCTTTGCCGCGCGAATTTCAGGTCCTGGTGAGCCGCGTCCCTGGGTGTGGCCGGCTGCATACCTCGCGCGCCAGCACCTTGACGGAGAATTCAAACACCGATTGTAGCATTGCGGGGGGACGGAACCGACCTTCCCGAGTCGCAACGCTATCGGTGTGCCCAAATCAATCGCTTCCGTCACCATCGCAATGGACAAATGGCTTCAGACGGCGTAAGTTCCCCATCTGTTCTTGGCATGCCCATCGCGGATTGGCGGGAAGGAGAGATGTCGGCCGTGTCGCTCATCAGGACGGCTCGGCAGGTACCGCTCGCGTTGCCGCCGGCACCTGCCGAAACACTCGATGTCGGCCGCGCCGCGAGCCGCGCCTTTGCCGCGTCTGCCCGCGGCACCGAGCGCATCGCGCTGGCACATGGCTTCGGCCAGCAGATAGTCGTGGCGTGGTGGCGGGCGCTAACCATGGCAGACTCGAATGCGCGACCATTGCGCGCACGCCTGTGCGCGCTTGAAACCGCTGGACTGCCGGCCAGCGTTCAGTCGCTGGCCGAGCAGATCGGCATGGCCGCCGCCCGGCTTGATCCCGTTGTCGCCGCCTATCAGATCGGCCTGATTTATACTGGCATGCTGCCGGATACGTACCGTGCCTCGCGCGGCATCTACTACACGCCGCCCGCCCTGGCGGCGCGGCTGATTGCCCAGGCCACCGAGGCTGGAGCCGACTGGACCACCGCCCGCGTGCTGGATCCCGCGTGCGGCGGCGGCGCATTCCTTGCGCCGGTTGTCCAGCGCATGATCGACGCGTTGCCAGGGTGCAGCCCGTCTATCCTGATCCATAATATCGCGACGCGCTTGCGTGGCTACGATCTTGATCCGTTTGGTGCGTGGCTGTCACAGGTTTCGCTCGATGCGGTACTGCTGCCGGTTTCGCGTGCGGCCGGCCGTAGCCCTCCCGTTGTGGTCAGTGTTTGCGATAGCCTGCGCCGAGCGTCGCCGCGGGAGCGATTTGATCTGATCATCGGCAATCCGCCGTATGGCCGCGTGACACTGCCACCGGCCGATCGCATCCGCTTCCAACGCAGCCTGTACGGACATGCCAACCTCTACGGCCTGTTCACGGATATGGCGCTTCACTATGTGAAGCCGGGCGGGCTTGTTGCCTATGTCACGCCGACAAGCTTCCTGGCCGGAGAGTATTTCAAGAATCTACGCGCGTTGCTGGGCCGCGATGCACCGCCGGCGACGGTCGATTTCGTCTCCCTGCGCAAGGGCATATTCGACGATGTGTTGCAGGAGACGCTGCTTGCCACCTATCGGCGTGGCGCTGCCGTGGCACCCGTGGCGGTGCAAGAGATTGCACCTGTGAACAGGGCCGGGCTGACGGTTGCGGCGGCTGGAACGATCTCGCTGCCGGCCGATTGCTCGCAGCCCTGGCTGATGCCGCGCAGCCCCGCACAGGTATTGCTCGTGTCGCGTCTCGCAGCGATGCCGCACCGCCTGTCGGACTGGGGATATGGCGTCAGCACGGGACCGCTGGTGTGGAATCGCTATAAGAGCCAGCTTGCGAAACGCCCTGGCCGCAACCGCTACCCTCTGATCTGGGCCGAGGCCGTTACGTCGGGCGGACGCTTCATCTATCGCGCGAACAAGCGCAACCACACACCGTATTTCGAGATCCGGCGTGGCGATGACTGGCTTGTTGTGGATCGCCCCTGTGTGTTGCTGCAACGGACTACCGCCAAAGAGCAAGTGCGGCGACTGATCGCGGCGGCATTGCCCGATGGGTTTTTGCAAGAACATCGTGCGGTGGTGGTTGAGAACCATTTGAACATGATTCGTCCTGTCGCTGCCAGTCCGTTGGTTGCGCCGGAAGTGCTCGCGGCGTTTCTCAATTCCGCGGCAGCCGATCGCGCGTTTCGCTGCGTCAGCGGCAGCGTTGCGGTCTCGGCTTATGAAATGGAGGCGTTGCCGCTGCCGCCACCGGGCGCTCTGGGTGATCTGCACCGACTGGTGCAGGAGAAAGCAAGCCGCCAGGCCATAGAGGCGGCATGCGATCGCCTGTATGGTGAGATCGGCTGATGCCGCCTTGCGTCGGGCGCGAGATGGTAGCCGAACGTTTGCGGTTGATTTTCCCGGAGGGAACGCCAAACCGCACATACTGCATCCGGGAACTTGCTGCCAGCACGGTATTCACTGCGATTTACATTGGCGCTGTCGAAGGTGCCGACCGTTTCCTTGGGCCGGTTCACGTCTATCGTATGACAGATGAGCAAGCGAGTCTGACCGGCGATGCCGAGCGTAGCGCATATGCCCAGGACGTGCTGAAGAAGAATTACCGCGGATCGGGCAAGCGCTGGTATGCCGACAATACGCGCGAGCCCATTCGCGATGAGACGCTGCGGGATGGTCTTGTCGCAATCGGTGCGGTGCTTCGGCGGGAGGACCTGCCGACAACATCCGGGCTTCCGCGTTATGCGCTGAAGGGCGACTTTGCTGGATTGTTCAACCCGGCGCTGCAAGGCGATGCTCTGCAGCATGCCGTTGCGGACTTTCAGGCCAGGCATCTCAGCAAAAGCGCGCTTGCGCGCGTGTCCATCATGCTGGCGGGGGCGGCGGGGCGTAGCGCGGGCGTGCTGGTGACCTTTCCCAATGGCGAAACGCGCCAACTCGCGCCCGGCCCCAGTTCGATCATCTCGCGCGCAGTGATCGAGGTGTTTGCCACGACCTATCTGGCCAAGCCTGCGGTGCTCTGGCTCAGCGAAAGCGGCAACAAGATCGTGATGCGGGACGACCGAATCGCAAATGCGATTGGCCTGCACATCGAGGCCGACAAGAACCTTCCCGATCTGATTCTCGCCGACCTTGGTCCAGTCGAGCCGCTGATCGTGTTCGTTGAAGTCGTGGCGACCGACGGTGCAATCACGCCACGACGGCAGCAGGCTATTCATGCCTTGACGGATGCCGTCGGGTTCAAACGATCACAGATCGCGTTTTTGACGGCCTATCAGGATCGGGATTCCACCGGATTTCGCAGGACGGTTGGGCAGCTCGCCTGGGATTCCTTCGCGTGGTTCACATCCGAACCGGACTGTATCCTCGTCATGCGCAGCGGCACCGTCAGCAAGGCGCAGCTCGCCGATCTTCTGCCGGTGTCATTGCGCGAGGAGTAGCGACGAACCCGGGACGAATGGGGGCGCGGACGTGTGTTCGCCTCACCCGAACGAGGTTGCTTCGGCCACTCCGGGGCCTCGCAACGACATGGGGGGGCGCGGTTTCGATCTGCCAGTGCTGCCGCGGTAGCGTTACCCCCCATTCACCGCACGAATGATCATCGCCCAGCGGTCCAGAACCGGTAGGATCGTTTCCGCCTTCTCTGATGGCAGGCTGGTGGAAACGCGGGTCACGCCAAGATCCTGATAGTGCTTGATCAGGTCGACATCCTCCGGCTGGGCGCCGATGGAAATATCGAACGCCAGCGGGTCGCGTCCGGCCTCGGCCGCCATCTGGCGGAAGCGAGGGATCAGCTCGCTCAGCGGCGTTGGCGAACCTTCGGTCACCTGCGGCATCCAGCCATCGCCGTAACGCACCGCGCGGCGTGCGCTGTAGGGAAACGCACCGCCGACCAGGATCGGCGGCCATGGCGATTGCACCGGTTTCGGGTTGGCGACCATCGGTCCGAAATTGACGAACTCGCCGTGATATTCGGCGGCAGCCTGCGACCAGATCGCCTGCATCGCCTCGATGCGTTCACGCGCCAGCTTGTGGCGGGAGCGAAAGTCGGTGCCGTGGTTCTCCATCTCGTCCTGGTTCCAGCCGTTGCCGACGCCGAATACGAAGCGCCCGCCGGATATCCGGTCGATCGAGGCCACCAGCTTGGCGGTCTGGATCGGGTCGCGTTGCGCGATCAGGCAGACGCCGGTGCCGATTTTCAGCGTGTTGGTGGCCATTGCTGCGGCTGTCAGCGTGACGAATGGGTCCATCACATCGTAGTAGCGCTTTGGCAGATCGCCCCCCAGCACGAACGGAGTCTTGCGGGAGAGCGGGATGTGCGAATGCTCTGGCGCCCAGACGATATCGAACCCGCGTTCCTCCAGCGCCTTCGCCAGCTCCGCCGGGGCCATGGAATAGTCTGTGAAGAACATCGAGGCGCCGAATTTCATGGTGACAATCTCCCGGATGTGCCTGCTGCGAAGGCATCATAGGGGCAGTTTGCGAGGGGTGGCGACTCGGTTGCTGTCGCTGGGTCACTGACGCTGGCGGGGGGTCAGCAGCAGCCGCAGGTGAACTTGCCTTTCTCCGGCGTATAGCGGCGCTGCTGAACCTGCCGGACGAACGCTTCGTATGTCAGCGGAACAACGGCCGGATGCAGGGTCCGGTGACGGTCGAGATACTTTTCATAATCCGGTATCCCGACCATCCGGTGTGCCGTACGTGCGGCGCATTGGCAGAAGCGATGGAACTGATCAATCATCGCCTGCCGCTGCCTCGGCGCCGCCGATCTCGATCGTGGTGGCCTTTGGCGTGTGCAGTGCCTTGGTGATATCGATGAACGCATAGACGATCATGACGATCACCAGGGTGACGGCCAACGCTGCCAGGGCCGCGTCGAGATAGTCATTGAAGATGACGCGATTCATTTCCGCCAGTGTCGTCGCCGGCGCCAGCACCGTCTTCGCTGCCACCGCGCGGCTGAACTTCATGGCGTGGCTGAGGAAGCCGACGGCGGGATCGGGAGCGAGCACTTTCTGCAGCCCGGCCGTGACCGTGCAGATAACCAGCCAGACCGTCGGCACGATGGTGATCGCGGCAAAGCGCTGCCGCTTCATCTTGAACAGTACGACGGTGCACAGGATCAGGGCGATCGCCGCCAGCATCTGGTTGGTGGCACCGAACAATGGCCACATCGTCCAGACGCCGCCATATGGGTCGCTGACGCCGGCATAGAGCAGGTAGCCCCACATGCCACAGGCGATGGCGGTGCCAATGATGCTGTTGGTCCAGGACTTGGTATCCTTGAACGCTGGAATCGCGTTGCCGATGTAGTCCTGCACCATGAAGCGGCAGACCCGGGTGCCGGAGTCGACGGTGGTCAGGATGAACAGGGCCTCGAACAAGATCGCGAAGTGATACCAGATGCCCATCATCGCGCGGCCGCCCAGGAACTGCGCGAAGATGGTGGCCATGCCGACGGCCAGGGTGGGTGCGCCGCCGGTGCGCGAGAGGATGCTGGTTTCGCCGACGTCGTGGGCCATCTGCGTCAACATGTCAGGCGTCACCGTGAAGCCCCAGCCTGACACAACGACTGCCGCATGCGCTGCCGTGGTGCCGATCACACCAGCCGAGCTGTTCATTGCGAAATAGATGCCCGGATGGATCACGCATGCGCCGATCATCGCCATGATGGCGACGAAGGATTCTGTCAGCATGCTGCCGTAGCCGATGAAGGCGATCTGGTTCTCGTTCTCGATCATCTTTGGCGTGGTGCCGGAGGAGACCAGTGCGTGCCAGCCGGAAACCGAGCCGCAGGCGATGGTAATGAACAGGAACGGGAACAAATGGCCTGCCCAGACCGGGCCGGTGCCGTCGATATACCGGGTGAGCGGCGCCATTTGCAGGTCGGGCCGGACGATCAGGATGCCGGCTGCGAGCAATACCAGGGCACCGACTTTCATAAAGGTCGAGAGGTAGGTGCGGGGCACCAGCAGCAGCCATACCGGGATCACCGAGGCGACGAAGCCGTAGCCGATGATGACCAGCGCCATGGTCTGGCCGGACCAGGTGAAAAACGGTGCGATCGCGGCGGACTCCGCGACGTTCTTGCCGAACACGATGGCGGCGAGCAATAGGACGAAGCCGATGGTGGAGACCTCACCGAGGCGGCCGGGGCGAACGAAGCGCTCATACACGCCCATGATCAATGCGATCGGGATGGTGGATAGCACCGCGAAGGTGCCCCATGGGCTGTTGGTCAGGGCTTTCACGACGACCAGGGCGAGCACAGCGATGATAATGATGGAGATCATCAGCACGCCGATGCCGGCCGCGGCGCCGGCGACCGGCCCCATTTCGGTGCGGATCATCTCGCCCAGCGACTTGCCGTCACGCCGGGTGGAGAGAAACAAGACGATCATATCCTGCACCGCGCCGGCGAAGACGACGCCGGCCAGGATCCACAATGTGCCGGGCAGGTAGCCCATCTGCGCGGCCAGCACCGGGCCGACGAGTGGCCCCGCCCCCGCGATGGCGGCGAAATGGTGGCCGAACAATTCGTAGCGGTTGGTCGGCACATAATCGATGCCGTCGTTGTGCCGGTAGGCCGGGGTCTGCCTTGCCGCGTTCACGCCCAATGCCGTATTGGCGATGAACAGACCGTAGAAGCGAAAGGCAATGAAGTAGATACAGACGGCCGCGATCAAGAGCCAGGCGGCGTTGACAGGCTCACCGCGCGTGAGCGCGACGATGCCCATGGCGACGGCGCCGAGGACGACCACCGCCGCCCAGGCCAGTTTGGACACCCAGGTCATGGCAACTTCCTTCCGCTGTGTCGCGGCGTCGGGAGGGGCATCCGGGCGGCGGGGTGTATTACGCAAGGACGCAGGGATGCCGCGGTGTTCCCGCACCGCGGACCGAGAATTTTGTGCAGGATGCAGAATTTTTCCGCGATGCGCCTTGATTTGGATCAAATGAAGAGCGGACGGATCGTCAACGCGTCAAGCGGGCCGGTTCTTTCGTTGCCGGGCAGGTGAACCGCATAATGGTTGGCACCGGCCGGTCAGCATCAGCTATGGGACAGGCGTGGCTTCAAGCAGGTGTTTCGCCGCCACCAAATCGGCCGAATCGAAACCTTCGGAGAACCTGGCGTAAACGGGTTGAAGAACCTGAGCGGCGCCGGCTTGATCGCGCAGGCTGACCCGGAGGCGCGCCATACTGAGGGCGGCGCGCAGCTCCCAGAACAGCGCGTCCTGCGTCCGGGCGAGTTCGCCGGCAGACCGAAAGCAATCCTCGGCCAGCGTTTCGTTGCCGGGCCCCTGTTGCATGAGCAAGGCACCCTTGATCCGCAACAGCTCCGGCCGGCGCCAATAGTCGCGGCTGCCGTCCGCCTGGACCAGCGCTTGCTCCAAAGTGGCGAAGGCCTCGTCGAACCGTCCGAGCCCTGCCAAGCCGCATGCGAGGTCGCCGAGGAATTCGGCGTTCGACACTCTCCACCCGTTTCGCTCGCATTCATCGAGCGAATCGCGCAGCAACGCCGATCCTGACGCGAAGTCGCCGCGCGCGACACGCAGTTTGCCTCGCCAGCGGGTGGCGAAGGTTTTCCACAGTCTCGCATCGAGACGGGATGCCAGCTCATCCATGGTGGCGACCGCAGTCTCCGCCGCGGCGAAATCACCCGTCATCCAATGGATCGGAGCGACCCCGTAATTCAAGACCACGAGGAAGGCGATCGTTTCGTCGGCGTGCGCTTCATCGAGACATAGCGCGATCTGCCGCCTCGCCTGGTCCAGGTAGCCTTGAAGCGCGAGCAAAACCGCGAGGTTCGCGCGGGCCTGGACGCGCTGACCGGAGTAAAACAGGATCGTGTGATAGCCGCTCGGCGGCGCGACATAACGATCAACCATCCGGGTAAGACAGTGTTTCGCACTGGCCAGGTTGCCAAGGCGAAGCAGCGGGATGCCGAGAAAGCGGTCGCCGGCGAGAATCAACGCGTCATCATTCAGGTGCCGCGCGAGTTCCGCGAATTCACGCGCCGTCGCCAGCGAGGCGCCGTTTTCGCCCATGAAACTTGCCATCGACCACTGCGCGAGCAATGTCCGCAACTGCGCGTCGATATTGTTGGTCTCAATGGCGAGCGCTCGCGCCCTGGCGATGATGGTCCGCGTATGCTCCGTTGAGCCATGGGAGAATGTGAGGGCCAGTCCCAAACCCGTCAGGAGCCGGCATTCAAGGTCCTGGGTCAGTTGCAGATCGGGTCCGAGCATGCCGAGGGCCTGCTCCGCGCGCGTGCGGCATTCACCCAGCAACGACAGATGAAACCAGACCAGAGCAAATGCTGCCACCAGCACGACGCCGATCGCGGCATCACCCTCGGGAGAAAATGACCAATCCAGCGCTGCCCGGATGTTATCAAGTTCGGACTCGTGCCGGTGCACGTCTTCCATGGTCAGCGGCGGGACCGGTTCCGTGGGGTTGGGTACGACAAGATCCCTGAAGTATTCTGCATGCCGCCGCGCCGTCGCGACTTGCTCGCCACTTTCGGCGAGCTTCTCCCAAGCGTATGCGCGGATGATTTCCAGCAGGTACCAGCGGGCATTGCTGTCCGATTTGTCCGGCATGATCAATGATTTCGTGACGAGATTTGCGACCCCGTCCGTGACTGCCGCGGGCGCAAGCGCGGTATCAGCCATGATTGCTGCAGCCGCATCAAGGGTGAAGCCAGCCGGAAAGACAGCCAGGCGGCGAAGCAACCGCCGCTCGGCTTCCGGCAGCAGCGCATGGCTCCAATCGAGTGTCGCACGCAGCGTCTGATGGCGCGGCAGGGCGGTGCGGCGCCCGCTGGTCAGCAGCGCAAAACGATGGTGCAGGCCAGCGGCCACTTGTTGAACGCCGAGCATGGCGGCGCGCGCGGCGGCAAATTCGATGGCGAGCGGTATGCCGTCGAGGCGCCGGCAGATCCCGCCGATCGCCCCAAGCGTTTCGCCCTGCAAGGACAGGTTCGAGCCCAGCGCCGTCGCTCTGGCGATGAAAAGGTCAACCGCGCTGTGACCCAGGATTTGGTCCGGCACTTCCTCGCCGAGCGCGGGCACTTCCAGCGGCGGGACGCGGTAGACATACTCGCCGTGGGTGCGCAGGATTTCCCGGCTCGTCGCCAGGATCGTGATGCGCGGACACGTGGGAACGATTGCTTCGACGAGGTTCGCCACGGCGTCGATGACATGCTCGCAATTGTCGAGGATGAGCAGCAGGTTCATTTCGCCGATTGCCCGCGCCACAGCCCCGGCGGAAATCATTTCGCCGCTGAGTCGCAGCCCGAGCACACTGGCCACCGCCGTCGGCACCAGATCGGGATCGGACAGCGACGCGAGTTCGACCAGCCACCCGCCATCGGCGAATTCGCCAAGCACCCGGCGTGCGACCTTCAAGCCAAGCGTGGTTTTTCCGATGCCGCCAGGTCCGGTCAGCGTCACGACGCGATAGGCTGAAACAAGGTCGCGAAGCCGCTGTGCTGCGGTGGCCCGGCCAATGAGGCGGGTAACTGCGGCGGGAAAATTGCTTCGCGGTTGTTCGCCGACAGCTCTTATTCTTTGGAGACCGCTCGGCTGCCGTGCCGCATCCTGACGCCGGATGCTCCACCGGCCGACCAGGCGGTAGCCGCGGCGGGATTCGGTTTTGAGCAAACTGCGGTAGGGGCCGAGCGCCTTGCGAACTGCCGCGGCATGAACCTGGAGCGTGTTATCCATGACCACCGCGCCAGGCCAGATGCGGTTCATCAATTCGTCCTTGGTGACCAACTCCCCTGCCGATTCGGCCAGGATTTCGACAATCTCAAACGCCCGGGCACCGACCGCTACGGGTGACCCGAGCACCCGAAGTTGACGGCGGGCCAGGTCAATCTCGCAGTCGCCTGAGGCGTAAACCGGTCGAATGGTTTCCGGCGACATTGCGGGCAGCTTTGCAAAGCGGCGTGTGTCAGATCGTATTAGGATTTGACCATCCGGCTCATTGCAAGGTCAACCCCGGAGCTTTTCGCCCGGAGCTTTGCGCTGCGGGTTACAAGACCAGCAAGGGGGACGCAATCGAATACCACGCCGACGTTCACTACGCCGGGCCAGCCGCCCTGGCGGCGACTCGCGGCAGCTTGACCGCGGGATCGTGGGCGGGAAGATCGGGGCCCAACGATCCGGCCATTCCGGCCGTCGCGGGCGGAGAGCAGCGCAGCATGCACACCCTGAAAATCGGCGACGTCACCATCACCAGCATCATCGAGCGCGACGGTCCTTGGCGGCGGCCGGAGGACATGTTCCCGGCCTATGATCCGCAAGCCGGCAAGCGCTATTTGGCCGAACTCGATCCGGTGGTGTTCGATCCGGAATCGGGCCGCATGGTGATCACCTACCAGACCTTCATCGTACGCACGCCGAAGCACACGATGCTGGTGGATACCTGCACCGGCGAGGACAAGGGCTTTCCCGCGCCAATGGATTTTCCCAAGGCGCCATGGCTATGGGGGTTCCGCGCGGCCGGGCTGCGCTTCGAGGACATCGATTACGTGTTCTGCACCCATCTGCACATCGACCATTGCGGCTGGAACACCGTGCTGCGCAATGGCCGCTGGGTGCCGACGTTCCCTCGGGCCAAGTACGTGTTTCACAAGAAGGAATATGCCGCGTGGGAAGAGGCGACGAAGCGCGGCGACAATCCGCCGGGCAATGTGTGGACGTACAATTGCCGGCCGATCGTGGAAGCCGGCCAGGCGCTGCTGGTGGATGACGATTTCACGCTGGACGATACGGTCTGGCTGACGCCGACGCCGGGCCATGCGCCGTGCCATTGCTGCGTCAACATCAAGTCCGGCGGACAGCGGGCGGTTGTCACAGGGGACCTGATGCATCATGCGCTGCAGTGCCGCGAACCGGGGTGGTACACGATCTTCGACTGGGACGCGCAGCAGGGGGTGGAGTCGCGGCGCCGGTTTTTGCAGGACGTGGCGGGGACAGGGACCTTCGTGCTGCCGATTCATTTCCCGCATCCGACAACGGGTCTGGTGGAGGCGGACGGGGACAGGTTTCAGTACCGGTTTGTGCGGTAGGAAGAGAACCTCATCCGCGATGCGCCGCTCGCTCTTGCCGTTGTGCAACCCTGAACCGGCACTCCGTCACGCGGCAGATGGCAGCGCTTCGCCGAGCAGCGGATACGCCGTGGTGCAACCCACATCAAGCTCCACTTCGCAACCGGCCGCAAAACCATCAAACAGGACCGAGGGCAGAATTGCGTCGCCATCGGTCCAGCGGAAGACGTTGCCTTCCTCGAAAGGGTGGAACCCCTGGTGAAGCAAGGGATCGGCTGCATCCATGGTTCGTAGCCGTGCGCCTTTCCTGACGATCACCCGCCGCAACGCAACACCGAGCGATCGCGGATCGCGGGCAATTCCCAGTTCCTGGGGAACGCCGGCCCGAGAGGTGACGTGCACCTGGTCTGCCTGCCTGGGCAGCGCGAACACGAAGAGATCGGAGCCGCGTGCCTTGCCGTCGACGCGTTGCCCGTCAACGACCAGATGCAGATCGGGATCGTCCGTCAGGGTCAGCCCGGGCCGCGGCCCCGCACGTTCCATCAGGCGATGCCAGGCGGCATCCACCAAGGAGCCACCGGTCAGCACCGGCACGCAGGGCGACTGTGGCGGCAATCCCCAGCCACTATTGGCGTTCTGATACAGCCACCTGTTGCCGTCGTCGCGGTAGCTCTCGGCGGGAGCGCCATTCGCGAGCAATACATCGTGGGTTGGCAGTTCGATGTGATAGAGCGTCACGTCCTGGGCATGATCGTCCCAGACAATCGAACGGTGGTTGATCAGGAACTCGGCCGGTATCAGCACGCCGTCGATATAGAGACCATGGGCCTTGGTCACGCGCAGGTCGCGGTTCGGCTGGTTGTCGGCCAGCGCGCCTTTGCGGACGATGACGGGAGTGGTCGCGCTGCGTTGACCGCGCGTCGCCAGCACACGCCCGACACCAAGCCATATGATCGGGCGCGGCGTGCCGGAATCGGTCGCGACCAGGTCTCCGACAGCAAGGCTTTCCACCGGGACGTCGCCTCGCGGCGTGCGAATCAGGGTGCCGGCGCAGAAGCAGAATGGCGGGTCGGCGATCTTTGGCCTGGAGGTCAGAATCGTTGTGCCGGATGCAATGACCGAGGCATTCGAAATCTGCGATGTTGTCAGATTATAAATGCTGTTGTCGGTGAAGGCCGGCACCACGGTGCCATTATTCAGGATCGCCAGGTCATCGCCCTTATCGCGATCATCGATGAACACATTGTCTGAGACGGAAAGCGAGGAATTGGGATATGTGGTTCCTTGAGAAATCCCAATGAAGTCAGGATTGCCGCTGTTCGGTCCTTGCTCGATCGTATTGCCGCTGACAATGTCGTCGCCGCCGTCCGGCAGGCTGATCGAATAAGACGCGGTGGCTGTCGGGCCATCGATGATGTTGTTGTCGATGATGTTGTTCACCAGTGCACGGCTCTGGATTTCGTTGCCAGTATTGGCGGCCGTGATGTAGCAATCGCTGATCGAGAAAGTGCCAACCTCGGTCACATAGATGTTGTGCGTCCGTCCGTCGCTGTCGCCATTGTTGGAAAATTCGCTGTGGGTGATCGTAATTGTTCCCAGTGTATCGGAATTTGCCAGCAGGCCATCCTGATTGTTGTGGAAAAAGCTGTCATTGATTGTCAGGTCGCCCGACTGGTAACGGACGCCCGCGCCGTTTCCCCCCTCGGCTGCGCTGATCGCGACGCCGGAAAATTCCAGGTTGTCCAACGTGACGTTCGGGCTGTCGCTGCCGTTGCCGATAAGCAGGATGCCTTTCTCGTTCGGTGGCGGTTCGGTCGCAACGAAGCTTGCCAAACCGCCCACACCTTCAATGGTGAGGTTGACGTCGATCGTTTGCGGGAAGTCATTGGTATAGGTGCCCGCCTGTACTTCTATGGTGTCGCCGTTTTGTGCCGCGGCAACGGCGGCGGACAGCGAGCTGTATTGCTCGCCGGGACCGACGTTCAGTGTCGCCAAAATGACCTCCCAGCAAACGCGCGCGCTGACGGGCTTTGACTTACGCGCCGCGATCCATCGATCCAGTGTTGTCCTTAATTCATCAGAACACCGAATCCTGACACATCCCGGGCGCTATCCCCAAATCACTATGTCAAGATTTCCTGACGCGAATGACCTGGGCGTTCCGTGAAATTGTTGATCGCGTCGTTGTTAACGCGGCGTCAATGGATTTTCTCAGGAGATCTGCGCGCGCAGGGCCGCGGACAGGCGCTCGGCTACCATCACGATCGCGAACGTCACCAGCAGGAGCAATGAAACCGTTCGGTACTGGAACAGGTTCATTGCGGTTAACAATTGGAATCCAAGACCGCCGGCGCCGACGAAGCCCAGCACCAGCGACGCCCGGATGTTCTCGTCCAGCCGGTAAAGCGCGATCCCCAGCAGGGACGGCAACACGCTTGGCACCACGGCGTGGCTGAAGACCTGGAGGCGAGAGGCGCCGCTCATGGTCAGGGCTTCGACCGCACCCATGTCCATGTCTTCCACCACTTCGGAAAACAGCCGGCCCAGCATGCCCACCGAGTGCACCGATACCGCCAATGCGCCGGGGAACGGCCCCAATCCTACGGCGGTGACGAACAGTAGCGCCCAGACCAGGTCCGGCACCGCGCGGCACAAGGCGATGATGGCTCGGGCGGCAAAATAGAACGGACGGGCCGGCGTGGTATTGCGGGCGGCCAGCACTGCGAGCGGAAGCGCCATGATCACCGCGGCGGTGGTGCCGAACAATGCGATGTCCAGAGTTTCCAATGCGGGTTCGAATGTATCGCCGATCTTGGAGAAGTCCGGTGGGAAGGACCGGCGCAGGATGTCCGCCATGCCGTGCGCGCCGGAGATCAGGTCCTGCGGCCGCGCCTGAACCACAATCGCCGCCTGGCCGAGCAATACGAGGAACAGGAACACGCCGAGAAATGGCAGCGCGCGGCTGGCTTGCGGGGTTCGCGGCGTCGCGCGCTGTTCGCTCGGCAGAACAATCTGTTCGATACGGTTCACGCTGCGCGTCCTTCGTACAACGCTGTAATCTGATGCGGTGTGACGGACTCTGCGCGTTCCAGAAATACAGTGCGCCCTTGCGACAGCCCGAGGATCCGGTCGGCGTAGCGGCAAGCCAGCGCCGGCTGATGCAGCACACAGACCACCGGCATGCCTTCATCGGAAGCCAGGCTGCGCAGCAGGCGCATGATCTCTTCCGCTGCTTCCGGATCGAGGCTGGCGACAGGTTCGTCGGCCAGCACGGCCCGCGGACGTTGCGCCAAGGCGCGGGCGATTGCGACGCGCTGCGCCTGTCCGCCGGACAGCGTATCCGCGCGTTGCCGTGCCAGCGACACGAGACCCACCGCATCCAGGCATTGCTCGGCGAATGCCGCTTCCGACCAGGGCAGGGCACCGAGCGACGTGGCGACGCTGCGATGGCGGCCCAATGTGCCGCACAGCACATTTGCCAGCACGCTGCGCCGGCGTACCAAATGCGCGTGCTGGAAGATCATGCCCAGCGCCATGCGCGCGTTCGCCAGCCGCCGACCGGTCAAGCGGGTCAGCTCCGCGCCGGCCACCCGCACCATGCCGGCTGTCGGCCGCAACAATCCGGCAATGCAGCGCAGCATGGTGGACTTGCCGCTGCCGTTATGGCCAAGCACCACGACCAGCTCGCCCGGCGCGACCGCCAACGTGGCGCCATCCAGCGCCAGCCGGCCGGTCGGGTAACGCATGACCAGACCTTCCGCTTCGATCATGCCGGGCCCGGCGGCGGATATCATTCGTTCATCTTGCTGAGATTGAGGTGCAGCACCGACACAACGTCGCGAATGCTGTCGTAGCTGTGGTCGTTCACGGGGGCCAAGCCAGGGCTACCGGCGCGGCCGAGATATTTCAGGTCACGTGGCGGAAGGCTGCGCAGGTCCAATGTCCGCAGGACTTTCGTGAGCCGCGCTTTGAACGCGGGGGGCAGATTGCCGCGAACAGCGAACGGACCATTGGGAATTGGCGGCGACTTCCATAGCCTGACGAAATCCTGCGGCTTATAGAGTCCGGCCAGCCGCGCGCCGGCGATCGCCGTACTGTTCAGTTCGCCGACGGGGACCTTGTGATTGAGCAATGCCTCGAAGCTGGCGGTATGCGATCCGCTATAAAACGGTATGATGTCCTTGTCCGGATCGATGCCTGCCTTGACCAGTGCATAGGCGGGAATCAGGTGGCCGGACGTGGACGCCGGATCGGCAAACGCAAATGGCTTGCCCCTCACTTGCTGCAACGTGGTGATGCCGGATCCGGGCCAGGTGGTGATCGTGGCAAAGTAGCTGCCCGGCTTGCCGTCCGGTGCCGCGAACGAAGCCACTGCTTCGGCGCCGGCGACCTGATGCGCCAGCACATAACTGAACGCGCCGAACGCACCCACATCGACGCGATTGGCACGCATCGCCTCGATCACCGCGGTGTAGTTGGTGCCCGTCGTCGTCACCACGTCGCAATCCAGCCGCGCGGCGATCAGCTTGCCGATGCTGGCATAGATCGGCAGCAGTTGTTCGGTGTCTTCGCCGGGTACCACGCCCAGGTGCACGGTGCCGCCATGCGGACAATCCGGTGCGGCGGCACGTGCCGTCGCGGCGGCGCACAGGCCAACGAGGACGGCGACAATGAAACAGAGCCGGAGCATGGCTGCATCTCCTCGCTGCGGCCGTCGCGTCAGCTCAGCTTGTTCAGGTCGATATTGAGTGTCTTCACCAGATCGCGGATGCCGTCATAGGCACCGTCCGTCTGCGGCACGAAGCGCATGCCGGACAGGCCCATGATCTTGCGGTCCGCCGCCGGCAGGGTGGAGAGATCGAGGTTCTGCAACAGCTTTGTCAGCCGGGCCTTGAACGCCGGGGGCAGATCTCCACGCACCGTGATCGGATCGGTCGGGATCGGGTTGGACTTCCACAGGAACACGAACACGCCATCGTGGTATTCGCCGCGCTGTGTCGCCGACTCCAATTGCTCACTGTTCAGCTCGCCGGCATCGACTTTGTGGTTGTACAATGCTTCGAAAGACGCGGTATGGCTGCCGGCATAAATGGCGCGGATGTCCTTGTCCGGATTGATGCCGGCCTTGCGCAGCCCATAAGCGGGGAACAGGTGGCCGGAAGTGGAGGCAGGGTCGGAGAACGCAAAGGAATGGCCTTTGATTTCGGCGACCGTCTTGATGCCGGATCCCGGGTAGGTGACGATGCTGGCCCAGTAACTGTCGGGCTGCCCTTGCTTGTTGCCGAAGGCGGCCACGGCCTGCGCCTTTGCCACCTGGTGCGCCAGCACATAGCCGAGCGGCCCAAATTCGCCGATCTCCAGCTTGCCGTTGCGCATCGCCTCGATTTCGGCGTTGTAGTTGGTGGTGACGAAAACCTGTACCTTGCAGCCGATCTTCTGGCTGATCAGCTCGCCGATATGGCCGTAGATCGGCACGAGACGGGCGGAGGTGTCGTATGGCTCAACGCCGAAGCGGACGGTGCCGCCGTTCGGGCAATCCGCGGCAGTGGCGGCGCGCGCGGCGTGAGTGGCGGCAAGCCCAAGCAGGGCCGCGCCGAGCAATGCGGCAAATCGCTTCATCTGATATTTCCCCTGGTCCCGAATGTTCGGTTTGAGTCTTCTAGGCGGGATTGCGAGGCCTTGGGTGACGGCGAGATGAAGGTTCTGCGTCACAACGGCGAATTGGCGGATGACATCGACTTTGGTACGTACTGCGCCTCGTACTGTTCTTTGCATCGTTGAGTCTGCTATGGGCAGGGCGATGGAACCGTCCGCCCCCGACCGCTTCGGATCGCTTGCCCAGGTGCGCGCCTGGTATGCTGAGGAGTTGCGCGTCAACGGCCCGGTCAGTTCGGATGCCGTGGTGAAGGCCTTCGCCACCGTGCCACGCGAGCGGTTCCTTGGTCCCGGACCGTGGCGCACGCGCGGCAACTTTCGTTCCGAGGCGTATTGCTCGACGCCGGACAGCGACCCTCGGCACGTCTACCACAATGTGTTGGTGGCGCTGGATGAAGCGCGGCAGATCAACAATGGCTCGCCTTCGCTATGGGCGTACATCTTCGATCAACTTGACCTCGCGCCAGGTGAGACCGTGCTGCATCTCGGGTGCGGCACAGGTTATTACAGCGCCATTTTGGCGGAACTGGCCGGCAGGACAGGCCATGTGACGGCGTTGGACTACGATGCGGTGCGCGCGGGGCAGGCGCGGCAGGCGCTGGCGGCGTGGCCGCAGGTGACGGTGGTGCAGGCCGACGGCGCGTCGTTCGAGCCAGGATCGCCCGACGTGATCGTCGCCAGCGCCGGGGCAACGCATCCATTGCCGGCCTGGCTGGCGGCGCTGCGACCGGGTGGACGACTGGCGTTTCCGCTGACCGCCGCGCGGCGGCAGGGTGGCTTCATGCTGCGCGTGACGCGCCGGGGCGACCCGGATCGCTTCGCTGCGAAATGCCTGTGTGAGGTCGGGTTCACGCCTTTCGTCGGCGCGCGCGATGCCGAAATCGAAACGCGGCTAGCCGCAGCGATCGCCCGTGGCCACGCGGACCTCGTTTGCACGCTACGCCTGGACCCGCACGTGCCGGACGGCAGTTGCTGGCTGCATGAGAAAGGGTTCTGCCTGTCCATGCGGCCACTATGAAGCGCCCGGCCTGGCATCCCGAACGCCTTGCCGCGCGGATGCCGTTCCTGCGTCGGCGCGCGTTGCTTGCTGCCGGGACGCGCGCGTTCTTCACCGCGCGCGGCTATACCGAGGTGGAAACGCCGTACGCGGTGCATGCTCCCGGCGAGGAAGTGCATCTGCGCGCTTTCCGCACCGAGCGCGAATATCCGGACGGAGCGCGTGAACCGCTTTGGCTGCACACCAGCCCAGAGTTCGCCATGAAGAAGCTGCTGGCGGGAGGCGCCGGACCGATCTTCCAGCTTGCGCGCGTTTGGCGGAATGGCGAGGGCAGCGACCTGCACGCGGCGGAATTTACCATGCTGGAGTGGTACCGTCCGGGCGCCGACATGGACTCGCTGATCGCGGAAACCGAAGCGTATTTGCGCGCAGTTTTGCCGCCTGCGGTGCGCTGCCGCGATGTTGTTACGGATCTGTCGTGCAGCGAGCGGCTGACGGTTGCGGATGCGTTCTTGCGTTATGTCGGCGCGGATGTTCTGGCCACCGCGGGCGATGCGGTTGCGCTGGCCGCGGCGGCCGGAGTTCGTTTGCGTTCCGGCGAAACCTGGGAGGATCTGTTTTTTCGGCTTCTGCTGGAACGTGTCGAGCCGTGGCTTGGCCGCGCGCATCCGACTTTCCTGACGCATTGGCCGGCAGCGCAGGCGGCCTTGGCGCGCTGCGATCCGGCGGACCCGCGGGTGGCGGAACGGTTCGAATTGTTTGTGTGTGGGATCGAACTTGCCAATGCGTTCGTCGAGCTTACCGATCCGGCGGAGCAGCGGGCACGCTTCATCGAGGACCGTGAGCGGCGGCACGCAATCGGCGGGGAGGATTGGCCGTTGGATGAAGATTTCCTTGCGGCGCTGATGTACGGACTGCCGCCATGTGCGGGAATTGCCTTGGGATTCGACCGCCTGGCGATGATCGCGGCAGGTGTTGATCGGATCGATCAGGTGCTATGGGGTTGACTCGGAGAGGCACCGATGAACGATCTGTTTCAATTCCTGGCGCAGAGGCGCCCGCTGCGCCGCATGCTCGCGGTCGGGTTGATCGTGCTGGGGAGCGGCTGCACCAATGAGCTTGCGCAGCGGCAGGCGTTCCTCAATCAGTTCGTCGGTCATCCGGAGCAGGGACTGATCGAGACGCTCGGGGTGCCGAACCGGAGTTACACGGCGGAGGGTGTGAAGTATCTCGCGTATGACGAGCGCCGGGTGACGCTAATTCCGCCGTTGCCCCCTTATGGTGCGGGGCCGTGGTGGTACTACGGGTGGTACGACGGTGGTGCTCCAGCCGAAGCGGTCGAGCTGAAGTGTGAGACGACCTTCACGGTGGCCGGCGGCGTGGTGAAATCCTACATGCTGCGCGGGAATGCGTGCGGGTGACGTGTGACTGGATGATGCTGGCGGCGCTACGGTTTGGCCGCTGCGCGCAAAGCGTCGCGTTTCGCCGCGACGGTTCGCCAATCTTCGTCGGTAGGAGCGCGATCGTTGTGCGCCCGCGCGATCGGGATTGCTTCGTCACTTGGCTCCTCGCAATGACATGAGGGGCACGGCATCTGCATCCATGTGCGAGGCCGGCCGTCCAGTTCATGCACCGATCTTACAGCACAGACGCTCAGACACTCGCGGCGTGATATGCTGAATGCGCGCGTTCCGCTGCGTTCGGCATTTTCTCCACCGCGGCGAAATCACCACGCAGTGCCTTCAATGCAGCGCGCTCGGCGGCGATCTCCGCCGCAGTGCGGACGCCGAGCCGTCGCAACAGAGGCACCGGCGGGCACCAGCCCTGCAATGTATGCTGCAACAGGAAGGCGGTTACCAACGCCGGCACCGCCAGGTAACGGCGATCGCGCGTCAGCCCCAACATCGTGCCAGCCAATGCCAGCGTGGCCGCATTCGCCTCTAACACACGCTCGATATCCCATTCGCGATCGAGCCTGGCGAGCCGTTGCTCTATCTGCTCCGGATGATTGGCGTAATAGTGGATGCGCTCTTCTGCGCGCCGGCGGATGCGATGGTTGATCGCGGAATCGGTGTTCATTTCGACGCGGCGCGCGGTGGATGGCAGAACGGGCATCACTGCACCTCCTTCCGCACAGCCAAACCTTGCCGGCGCGCGACGGTTGCCGCTTCCCGGCGCTCACGATGCGGTGAGCCGCTCGGCGCCGGCGCGTTGCGCCCGGACGCGGCATCCGCGTAAGCTTACCGGCGAGTAGGGAGGGACCGAACCATGGACCTGCGCTTCACCCCGGAAGAAACCGCATTCCGCGAGGAAGTCCGCGGCTTCATCCGCGATAACCTGCCCACCGACATTCGCGACCGCATGCGCCTGGGCCACGGCCCACGCAAGGAAGACACGGTGCGCTGGCAGCGCATCCTCAACAAGAAGGGATGGGCCGGACTGTCCTGGCCGAAGGAATGGGGCGGCCCGGGGTGGACCGCGATCCAGAAGATGATCTTCCTGGAGGAGAACCAGGTTGCGCCGGCGCCGGAACTCTCGTCGTTCAATATCACGATGATCGGGCCGGTTTTGATTCAGTTTGGCACCGAAGAGCAGAAGAAACGGTTTCTGCCGCGGGCGGCGAATTTGGATGACTGGTGGTGCCAGGGGTTTTCGGAGCCGGGGGCGGGATCCGACCTGGCATCGCTGAAGACGGCGGCGAAGCTGGACGGCGACCACTACGTGGTGAACGGGCAGAAGATCTGGACCTCCACAGCGCATCATGCGGACTGGTGCTTCCTGCTGGTGCGCACCAATCCGCAGGCCGCCAAGCGGCAGGAGGGCATTTCCTTCCTGCTGGTGGATATGAAGACGCCGGGGATCACCGTGCGGCCGATCATCTCGATCGACGGCAGCCATCACCTGAACGAAGTGTTCTTCGACGATGTGAAGGTGCCGGAGAACATGCGCGTGTTTCACGAGAACAAGGGCTGGGACGTGGCAAAGTTCCTGCTGGGGAACGAACGCACCGGCATTGCCCGGTTGGGCAAGTCGAAAGAACGGGTGAAGGCGGCGAAGGCGATGGCCGCAGAGGTCAACGCCAACGGGCGCCCGCTGATCGAGGATGCCATGTTCCGCCAGCGCATTGCACAGCTCGAGGTGGACATGCAGGCGCTGGAAATCACGCAGCTTCGCGTGGTCTCGGCGTACGACAAGGCAAAGGGGAACGGGCGGCCGGATCCGCTGTCGTCGGTGCTGAAGGTAAAGGGCACGGAACTGCTGCAAGCCACGACGGAACTGGCGATGGATGTCGCGGGGCCGATGTCCATGCCGGTGTGGGCGGAGGAACTTGCGTCGATGAACGAACCTGACGACATGCTGGAAGCGGCAAGTGCCTCAACGGGCAGTTATCTGTTCTTGCGTGCGGCCTCGATCTATGGGGGCACGAATGAGATTCAGAAGAATATTCTGACCAAGGCGGTGTTGGGACTTTAACAGTGTCGTCATGGCCGGGCAGGACCCGGCCATGACGGAACGGCAGGGAACCACGATGGATTTCGAACTCTCGGACGAGCAGCGGCTGTTGCAGGACTCGGTCTCGCGGCTGATGGCTGATCGCTATAGCTTCGAGCAACGCAAGGGGTACCTGAAGGCGCCGGGAGGGTTTTCGGCGGCGCTGTGGTCGCAATACGCGGATCTGGGTTTGCTGGGGCTGCCTTTCGCCGAGGAATACGGTGGATTCGGCGGTGGCGCGCAGGAGATCATGCTGGTGATGCAGGCCTTCGGCCACTCGCTGATCCTGGAACCCTATCTCGCAACGGTCGTGCTGGGCGGGACGGCGCTGCGCCATGGCGGAAGCGATGACCAGAAGGCGGCGGTGCTGCCGGTGGTGGCCGAAGGCAGCATGAAGCTGGCCTTCGCGCATTCGGAACGCCAGGCGCGTTACGACCTGACCGATGTCCTGACGGTGGCGAAGCGCAGCGGCGGTGGCTGGGTGTTGGATGGGTCGAAATCGGTGGTGGTGCATGGCGAGGCCGCGGACAAGCTGGTGGTGAGCGCGCGTACCTCCGGCGACCGCTACGACGAAGACGGCATCACATTGTTCCTGGTGGATGCGGCCGCACCAGGCGTGGCGCGCCGCGGCTATGCCACGCGCGACGAGCAGCGGGCGGCGGATATCGCGTTTTCGAATGTCGCGATGAGCGATGCAGATGTGCTGGGCGAAGTCGGCCAGGGACTGGCGATCGTGCAACGCGTCGTGGAGGCGGGCATTGCCGCCACCGCGGCCGAGTGCGTCGGCGCAATGGAGACGATGCACAGCATGACGCTGGAATACAGCAAGACACGCGAGCAATTCGGCAAGCCGATCGGAAGTTATCAGGTGGTGCAGCACCGGCTGGCGGACATGTTCATGACGATGGAGCAAGGCCGCAGCATGGCTATGCTGGCGACAATGATGGTGGATCAGCCGGATGTCGAGGACCGTGCGCGCAAGATCGCCATGGCGAAAGTTGGTGTCGGCCAGGCGGGACGGTACGTGTCGCAGAGCGCGATCCAGATGCATGGGGGTATCGGCATGACCGAGGAATATGCCGTCGGTCACTACTTCCGTCGCTGCATGGCAATCGAGCGGATGTTTGGCGATCCGGCGTATTACTTGCAGAAGCTGGCCGTCTGAAGGCCACCATCCGTAAGGATCACAACACTAACGCGTCTCGACCTCTCCCATGATGTGGGAGAGGTTTTCTGGCGTCCGCAGCACCCCGCCTGACAGCATCGCCGCTTGCAACCGTTCGTACCCTTCGCGCGAATCCACCGGGCCCGTGGCGTACAACTCCAACGTTCGGTATCGCTCGATCGACGCGGCAAGAATTGCCACCGGAACGTCCGGCACGAAGTGCGCCACCGCACGTGCCACGTCCTCGGCCGGTGTCGCCGCAAACCACCGCAGTGTCCGGTGCATCCCGCGCACCATCGCTGCAAATTCCTCTTGCCGCGCGGCAAGCATGGAACGGCGTGCCACCAAAGACGTGTATGCCGTCGGGCCGCGTGTCGCCGCCGCGTACCAAATATGGCCTGCACCCTCCGTGACCAGAGTCTCGACATGAGGCTGGAACAATTGGGCCGCATCCAGCGCTCCGTTGCGCAGCGCCGCCGCATTCTCCTCCATGCTTGACCCGGTGATGCGGTTCAACGCGGCGGGATCGAGCCCCGCACGTCGCAGATCGTCTTGCAGGCAAAGCCAGGGCGTCGGTACTTCCGCGACCGATGCGAACCGCACTCCTGCCAGATCCGCCAGCCGGAATTCCGGCCGTGGCGAACGGCCGACGATAAAGAATGGATCGCGCACCACCACGTCGCAAAAGCACACCACATCGGATGCAGGATCGGCGGCGTGCGTCAGGATCACCCGCAGCGGCCCACCCCACATCGCGTCCACGCGTCCAGCCAGCAGGTCCGCCGCGGTGGCGGCGGGATCAGGCGAGGATTTCAGTGTCACGTCCACGCCTTCGGCCGCATAGGCGCCGATCGCGACCGCAGCGTAGAACGGCGCATAGAACAGGGCCCGGAAATTTTCCGATAGTGTCAGCATGCGTGCGTTGCCTTATCCTGTTGTTGGGCGTTGACCACAGGCCGTGACAGGTGGTTACCATCCGCCGCGGCAGTGAGGAACAAGGCATGCGCATCGTGCTGCTCGGAGTATCGCACTGGCACACGCCGTTCTACCTCGACCCCACGCTGGAGCAACCCGATTGTACAATCGTCGGTGTCAGTGATCCCGATCTGACTCGCGCCGAACCGATCGCCGCCCGTGCCCGATGTCCTGCTTTCGCCGACTACCGCGACATGTGCGTCACGCGGCGCCCCGACTTCGCCTTCGCGCTCGGGCGTCATTGCGACATGGCAGAAGAGGCCCGCTTCCTGATCGCACAGCGCATTCCGTTCGCCATGGAAAAGCCCTGCGGCATCAGCAGCGTGCAGGTGCACGACATCGCCCAGCAAGCCACGGCGGCCGGCGTCTTCGCCGCGGTGCCCTTCGTCCTGCGCTACTGTCCGCTGATCGATACCATTCGCGACGCCGCTGCCGATGAAGCGCTGCACTACATCTCGTTGAAATTTGTCGGCGGCATGGTGGATCGCTACCGCCAGCAGCGCGTCGAGTGGATGCTGGACCGGACCACTGCCGGCGGCGGGCCGTTGCTGAATCTTGGCGTGCATCACATCGATCTTTGCCGCGTACTCCTCCACAACGCGCCGCTGCAAGTCACCGGCGCCGTCATTTCCAATCACACCGCGCGACTCACCATCGAAGACCATGCCATGGTTCTGATGCGCGGCGCCGGCGCCACCTGCACCGTGGAAACCGGTTATCTCTACCCGGCGCCAAACTCGGTGTTCGATATGCACTACAGCATTCGCACCGAGGGCCACTATTTCGCCGCCCGCGACGACAGCACGCTGGAGATCGTCGACAACACGCGCAACCGCACGACGCGTGCGATGAAACTCACCAACGTCCACTTCTATCCTGAATTCGTCCGCGACACGCTGCGGCGGCTGCGCCATGGCCTCCCGCCGATTGCGAACCTGGCCGACATGGCCGCGGTCATGGACCTGGTGGAGGCCGCATACGCGTTCCGCTAACGCGCAATGCCTTGCCCTGCCCGCTGATCCGGCCCATCTTCGGTGTATTCACAGGAGGTTCCGGAAATGACAACCGAGCCCGGCACACGTATCGACATTGTTTCCGACGCGATCTGCCCCTGGTGCTACATCGGCCGCCGGCAGCTAGAGCATGCCTTGGCCACGCTGGCGGACGAGGGCCTGCATTTCTCGCTGCATTGGAATCCATTCCAGCTCAACCCAGACATGCCGAAGGAAGGCCGCGACCGTGCCGCCTATCGCGCCTGGAAATTCGGCGGTGCGGAACGCGCCGCGGCGGGCGATGTGCGGGTGACGGAAGCCGCTGCTTCGGTTGGGCTCGTGTTCCGTTCCGACCTGATGCTGCGCACGCCGAACACGCTCGATGCGCATCGCCTGGTGTGGTTCGCCGGCCAGAAGGGGCCGGCACTGTTCGGAGGCGTGCAGGACACGGTGATGAACGCGATCTTCACCGCCTATTTCACCGAAGGGCGGGATATCGGCGACCCTGGCGTGCTGGCCGATTGCGCCGGCGAGGTGGGGCTGGATCGCGAGGAGGTCGAAAAATTCCTCGCCGGCGATCTCGCTGCGCGCGAGATGCTGGCGGCCGACCAGGCCGCGCGGGAGGCCGGCGTGAATGGCGTGCCGTCCTTCTTCCTCGACGGGTATGCATTGTTCTCCGGCGCGATGCCCGCCGATGCGATGGTTGACGCCTTCCGCAAGGCCAACGCCGTCCTGCGACAGCGCGCCGCGGCCTGAGGCAGCGGTATTCCGCACGGCGGGGCGGATCGGCGGCGGTAAGTTTACCGGATGCTAACCCATTGCGCGTCTTATGGCGGCGTGGTGACGCAGGTGGCCGGCGTGAGCGAAACTCAGGACGAACTGGCGGTGCTGGTGCGTGCGGCGGTGAAGGACGAGATCTCCGGTGCCGTGGATGAACTGCGTCGGTTCGTTGATCGGCGCATCGCCGAACTGTCGGCGGAGGTGCATGGCGCGACACAATTGCTCGACTTCAGCGAGTCGAACCTGTCCGGTCAGCTTTCCCACATCCAACAGGAGATCGGGCGCCTGGTGGCTGCGCCGGTGCTCGCAACGCGCACCAGCGGGCTGGAACTGGAAGCCGTGGTGCAAACAACGGAGCATGCGGCGAACCAGATCATGGAAGCGGCCGAAGGGATCGCCGCCTGGATCGAAGACGGGCGGGATGACGGTGGGGCGTCCGTGGCGATCACGCAGCGTCTCAATGCCATCTTCGAAGCGTGTACGTTCCAGGATCTCACCGGCCAGCGCATCCGTAGGGCGATCGAGCATTTGGAGAAGGTCGAAACGATGCTGGCCGGGCTTGCCCCGGCGGATGCGCCGGAGCCCGGCGAGCAAGCTGCGACGGCGGAACCGCCCGGAGGCGCCGATCTCGGCCAGAACGACGTGGACCGTATGTTCGGATAACCTGCGCCGGCACGGAATTCCAGGCTCGTGAGTGTAGCTGCCGCTGCCTGGCAAGATCATGGCATTCTCTAACGCAATTCAGACATAGAAACCATTGTTGTGCCAGACTTGGCGGCATAGCCGGGCATTCGCGGCAGTTTGATTGCCTGCGCGCCGGTGAAACGCCTTATTGGCATACTCCGGTTCCAATTGATTTGCCGTGAGCAATCTCAACCCGGCACACCCATCGTGAGTTAAGGGGCCGTTGGTTGGCGCTTCGGATACGGACATGTACGTAAATCATGCTGTGCCTGCGGTTGACCTATATCATCGCTCGCCGCGCTCGCCGCGCGTTATGCATCATGCTTGCAAGAACACGCGACGCTGCAATCCTCAGTTGAACGGATGCCGCCATGCCTCTTGATGCGACTTCCAATATTGTGCCATTCCCCAAGCGGCATTTGTCGCGCCGGGATCATGCGCTGATCGAGCAATGGGGCGCACGGGCAGCGCGGCTTGGCGTGGCGCGGGTGAATGTGCGCGACGATATGCCTGCCAATGCTGTGCGGCCGGCCACGGACCGAATCGCCATTCAGTTCCAGCGCGGTGTCGCCGATGGCCACTTCGTCGTGATTCAGCGCGCTGCCGGCGAGCGCGCGTGGACCGTTATGCTGCTGCGGGTGGAACCGGATGGGTCGATGACTCTGCCGATCGAGGAGCAAACGGCGGTCCGTCAGGACGGCACGTTGCGGGATGCACTGAACGCGGTTCGCCCGGTGTTGCCGGACCAAGATTGCGATCTGCTGGACTACCGGGCCGAGCGGGCCGCGCGCCGGGCATAGGTATGTCTGGATGCACGCGTAGCGCGCGTCATTACTCGTCCTCGTCGAGCCAAGCCACGACGGGTACTGTGCTGCTGGGGCCTAGGCTGCCAGTGTCAGCCGCTTCATGAATGCCGATATCCGGTGGCGGCGCAGTTCGCTGCGCGCCTTGGCGTCGGTTGTCATGTAATTGAGCTGCAGGCTGTAGCGCTGGCCGGTGAAGACCTTGTGGCCGTGCCAGGAATGTGAGGAATTGGGAAACACCAGCAGCGTCCCGTTCACCGGTGGAACTTCGACAGCGTAGTCCTCGAGATCATCCGGTCCGCGCAGCAGGCGCAGGCAGCCTTCGTGCTTTGCCCAGGAATCGCCGGCGGGATTCAAATACAGCAACACTGTTACCCGCTTGGCGGTCGAATCGACGTGGATGTGGCCATCGCGATCGCTGGTCCAGGCGCGCAGCGTCAGCATGGTGGGCGAGCCTTCGAGATCCAGCCGGAATTTGTCTGCAATCGCGTCGCGCAATCGGTTGCCCTGCATTTCGGCCATCAACGCCTGCGCGTTCGGTCCGAGCGAGACGGCGGTCACCGGGAACGATCCGCGCTTGTCCAGTGGCGGCAGGTGCGCGACCACGTCCTGCAACGCGGGTGGCGGCACGAAATGCGGTACGACCACGTGTGGGAACGGATCCTCCGTCGCCGGGGTGGCGGCGAGGGCGGCGTAGTCCAGCAAGCTCATAGTGTCTCCTGACGGACGCGGCGCGACAGCAGCAGGGCTTCGGTGAGGTCGATGAGGTCGTCGGGCCAGTACTCCTCCGGGCGGGGCTGCGCTACCCCCAGCCCGTGATCAGGGCGGCAGGTCAGCACAGGAAGAGCATGCGCTGGGGAGAACGCGTGTCGCCCAAGGGCTGCGCCGCGCAACGCCGTTGCCAACACCGGATCTCTGGCGGCGCTGCCCGCCAGGCGGACGACCTCCTCATGCCCGGCACCGGCAAGTCCGGCCGCGACGGCGGTGGCCAGGGCGGCGGCGGCAACGGGATCGGTGCCGGCGTTCGCGGCATCGTTCGTGGCGCCTTTGGCGGCAGCCTCGGACCTCGGCGCAGCTACTGCAAGGGGGACGGCTCGGAGCAATCCGCCGCCTGGTGGGGGGCATGCACCCGCGACAACCGCTCGTGCCACCGCCAGGGCGGCTTCGCCCCGCGGGCTCGGCTGGCCAGCAATGCGTCCATCGGTGCAGGCGGAACTGTCGCCGATCATCAGGCCCAGCATTGCGCCAATGGCGCGATCGAGCGCGGTGCCCTCCGGTGCGCGGGGCCAGTCCAGCGTGACCCGCGGCGGCCGGCGCGCCTCGGTACTGCCGCGCCAGGTTCGGGCTCGTAGCGTCGCCACGGCAGCGGGCGCTCCGCCGAAGCAGGCCGAGGGCCGGCTTTCTCCCAGCACAGAATAGGTGACCGGCACGCCGTCCTCGGCAACCAGCACACCACCAGCTGCCATCAGCAAAGCATGGCCTGCGACGATGTCCAACGCATTGACGGGCCGCAAAGTCAGAGTGGCGATCGCGTCTCCCACGGCGACCCGAGCCAGGCGATAGGCGATCGAGGGCAGCGGCATGAACCGCCCAGGTGCCACGGCGGTGCCGTGCCAGATCGGGCGCTGCCAGGCACCATGGTTCAGGAATATCACATCGCCCGCGGCGAGCGCCCGGCCCCGCAGATCGTTGGTCACCGGCGTGCCGTTGCGGGTGATGAGCATGTCTTCCGCCCAGGCGATCAGGTCCGGCCCGCGATCGGGACCAAGCGGCGCGAACACCACGCCCAGCACCGGTGTTCCTTCGCGCAGCAGCGCAACGGACACCGCACTGCCGCGGCGGCCTTCCAGGAAGGCGCGCGTGCCGTCGTGCGGATCGACCACCCAGCAGAAGCCGTTGGCTGGGGCATCCAGCACGCCGGCTTCCTCGCCGACAAAGCGGGCAGGCAGCAGCCGTGTCAGATGTTCGCGCAACAGCAGTTCTGCTTCGTGGTCCACTGGCGCGGTCACGTGGTCGGTAAATCGCGGGCCGCCGGGGCGGCAGAACTCGGCGGCGATCATGGCGCCGGCGGCTTCTACCGCGGCGATGGCCTCGGGCAGCATGTCACGCGGCGTGAGGGGCACAACCGTTCCCTTTGATTTATTGCTTCAATCTAGGCGCAGGGTTCGGCACGCGCTATCTGCGGTGCCCTGTGATGGATGCACCTCTCGACCCCGCGATGCGCGGCCCGCTGCCGGCCTATCGAGCCAAAGTAGCAGCGGGCGAACTGGCACCGGATTCCGCCCAGCAACTGGCGGCGGAGCGGCTGCAACGCCTGTGGACCCGACTGCGGGGCTACGATCCGCCGCTGCGCCCGAGCAATGGCGGCGGCTTTCTCTCGCGGTTGTTGCGCCGACACCCGGCCGAGGGCGCGGACGAGGAGCGCCCCCACGGACTCTATCTCGTCGGCGAAGTGGGGCGCGGCAAATCCATGCTGATGGATTTGTTCTATGCCGCTGCGGATGTGCCGCGCAAGCAACGCATCCATTTCCATCGCTTCATGCAGAACGTGCATATGCGTTTCCACGCATTCAAGCGTGCGCACCCGGAGATCGAGGATCCGATCCCACCGCTGGCCGACTCGATCGCCAGCGAGTCGGCGTTGCTGTGCTTCGACGAGTTCCAGGTGAACGACATCGCCGACGCCATGATCCTGGGGCGGTTGTTCCAGGCATTATTCGAGCGCGGCGTCGTGGTGGTGGCGACGTCCAACACGCCGCCCGACGATCTGTTCAAAGGCCAGCCCGGGCGCGATGCGTTCCTGCCGTTCATTGAGCTGATCAAGCAGAAGCTGGATGTGCTGGCGTTGGATGCCGGGCGCGATTTCCGGCGCTCGCGGCTGCGCGGGATGCGGACGTGGGTGGTGCCGGCGGATGGTCGTGCGGATCGCGCGCTGGACGCGGCGTTTGCTGAACTGACGGGGGGGGCGTACGGACGGCGGGAGGCATTGATGGTGATGGGCCGCAGGCTGACGGTACCGATTGCGGCGGAAGGCGTCGCGCGGTTCGACTTCGAGACGCTGTGCGGGACGGCACTCGGGGCCGGCGACTACCTGGCGCTGGCGACGCATTTCCACACGCTGATTTTGGATGGGATACCGACTCTGTCGCCTGACAATTACGACGTGGCGCGGCGGTTTATTACGCTGATCGACACGCTGTACGACCACCGGGTTAAGCTGGTGGCGTCGGCGGCAGCAATGCCCGACCAGTTGTACCGGAGCGGCGAGAACGCAAAGATGTTCGAGCGCACGGCGTCGCGGCTGGATGAGATGCAGAGCGAGGATTGGCAGGCGCTGCCGCATTTGACGTAACCTCGCCCACGGCGTGGGAGAGGTGGGCGCGGCAAGATCCCTGAATCCACATCCGGCAACCGATGCGCAGCAGGTTGCCATGTGCCCGTTCAATCCGCTTCTCGCCACGTTCAAGCCGCTGCTCTCGATCGTCGTGGCGGTTACCGGTGGCAATTCCTTGCGTGCCATCGAGACATTCATCAGGGTCCATCGCCGCCGGCTAAACACCGTTTTCGCCCTGCACGGGAAGCGTGGCGCGGCTCATACCGCTATCCGCTGCATCCTTCAGGGCCTCGACGCGGCTGCAGTCGAGCAAGTGTTGCGCCGTCACGCCGGAGACCGTCCAGAACCTGGGCCATGGCGCTCAGGGGATCGCCCGGTGAACAAGGCCGTGCACCAGCCCGGGGGTGACAACGAAACCATATTGGGGCTGGCATCAAACCCGGATCGGGCGGAATATCGCGTGGGTCAATTGGCGTCTTTCGCCCACGTGACTGCCGAAGGAGCGCAGGATGAGAGTCCGGAGCCATCTCTTACGTCTGCTTGCAGCGACTCT